>JAEEGK010028329.1_pt1 | contig 11243 bp, 10 predicted proteins | sample 8958771 | NCBI WGS metagenome assembly JAEEGK01 (sample SAMN16246547, study PRJNA631951) | gut metagenome | biome: gut microbiome; feature: rumen; material: SC-attached | host: Bos | place: Iran: Karaj | collected 2018-10 | reverse complement strand
CATTCTGACAGCTGTGCTGCTGATCTTCTCCTACTATGCAAAGCCCCGTCAGAAGGAGCATATCTCCATGTGGGACGCCTTCGTGATCGGTGTAGCACAGGCCTGTGCCGTCATGCCGGGACTCAGCCGTTCCGGCTCGACCATCGCAACGGGACTGATGCTGGGCAACAAGAAGGAGAAACTGGCTCAGTTCTCGTTCCTGATGGGGATCCCTCCCATCCTGGGAGAGGCTTTGCTCGATGTCCTGAAGGCAACGAAGGGTGAGGCTGTGATGGGTGATATCGGCGTGTTCCCGCTCTGTGTGGGATTTCTGGCCGCATTCCTCTCGGGCTGTTTCGCCTGTAAGCTGATGATCAACATAGTGAAGAAGGGCAAGCTGGTCTATTTCGGTATTTATTGTGCCATCGTAGGTGCGATGATATTGGCTTATCAACTGATGTGATGAACTTCAGCGAGGGTGTATATCTCTATATCAACAAACCCTACCGCATGTCGAGCTTCGGGGCACTGGCGCACATCCGTTATGTGGTGTCGAAACGGCTCCATGTAAAACGGGTGAAGATGGGACATGCCGGTACCCTCGACCCTCTGGCAACTGGTGTGCTGATTCTCTGCACGGGGAAGGCCACCAAACAGATTGAGGCACTGCAGCTCCATACGAAGGAGTACACAGCCACCCTGCAGTTAGGGGCCACGACGCCCAGTTACGATATGGAACACGAGGTGGACAGCACCTATCCGACGGAACACATCACGCGTGAACTGATCCTTGAGACGCTGCCATGCTTTGTCGGCGATATCATGCAGGTGCCTCCTGCTTTCTCTGCGTGTATGGTGGCTGGCGACAGAGCCTACGACCTTGCCCGTAAGGGAAAGGAGGTGGAACTTGCTGCGAAACCTGTGCGTATCGATGAGCTCGAGCTCACGGATTTCAATCCTTCGACGATGCAGATGTCCATCCGTGTGGTCTGTGGCAAAGGTACGTATATCCGTTCGCTGGCTCGTGACATCGGCCAGGCTTTGGGTAGTGGTGCTTACCTGACAGCGCTCTGTCGCACCCGTGTCGGTGAGGTTCGTATCGAGGACTGCCTCACATTCGATGACTTTCCTTCTTGGCTCGATGCCCAGGACATAGAAATAAATAGTAAATCGTAAATTCGTAAATCGTAAATAACATAATGAAGTTATCACAGTTTAAGTTTAAGCTCCCTGAGGAGCTGGTCGCTTTGGAGCCCACCGCCCATCGCGACGAGTGCCGGCTGATGGTTCTCCACCGCAAGAGTGGCAAGATCGAGATGACCAAGCAGGATGAGGAAGGCAACGACCTGAAAGACGAAGAAGGTAATCCTGTCTATCTCGATTTCCGCAATATCCTCGACTATTTCGATGAGGAAGACACCTTTATTTTCAACGATACGAAGGTGTTCCCCGCCCGTCTCTATGGTACGAAGGAGAAGACCGACGCAAAGATCGAGGTGTTCCTGTTGCGTGAGCTGAACCGTGACCTCCGTCTCTGGGATGTGCTCGTGGAGCCTGCCCGTAAGATCCGTATCGGCAACAAACTCTTCTTTGAGGATGATGGTCCGATGGTGGCAGAGGTCATCGACAACACCACGAGCCGTGGACGTACGCTGCGATTCCTTTATGACTGTCCTCACGATGAGTTCAAACAGGAACTTTTCGCCCTGGGAGCAGCCCCACTGCCCCGTTATATCATCGACCGTCGCCCTGCTGTGCCTGAGGATATGGAGATCTTCCAGACCATCTATGCCAAGAATGAGGGTGCCGTCACAGCTCCTGCGACAGGTCTGCATTTCAGCCGTGAACTGTTGAAGCGTATGGAGATCCGTGGCATCAACTTCGCTTATATTACCCTGCACTGCGGACTCGGCAATTTCGATGCCATCGAGGTCGAGGATCTGACGAAGCACAAGATGTCGTCAGAACAGATGTTCGTCAACAAGGAGGCCTGTGACATTGTGAACCGCACGAAGGAGGCTGGTCACCGTGTGTGTTCCGTAGGTGTCAGTACAGCCCGTGCCACAGAGAGTGCCGTGGGTACCGACGGACTGTTGAAGGAGTTCGAGGGCTGGACTAATAAGTTCATCTTCCCGCCGTACGATTTCGGTATGTCTAATGCCCTTGTGGCCAACTTCTATCATCCTGAGTCGCCGATGATGATGATCCAGGCGTCGTTTGGTGGCTACGACAATGTGTATGAGTGCTACACGAAGGCCGTGAAGAATGGCTATAAGTTTGGATGCTTCGGTGATGCATTATTGATTGTGGATGATTAATGGTGTTTATAGTTGATAGTTTATGGTTTATAGTTGATTACATAGGAGGGTGTAATGGCTTGCAAGGTATTCATCTATAAACTATAAACATTAAACTATAAACAAGAAATGAAAGCGTATGGTTCATAAAGTATACTTAGGACTGGGGTCTAACCAGGGCGACAGAGCGGCGAAGCTGGCCCGTGCCATTGAACTTATTGGCGAACGGGTAGGGCCAGTCATCCGCCAGTCGTCTGTCATCGAGACAGAGCCCTGGGGGTTCACGTCAGGTAACAAGTTCCTCAATTGTGCCATCTACTGCGAGACGACACTCCTGCCACGGCAGGTGCTCCAGGTCACCCAACAGATAGAACGGGAACTCGGGCGTCACTACAAGGGCAAAGGCTATCGTGACCGTCCCATCGATATCGATATCCTGCTTTTCGACGAGCTGCATATCGAAACGCCCAACCTCCAGATTCCCCATCCATTGATGTATGAGCGAGACTTCGTGATGATACCTCTCAAAGAGATCAAACAATAAAAACTAATCAGAATAACTAAAAACAAATCAAAATGAAAAGAATATGTTCTTATGTCCTTCTGTCTAAAAAGGCGATTCTCCTGTCTTTTTGTCTGTGTGTCTGCTTCTGTCTGAACGCCCAGAATCCTTATAAGAAATACACGGAGAACCTGCCCTTTGAGATGCCGGAAGTGAAGGCGCCTGTCATCCCTGACAACAAGGTATGCCTGAAAGACTTTGGTGCTGATCCTACGGGCATCAGCCTCTGCACGGAAGCCTTTGCCCAGGCTGTGGAGGCTTTGACGGCGAAGGGTGGGGGGCACCTCATCGTGCCTGCCGGTGTGTGGTTCACAGGTCCCATCGTCCTCAAGAGTCATATCGACCTTCATCTTGAGATGGGTGCAGTCATCCGTTTCGCAGCCGACGAGACACTCTATCCGATCATCAAGACCTCGTTTGAAGGACTCGACACCCGTCGTTGTCAGTCACCTCTCTCTGCCGTGGGGGCTACGAATATCTCCATCACGGGTGAAGGTGTCATCGATGGCAATGGACAGTACTGGCGTCCCGTTAAGCGTCCGAAGGTGTCGGAAGGTATGTGGAAAGACGTCATCCAGCGTCCTGGTGGCATCCAGTTGCGTGATGACTACTGGGTGCCCTCAGAGAGTTATGCCCGTGGTGAGAAGGGTGCTGAACTCAACGTGCCAGCAGCTAAGACCGATGAGGAGTGGGAGGCCATCCATCGTTTCCTGCGTCCTGTGATGATCAGCCTCGTCAGCTGTAAGAACGTGCTGCTGCAGGGGGTCATCTTCCAGAACTCCCCTGCCTGGAACATCCATCCGCTGATGTGTGAGAATATTATTATAGATAATGTACTCGCGCGTAACCCTTCTTACGCCCAGAATGGTGATGCCCTCGACCTCGAGTCGTGCAGGAACGCCCTCATCGTCAACTCCCGTTTCGATGCCGGCGACGATGGCATCTGCATCAAAAGCGGTAAGGATGCCGACGGACGGAAACGTGGCAGACCTTGTGAGAATGTCGTTGTCGACGGCTGTACGGTCTTTGCTGGTCACGGTGGCTTCGTCGTGGGCTCGGAGATGAGTGGTGGCGTGCGCAACTTTATGGTCTCCAACTGCCAGTTTCTGGGCACTGATGTAGGTTTGCGCTTTAAGTCGAAGCGTGGTCGTGGCGGTATCGTGGAGAACATCTATATTCAGAACATCTCGATGATGGACATCATCACCGATGCCATCACGTTCAATATGTACTACAGTGGTAAGTCTGTCTCTGAGGTGAAGGCTGCTGGCATCGTACCTGACAATACGACGAAAGCACCTGTCGATGAGACCACGCCTATCTTCCGTAATATCTTCATCGAGAATGTCGTCTGCAATGGTGCAGGTCGGGCTATGGAGTTCAATGGCCTCCCAGAGATGCCCATCGACAATATCCGTCTGAAGAACATCACCATCCGTGCTAAAGAGGATGCCGTGTTCCATAACGTTACCAATAACGTTTCTCAAGAGAACGTGAAGATTACGCTCGAATAGCGAATTCCCCGCCGGCAGGCGGGGAATCACTCATAAAAAAAGCCTCGCATCTGCGAGGCTTTTAACTTGCTTACTTACGGAGGCCGAGGGCCTTGATGATAGCACGGTAACGATTGATATCGTTATTGTAGAGATACTTCAGCAGCTTACGGCGCTTACCTACGAGCATCGTCAGTGAACGAGCGGTGTTGTGGTCCTTGTGGTTCTTCTTCAGGTGCTCTGTCAGGTGAGAGATGCGATAGCTGAAGAGGGCAATCTGTGCCTCTGCAGAACCAGTGTCGGTAGTACTCTTGCCATACTGACCGAAGATCTCCTCCTTCTTGGCTTTGTCTAAATACATAATTTTTTAATGTGATTAATGTTGTTTGCAAATACATCCTTCAGACGCGATTCTGGCCTAATCACCAGCCGGTTTACGTCGTCAGATGCTCCGGATTTTCCGAAATGCGGGTGCAAAGGTACAACTTTTTCCCCATTCCAACAAATATTTCCGAAAAAAGTTGTACCTTTGCAGCCGTTTTTATAATAAATAGGTATGCAGGATATCAGAAATATCGCAATTATAGCGCACGTAGACCACGGTAAGACGACACTCGTGGACAAAATGATGCTCGCAGGCAATCTCTTCCGTGAGGGACAGAACCTCAGCAATCAGGTGTTGGATGCTAACGACCTGGAGCGTGAGCGAGGCATCACCATTCTTTCAAAGAACGTCAGTATCAACTGGAAGGGCGTCAAGATCAATATCATCGACACGCCGGGACACTCCGACTTCGGTGGTGAGGTGGAGCGTGTGCTTAATATGGCCGACGGCTGTCTGTTGCTCGTCGATGCCTTCGAAGGCCCTATGCCCCAGACGCGTTTCGTACTCCAGAAGGCTCTTCAGATAGGTCTCAAACCCATTGTCGTGGTGAACAAGGTGGACAAACCCAACTGCCGACCCGAAGAGGTCTATGAGATGGTGTTCGACCTCATGTTCTCACTCAACGCCACAGAGGATCAGCTCGACTTCCCCGTGGTGTATGGCTCTGCCAAGAACGGCTGGATGGGTGAGGACTTCCGCAAACCCACCGACAACATCACCTATTTATTGGATAAGATCATCGAGGTGATTCCTGCTCCACAGCAGATAGAAGGAACCCCGCAGATGCTCATTACCTCGCTCGACTACTCGAGTTATCAGGGCCGCATCGCCGTGGGTCGCGTGCATCGTGGTTCTCTGAAGGACGGTATGCAGGTGACCATCGCCCATCGTGATGGCTCTCTCGAGAAGACGAAGATCAAGGAACTCCACACCTTTGAGGGTATGGGCCACGTGCGTACAGATTCTGTGGATTGTGGTGATATCTGCGCTGTCATCGGACTGGATAAGTTTGAGATCGGTGACACCATCTGTGACCTTGAGAACCCCGAGCCTCTGGCACCTATCGCCATCGACGAGCCCACTATGTCGATGCTCTTCACTATTAACGATTCGCCCTTCTTTGGTAAGGAAGGTAAGTTTGTCACCTCTCGTCACATCAACGACCGTCTGGAGAAGGAACTTGAGAAGAACCTTGCCCTGCGTGTCGAGCCTTTCGAGGACTCTACTGATAAGTGGATCGTCTCTGGTCGTGGCGTGCTCCATCTCTCCGTCCTCGTCGAGACGATGCGTCGTGAGGGCTATGAGCTGCAGGTGGGGCAGCCTCAGGTGATCTATAAGGAGATTAATGGTCAGAAGTGTGAACCCATAGAGGAACTGACTATCAATGTTCCCGAGGAATTCTCTTCGAAGATGATCGACATGGTCACCCGTCGTAAGGGTGAGATGACGTCGATGGAGAGTCAGGGCGAGCGCGTCAATATCGAGTTCGACATTCCTTCCCGTGGTATCATCGGTTTGCGTACCAATGTTCTCACAGCCTCTCAGGGTGAGGCTATCATGGCCCACCGCTTCAAGGAGTACCAGCCTTACAAGGGTGAGATAGAGCGCCGTGTCAACGGTTCGATGATCTCGATGGATACGGGTAACGCCTTTGCCTATGCCATCGACAAGTTGCAGGACCGTGGAAAGTTCTTCATCGATCCAGGTGAGGATGTCTATGCTGGTCAGGTAGTAGGCGAGCATGTCCACGACAACGACCTTGTGGTCAACGTCTGCAAGGCCAAGCAGCTCACGAATGTCCGCGCCTCAGGTACTGACGAGAAGGCTCGCATCATTCCCAAGACTGTGATGTCGCTCGAAGAATGTCTCGAATACATCAAGCAGGACGAGCTTGTAGAGGTCACCCCGAAGTCGATGCGTATGCGTAAGATCATCCTCGACCACGATCAGCGCAAGAAATGTAATATCCAACGAGGGTAGGGCGATGTCCGCATCGGCAGCTCCGATGTGTAATAATCCAAAATGAACGATGGCGTGTCAGTCTTTGACTGCACGCCATTGATCGATCATAAAACAATCTTTTTACGATTGAAACTAATACATGGTTTTAATGGTTCGGTTAAATCTTTAAATCTCTCGGTTATGATGCGGTTATGATTTCTGATGCAAAGTTAACGATAATAACTGAATGAAAGTGTGTAAAATTCAATAATGGTGTGAAATCTACACCAATAGGGTGTGAAAATTATCGTAAATTTCACACTTTTTCGCTTGTTGTTTCAAATTTTTCTTGTATCTTTGCACCGGTTATGTCGCAAATGCAGTTTACAGGGTTTCTGCTCATGGTGCTTCTCACCGTGAAGTTGATGTCGCTGTCCGTCAGGTCGGTGGGCAGGAATACATTGAACCATGTACGCTGGCTGATGGTGGGCTGTATGGGGCTACTTGGCCTGCAGTTCCTGGCGCAGATGGTGCTGGGACTGCGCACGACGGGGCATGTTGCCCAGGCTGTAGCGCTAAACGTGGCGTGTTTCATTCCTTGTTCTGCGATGATGTCGTTGGCTATCTTGTATCTGTTGCGGGAATGGCGTGTGACATGGCTCGACCGCTGGATTGGCCTCTTCGCGTGGATTCCTGCTTTGTTGTTGCTATATATCGGATTGTCGACAGACGGTCATCCGCTGACGGCGAAAGAGATGCAGGTGTCATGGCCACAGATTGGGTCAACGATGTTCTTTGCGGCTCTGCAACTGTACTATTTCATACGTCACATGTATGAGATGCAACAAATGCACCGAGCCTTGGACAGCTATTTCGACCGTGATGCATACGGTATGCTGAGATGGATGAGGATGAGCATCATCCTTCTGGCATTGATGGCCCTCTTCGCTCCTGTTGTGATTTTCTCCAACAGCTTACCCCTCGCATTTTATGGATTGTTTACCCTCTGTGGCTTCTTCTACTTCGTCGACAGTTTCGGCCTCTACGTAGTTAGTTCGTCTGCTAATCGTGTGATGGAGGCCGATCAGAATGCGAGGAAAGAGGAAGAAGTTGCAGCGGAGATGACAGACAAACTGTCCGATGACTCTGAAACCAAACAGCGGATAAAACATGCCGTAGAAAGGTGGATAGAGTGTGGCGGCTATCAGAAGAGCGGTATGAATATGCCCAGTGTGGCCTCGGAGATTGGTATCCCGCAATATCAGTTGACAAGCTGGCTCAGACAGCAGAACTGCAAGTACAGTGAATGGATGACGTCACTGCGCATCGAGGAGGCGAAGCGGGTCATCGTGTCCCATCCGGACTGGAGCAACGAAAGTGTGGCTGAGCACTGTGGCTTCAGCGACCGTACTTATTTCCAGAAAAAATTCAAGGAGAAGACGGGTATGACGCCTGCCGACTATATGAGCCTCCATCAATAAGCAACAAAGACTAAGAAGAAGATATGGAAGTTATTCAGAGTTTTACCATTGACCATACCCGTCTGAAGCCGGGTATCTATGTGTCGCGTGTGGATAAAGGCTTCACAACGTTTGACCTGCGTATTACAGAACCCAACAAGGAACCAGCCGTGGCACCTGCTGCAATCCATAGTATCGAACACTTGATGGCTACCTGGTTCCGCAACTCACGGGTGAAGGACGATGTGGTGTATGTAGGACCGATGGGGTGTCTGACAGGTATGTACATCATCATGACGGGTACGTATTCTGCGGAAGATATGCGCCAGCTGACCATCGAGTGCCTGGAGTGGATACTCACCCAGAAAGAAGTACCTGCCACGACGCCTGAGACGTGTGGCAACTACTTGTTGCACGACCTGCCGATGTGCCACTGGGAGTGTCGGCGTTATCTGGACCGTCTGAAGAATGACTTCCACTCTGAATATAAAAAACTCCAGGTCACGCTGAGCGACGGACGGCAGTTTGCCGATGCCTAAAGGCTTTCGATGAACGTCCTGGTGACTTGGAAAGACTTCTCTGCAACAGTGTCCCAGAAATTGTGGTATTGTGAGGCATCGGTGTCGCGCAAGGGAATGTCGCTGATGAGACGGAAGGAGATGAACGGCACCTTATATATATAACACACCTGCGCGATGGCACACGATTCCATGTCGACGGCCTTTGCATCAGGGAAGTGCCCCACAATCTCGCGCATCTTCTCCTTGGTATCCACAAACCAGTCGCCTGTGACAATCAGTCCGGGCTTCGCTCCTGTCAGTTTGGCTTTCTCCAACAGATAAGGATCAGCTTGATAGCGAACGGGTAAGCCTTGTACTTGTCCAAACACCGTTGTTTCGTCGATGGCCTTGCCGCAATACACGTCGTGGTATGTGAGCTCAGAACTTACCACCACATCCTGCAGGTTGATATCATCACCATTACCACCGGCACATCCACTGGAGATAATGCAGTCGGGTCTATACTGGCGGATCATCTCCACTGTCTGTATGGCTGCATTGACAGTGGCTATGCCGCTCTTTTGCAGAATCACTTGATCTTCAGAAAATAATGGACGGAGCTGCTTCAACTCCTTGTCCATTGCTACAATCATTCCTATTTTCATATTTACTTTTTTACCTTTTCACTTTTTCACCTTTCTTTGTCTGACGGCCTCGAACATGAGGATGGCGGCACTGACACTGACATTGAGGGAGTCGAGGCGCCCGAGCATCGGGATGCGGATATGGGCGTCAGCAGCCTCGCGCCACTGTTGGGTAAGTCCTGTAGATTCGGTTCCCATCACGATAGCTGTGGCCTGACGCATGTCGTAATTGTAATACTCATACGAGTCCTGTAGCTGGGCTGTGAGAATCTTGATATGTCGTTCTTTGAGGAAGGCTATACACTCCTGAGAGGTACAGACAGCCGTAGGTACCGTGAAGATGGCCCCGATACTGGCTCTTATCAAGTTGGGGTTATATAGATCCGTCAGTGGGTCGCAGACGATCACGGCATCAACATTGGCAGCGTCTGCACTCCGCAAGATTGCTCCCAGATTACCAGGTTTCTCCACACTTTCTAAGACAACCACAAGTGGATTGTCTTTTTCGAGGAATGAGGAAGGAGGAATGAGGAGTGAGGATAGTGAATGCCCCTTGCTCTTTACAACACCAATAATCCCCTCTGTACTTCCTCGATACGCCATCTTCTCATACACCTGCGGCGTCACAATGTATTCTACTTTTCTCCTGACTCCTGACTCCTGACTCCTTTTAAACACCTCCACCACCTCATACCCCCCTTCAATGCAATGCTCAATCTCCCTCTGTCCCTCGACAACAAAGAGACCTTCCTCGCGACGCAGCGACGACTTCTGTTGCAGAGCCACGACATGCTTGATACGGGCGTTCTGAACGCTGGTAATGATGTTTTCTTCCATATTTCGACTGCAAAGATATATAAAAATGAAACACAGAGGCACAGAGATACGGAGTTTTTTGTTTTTTTTATTATTTTCTCTGTGTCTCTGTATCTCTGTGTTGAAAAAATATAGTAACTTTGCACGCAGAATTAAAATTTAAAGTTCAATGTTCAATGTTCAATCTTCAATAAAGAAGTGTCTGCCCGACGTGTTGGCAGTACTGTTGTTTGCCGTGTTGGCATTTGCCTATTTCTTCCCTGCCGACATCGAGGGACGCATCCTCTACCGGCATGATGCCTCCGCAGGTCGTGGAGCAGGACAGGAGGGAATCGAGTATCTGGAACGTACGGGAGAACGTACCCGTTGGACCAATGCCCTGTTCAGTGGTATGCCAACGTACCAGATGGCACCGTCGTATGGCTCCACCAACCTGCTGTCGAAGGCCGCCGATGTCTATCACCTCTGGTTGCCGGAGAACGTGTGGTATGTATTTGCCTATCTCCTGGGCTTCTATATCCTGCTCCGCGCTTTCGACTTCCGTCAGCACCTGGCAGCCTTGGGCTCGATCCTCTGGGCCTTTTCCACCTATTTCCTCATCATCATTGCCGCAGGACACATCTGGAAGGTGTGGGCATTGGCTTATCTGCCACCGTTGATCGCAGGACTGGTGCTGGCCTATCGCGGGAAATACCTCTGGGGATTGTTGTTGACGGCAGTCTTCACGGCACTCGAGATCAACGCGAACCACGTGCAGATGACCTATTACTATCTGTTCATCATCTTCTTCCTCGTCATCGCCTGGCTGGTGGATGCCATCCACAAACACGAACTCGAACGTTTTGCGAAGGCAACGGCAGTCTGTGCGCTGGGTGGTGTCATCGGTGTGTGCATCAACCTCTCCAACCTCTATCACACCTGGCAGTACAGTCAGGAGTCGATGCGCGGCAAGAGTGAACTGGTGAAGAAAAACAGCGGAAACCAGACGAACAGTGGCTTGGAGCGTGACTATATCACCCAGTGGAGCTATGGCATCGGTGAGACATGGACATTGCTGATCCCGAATACGAAGGGTGGTGCATCTGTACCCCTGAGCATGAATGAGACAGCGATGGCCAAGGCCGATCCCAATTATACGAGTATCTATCAGCAGATAGGTCAGTACT
>JAEEGK010028328.1_pt1 | contig 11243 bp, 11 predicted proteins | sample 8958771 | NCBI WGS metagenome assembly JAEEGK01 (sample SAMN16246547, study PRJNA631951) | gut metagenome | biome: gut microbiome; feature: rumen; material: SC-attached | host: Bos | place: Iran: Karaj | collected 2018-10 | reverse complement strand
TGCTCCGGATTTTTGCTGTTCTCCGTTCAAATTCAATTTATTCCTCTGTGAAAATATGGTAAAATTAATAAACAAAGTGATGTCCGATGTTGCAATGACATATTATTGCCGGGAAACCGATATAACACGGAAAGAGTATGAATAAAACAGATGTACCCTTATTGTGCGAAAAGGAGGGTGTCACATGAATAAGATGAAAACGTCAGCAGCTGCACTTGCAGCAGTTTTTACGTTTGCTGTCGCGCCGGTTTTTGAAACAGGCCTTGCAGATACAAGCGGCCTTGCGGGGACAAATGGGGTAACCGGTATAAGCTGGTCGCGTCCTGTTTTTGCCGAGGGTAATGGCGTGGATTACCAGCTGGGGCTGCATTACATTCCGTTGGTTACCCGTACGGAACACAGGGTGGACAGCGACGGGAAAGGAGATTTGCTGCGCGCCCGCTGGACGGGCATCCGGGTGACCGGCCCTGTGCCTTTCGAACCGAATATTAACAAAGCGTTAGATGCTTATACAGCAAAGGAAGACAAACAATTTGCGGAATCGTACAGGAAAATGCTGTCCGATGCTAAATTAGACCACAGCGAACGGGCGAAGTATGGCGCTGAGTTCTTTCCCGCTTTTGAGGACAACAGAGATATCTATGTGCGCCGGGCAGATTCCCTGGTGGTGAGCCTGCTGGAATTCGGTTCCAGTTATATGGGCGGCGCCCATGGCATGTATGGTTTCACAGGCAAAACCTTTGATACCTACACAGGTAAGGAGATGCAGCTGACGGATATTTTCACAAGTCCCACAGCCATGACCAATGCCATCAAACAACAGCTCATGTTTGATTATCCCAAGGCGTCTTTTCAGGCAAGCAACGGCTCCAGCATGCGCGATATGGTTGATCAGCTGGCGAAAGACGGTCATCTGTTCTGGACCATGGATCCCCGGGGCGTGACATTCTATTTCAATCCGTACGTCCTCGGTTCGTATGCGGAAGGGGTTTTCACCACTACGTTGCTGTATTCCGAGAGGCCCGATATTTTCAAACATGATCAGTACACGCAAGCCATTAGTTGGCGGGGGCCGAAAGCCTATTGCATGGAAATTCCTTCCTACCTGCCCGTACGTTTAAGCGACAGCCCGCGCGATGACAGGCTGTCCGTGATGAATGATCCGGAAGAACTGCTCATTGATTACTGCGGTGAACAGCTGAAAGACAAGTTTAACGCAAAAAACATCCGCGCCACACTGGTGTCTATGCCGGAAGGCGAACGGTACCTGTATGTGGATTATCAGAAGGAAGACTGGAAGCACGCCGTACGAGTGTATGCCCTCGGCAACGAGCCGGTCTTTGTGGGCGAGTATGCCATGACGCGGTTTATTTCGGATATGGTAGGGAATAATGGCTCGGACTGGTACGTGATGACAGATCCCCAGGCGTTTTACATGACGGCCATGCCGGGCAGTGGCTATGCGGCTTGGACACGCCTGACCTGCCGCGTAGGCGCAAATGGCGCACCGGAAGTGTATGAAGTGGAAGGCGGGAAAGGGTAACTGTTTACGTTATTAGGAAAAGGGGCAACCTATGGCAGCTCAGCCCATTTACAAAAGTAAAAACATAACCATGTGCAAAGACGGTAAGTATCGCTGGGTGTACGAACTGGACCTGTATACCACGACAGCCATTATCAAAGAGGTGTGGAGGGTGCTGCTCATCTCTCTGGTCATCGTACTGGCATTGATGCTGATCTTCAGCATCATCGAAGGCGATTTGACGGAAGGACTTAGTTTTATCGGCGAGATGGCAGCCATCCTGTTCGGGATTTTCCTGGTTCTCAGTGTTGTTGGCTATCTGGTTTTCGCGTTCATAATCGGCGGGAAATACTGCGCGCTGTTTGAAATGAACGAAGAGGGAATCAACAACGCGGCCCAGGAAAAGCATGTGAAAAAGGCGGAACTGATCGGCCTCATCACGGCGCTTGCGGGAATAGCCGGCGGCAGGCCGGGTGTGGTCGGGACAGGCATTTTGGGGGCGACACGTACTTCCATGTATACCAGTTTTGACGAAGTAAAAGAACTGGAAATTTTGCCGAAGGAACACCTGATCCGTTTGAATGAAACCCTGAGCCGCAACCAGGTGTATGCGGAGGATGAAGATTTTGCGTTTGTAGCAAGTTACATCAAAGCACGCTGCCGGAACGCGAAGGTGAAAATATAAGGACAATAAGCTTACCGTTTTTTCACACAGAAGAAGTACTATAATTTAAGGAACGAGGTGCAAACATGAAAAAGATTAGAATTATTACATTGTGTTTCGTTTTGTTATTTGGGCTTACAAGCCTTGCCTATGCAGAACTTCCAGCCAACCGTATTGCGTTAGGCGTGCAGTTGGGAGCAAGGTTTGAACAGGTGAAAAATGTATTTGGCATTCCTGACCGGGTGACGAAGAACGAAGTAAAATCGGAAGCCTACGGTGATTTTGTGGAGACAACTTTCATTTACGGTAATAATTCCATTGTTGTAAAGTTTTATAATGAAGACGCATGGCGGATTGAATCTAACAGTGATAACGGCTGGCGAACCCCGGACGGAGTGACGGTGGGCATGCCGTTGCAGGGCGTTTATGACCGGTTGGGGAAGGAAGACATTAAAAGCCCGGCTGAAAACGGTGAAACGCTGTACTGGTATAATCATGACACCAAGAGTCAGGAAAACCGCGGCAACTTGTATCTGTTTGTGAAGAATGGCCGCGTTTCCAGGATCGTAATCGCATATCAGTGAGATAAAGAGATTTGTTTTGTGCCTGGCGTCATGGACGATATAAATGAATCCGTAAAAGAAATACCATAATAGAACAGGAGGGCCGGGGTTGATGAGAATTCCAAAAGCTTCTAAAAAGGTTTTAACACTTCTTACTGTTTGTTTTGCGTTTCTGTTAACGTTTGCCTGCTCAGGCGGCTTTGCGGCGAACCTTTCTGCTGAAAAGGCAATTGGCCCCGAGGATATCCCGGAAGGCGTATACCGGCGTTTTTCTTCCGGGGAAGAGGTGACCTATCTGGTGGTGATGCATAAAAAAGGTGTGCTGGCAGGGGATCCTTTTAAACGTACTTACATAGGTATTGAGTCCGTGCGACGGAGCCATCCTTCCCATCCGGATGGCAGCGTTTTCATGGCAGCCCGGTTAAGGAGCTCGAAAGAGTTTAAACTGAATCCGCCCACGGAGGCCGGTCCGGTTCCGACCGACGATATGGTCGCGTTTATGCTGGATTACGCGGAAACGGTCAACGCCGACGGCACAAAGGGGCTTAAGAAAAACCAGTCCCAGGCATATGTGATGCAGCCCACGTCGGACGGCCGCATCAACATCATAGGAGCGGAAACGCTGCCCGCGCCTTTATGCGGACATTATATCCCGGTAACAGACAGACCGGCTCCGCTGGTGCTGCAACAGGCTATGATCAAATATATGCTGGAGGATTTCATTCCGGCCGCCACCAACATGGACAACCGTTCCCAGTTCTACGATTACAAGATGGAATTTCTGACGGGGGACAATCCGCCGGTAGATTGCTGGGCAGGCTGGTACCTGGTTCAGGTATGGGAAGACAGGAACATGGATAAGTACGATTCCCGCTACCAGATGAATTTTATCGTGGGCGATACAGGCGATGAAATCAAATTGCTTACTTTATACGACGGAAAAATGTGGCCGGTGTATGAGGATGACCGCCTGAAGGGCAAAATAAACCGTGGCCCGCAGGTTGTGCCGAAAGGATAACATGCTGTTGTATTGCCTTGCATAACAACAAATTGTAAAAAATTTAAGTAAACTGCGTGAGGAATGGGTTTTCCCATTCCTCATTTTAGTTTTTAATGGTATAATATAAAGAGTATTTCTGTGACCAGTTATCCTATAATTATAAAAAAAGATTGCTGAGGAGGGGAATCATTATGGCAGACCCGAGAACAGAACGCAACGCTTTATTAGGCGCCACACTGGTGAAAAAGTTACAGGCAAGAGCTTTTGACGCATATTACTGCGCTACAAAAGAGGAAGCGCTGCAGCAGGCGCTGGCCCTGATTCCGGAAACCGATGTGATTTCCTGGGGCGGTTCCGCTACCATCGCGGAAATCGGGCTGCTGGAGTATGTGCGGAAGAATTTCAAATGTGTTGACCGGGATACCGCAAAAACACCGGAGGAACGGATGGAGATTATGCGGAAGGCCTTGCTCTGCGATACATTTTTAATGAGCACCAACGCCATGACGACGGAGGGTGAACTGGTGAACATAGACGGCAACGGAAACCGTTGTGCCGCCATGATTTACGGGCCGAAACAGGTCATTGTCATTGCCGGGCTGAACAAGGTTACGGGAAATTTGCACAGCGCCATTGACCGCGCCCATACAACGGCGGCGGCCATCAACATCCAGCGCTTCGGCGCAAAAACACCCTGTGCGCTGACCGGAGTCTGCGCGAACTGTAACTTTGCCGATACCATCTGTAACTATATCGTTGTCACCCGCCGAAGCAAACCGGCTCATAAGATCAAGGTGATCCTTGTAGGTGAAGACGTAGGATTTTAAGGAGATAAACGATCATGCAATTTTCATCCCGTTTTACGATTGCCGTACATATCCTGTTGGCAGTCAATGAATTTGAGGGACAGTTCAAGACGACGTCCTTCTTTTTAGGCAATAGCGTCAACGTAAACCCGGTTATTATCCGCAAAACGCTGGGACAATTAAAAGATTCCGGGCTGGTTACGGTGGAGGCCGGCGTGGGTGGCGCGGCTCTGGCAAAAGAACCGAAAAAGATCACGCTGTGGGATATTTTCTGCGCTGTGGAAGACAAAAAGGAAGACCTGTTCCATTTCCACGATCCCAACCCGGACTGTCCCGTGGGAGGAAATATGCACGCGGTCATGGACGGGCGGCTTAAGAAGTTCAAACGGAACCTGCAGAAAGATCTGGACGATGTGACCCTGCAGGATCTGGTTAAAGATTTGCGTAAGGAACTGAAGAAGAACCGGAAGCTGGGGTTCGCGTCAGCGCCTGCGGAGGAGCAAGCTTAAAGATTCCCTGCAGGAAGTACTCGGAGGTGTATGCCCAATGAAGGAAGAGGACGTAAAAAAATTAATTGATAAACTGCAGTATTTTGATTATGACAAAGTGCTGAACAGGATACGCAAGAATGTAAAAAAGCCAAGCGTCCTTGTGACCGGCGGTACCGGTGTGGGAAAGAGCAGCCTGATCAATCATCTCTTCGGCATGGATGTGGCTGCCACAGGCAACGGCAAGCCCATGACAGACCGAATTACCCGCTATGAGCCGGAGAATCAGGATGTGGTGCTGTATGATACTCTTGGCTACGAAGTGGGGGAAGATAAACAGCAGCAGTTTTATAAAGATGTTATCGGTTTCGTAAAAAATGCCAACGGCCAGGGGGATATCAAAAAGCATGTGCACCTGGTCTGGTATTGCATTTCTGCCGCCAACAAACGGGTGACGCCTACGGACCTGGACGCGATTGCCGCGTTGGAGGGACTCACCAAGGTATGCGTGGTGCTGACACAGATTGACGCGGCTACCATGATTGAACTGGACGAGATGAAAAAAGTTTTGCAAAAGAAACTGCCGAAGACAGACGCGTTCATGGTAAGTATCGATCCGAGGATTCCGGAAGAAAAGATGCAGTGGGGCGAGTTGCTGAACTGGTCGGTTGAGCATCTGGACGCCGGATTGCAACTGGCGTTTGCCCAGGCTCTGGGGCAGGAACTGAGCGCGAAACATATCCAGGCGGACAAACTGATCCACCGGTATGTGGCAGCTGCCGCCGGCGCGGTAGTATGTCCGTTACCCATGACGGACTCTGCAGCGCTGATTGCCATCCAGACGACTATGGCGACGCATCTTTTCAATTTCTGGGGCATCGACCGGGGAACTGACAAAATTAAAGAAGTTTTTGTCAACGTGGTGGTAGCCAATACGGGGCGGATCTTTTCCCGTTCCCTGTTGAAGCTGATTCCCGGCGCGGGCTCCGTTGCAGCGGCTGTAGTGAACAGCGGCGTGGCCACCTCCTTCACGTATGCCTTTGGCCGGGCGGTTAATGAAGTCTGTTATAAAACCGCGTCCCGTATGGCAAAAGGGGAAAAGGTGGATATCACGTCCGCCTTTGCCATGGACGTGATCATGCAGCTGATTCAGAAGTATTATAAAAAGAATGCAGTATGATTTTTAGCAATCGTTACAGGTGACTTATGTCAATGAGAATCTGGAACCGTACGGGAAGCAAAGGACCTCATAAAAAAGAAGGTTCTCCTTCGGGAACGGAAAAGGCCGCGAAGGATTACCGCGGCCAGCAGAAAACAGAACAGAAAACCAAACCGCACAAACCCGCTGTGAGGAATATTCTTGTGCTGGGAAAAACCGGGGTGGGAAAGACTTCCCTGCTGAATTACCTTTACGGCTTTGACCTGCCCACTGGAGCAGGCCTGCCTAAAACGGGGAAAGGTCTCCACGAGAATGTGATTACCCGCAACGGGACAGCCTACCATGTTTTCGATACCTGGGGGATTGAGGCGGATTCACTGCCGGAATGGCGGAAGGAAGTGTTGGCGCTGGTGCGCAAACGCAATACATCCCCCCATATCAGCGACTGGTTCCATGCAGTGTATTACTGTTTTTCCGCTAATACGGCCCGCATTGAAGAAACAGAAATTGAAGAGATTCTTTTGCCACTGCTGCAGTCCGGCTGCAAGGTGATCGTGGCTCTGACCAATGCGGAGGACGGTTTCCGGAAACAGGAAAAGATAGAAGGCATGAAAGAGTATTTGCAGGAAGAACTGGCAAAACGCCTGCATCGCGACCCGCAGCTGGAAATCATCCCTGTTGTCAGTATTGCCGGCGAAACGCTGGCGGGAGACCCCATTTCCCGTTTTGGCCGTACCGAAGCACTGGAAGCGGCGCAATATAATCTGGCGGACGATATTGAAAAACGCCTGCCGGCCATTTATAAAATGAATGTGCTGAACAAGCTGGGAGCCTGGAAGGAGCGCAGCCTGCTCCTGCTTGCCAATGGCAAGATCAGCTTTGTGTTGAATAACAATTCTGCAAGACAGCTGATCGATTTGATCAATTACGATCTGCTGAACACATTTGGTGCTATAGATGCGGACGGTGACAAGCTGGAAGCGGAAGCCAACGAATACCTGCTGGCGGCGGGGGACAAAAAACCAATGGACCGGCGCTGGCGTCCGGACTTCAGCCGCATCACCTATGTAAAAGGTTACGAATACAGCAAAGGCTTATCTGTCGGGCTTGCGGTGGATGTGGCTGCAAGTCTGCTGCGTTCTTCGAAAAGCATCCGTGAAAACCTGAGCCGCCGGGTAGAGAAGACCTATGCGGCCATCATGGATAGCATGAAGAGCAGGGGATAGAAGCATTTAGAATATTAATATAAAAATAAACTTAAGGCATACAAGTAAACTATAGAGAGGGCGACTCCGTTTTGTTAAAAGACATACTAAAGGAAAAATTCAGTGAAGTCATCCGGGCTATCTTCCCGGTTGTGGCAATCGTTTTGATACTTTCTGTCACAATAGTGCCCATGCCTACTCATGTGGTGATGGTTTTCTTATACAGCTGCATCCTGCTGATGATAGGGATGGTATTTTTTACCATCGGTTCGGAACAGGCTATGGAACCCATGGGCAATCATGTGGGGACCCGTATTACAAAAACCCGCAAACTCTGGCTGATATTGCCATTAGGCTTTTTGTTGGGTTTTATGATCACGATTTCCGAACCGGATTTGCAGGTATTGGCTAACCAGGTCCAGTCCATTCCTAACAGAGTGTTGATTTTGTCGGTATCAGGCGGCGTGGCGTTGTTTCTTCTGGCAGCCCTGATCCGTATGGTACTAGGAATTTCATTGCAACGGATGTTGCTGTTCTTTTATGTCATTGCTTTTGTACTGGCATACTATGCACCGCCGGATTTTCTGGCGGTGGCTTTCGATTCTGGCGGCGTGACGACAGGCCCCATGACGGTGCCGTTTATCATGGCTTTTGGCGTAGGCGTTTCGGCGTTACGGGGCAGCCGCCATTCTTCCCAGGACAGTTTCGGTCTGATAGCCCTCTGTTCCATCGGGCCTATCATTGCCGTACTGCTTCTGAGCCTGATTTTTAAACCGGAAGACGCGACGTTTGAACCGGTTGTGATTCCAAGAGTACTGCATTCCCTGCAGTTAGGCGGGCTGTTTTTGGCCGAGCTGCCGGATCAGATGCATGAAATTGCCCAGGCAGTTCTGCCCATTGCCATATTTTTCGGTATTTTTCAGCTGGTTTTACTGCATCTTCAAAGAAAGCCGCTGCTCCGCATTCTTCACGGTATTATATGTACCTATATCGGTCTGGTACTGTTCCTGACAGGCGCCAATGTGGGCTTTATCCCGGCAGGATTCGACCTGGGAAGCATTTTGGCCACACTGCCTTATAACTGGATCATTATACCCATCGGCATGCTGATCGGTTACTTTATCATCAAGGCGGAACCGGCAGTGTATGTGCTGATGAAGCAGGTGGAAGATATTACTGCCGGCGCTGTAAGCGGGAAATTGCTGTTGCGCAGTCTGTCTATCGGCGTGGCGATTTCGGTAGGGCTGGCTATGGTACGCGTGCTGACAGGAATTCACCTGTTTTATATGCTGATACCGGGGTATCTCATCGCATTGATACTTACATTTATTGTGCCCCCCGTATTTACTGCCATCGCTTTCGACTCAGGCGGCGTGGCATCCGGTCCCATGACGGCAACGTTTTTGCTGCCTTTTGCGATAGGAGCCTGTATGACACAGGGCGGCAATGTTGTGACAGATGCTTTCGGTGTGGTAACTATGGTAGCCATGACACCGTTAGTCACAATCCAGCTGCTGGGAGTTATGTATATGATAAAAGCGCGCAGCACTCCCAAAACCAGTGTCAACCAGAGTACGCTGGAGGATTTCGGCGATTATGATATTATCGAGTTGTAGGAGGTAGCAGGCTGTGGAAGTTTATTTAATGATAACTATCACAAGCAGGGAGAAGCTGCCTGGCTTTCTTGAGTTTTATGATAAGAAGCTGCCGGTAGGGTTTGTTTTGTTAGGTTATGGTACTGCCAAAGATGAGATTCTGAATATGCTGGGGCTGGACCGGTCTGAGAAAGCGGTCTGCCTGAATGTGGTGACAGATGAAGTATGGAAAGAAACCAAAGGGCATTTGCGGAAAAAGCTTTATATTGACGTACCGGATACGGGTATTGCATTCATCGTTCCCATGAGCAGCATCGGCGGCAAACGGGAACTGGCATATCTGACGGCAGAACAGAATTTCCGGAAGGGAGAAGAATCCGTAATGAAAGATACAACAATGGAGTTATTGATCATTGTCAGCAACCAGGGACACAACGACATGGTCATGGACGCGGCCCGTGCGGCCGGTGCCTATGGCGGTACGGTGCTGCATGCCCGGGGCACCGGCGTGAACAGGGCTGAACTTTTCTTCGGCGTGCCGCTGGCTTCAGAAAAGGACGTGACTTTAATCGTCACCCAAAAGAAACAGAAAAATGCAATCATGCAGGCCGTGATGCAAAAGGCCGGCATGGATACGCCGGCTCAGGCCATTCTGTTCTCGCTGCCGGTAACAGATGCAGCAGGACTGCACGCAGTAGAGGAAGATAACGGATAGGGCGGAGGACAAACCCGTTTCATCAGTGCCTCCTTAAAGCATCTGTTTGCGAATAGTTTTTTGTCCGGAGCAATTTTAATATTATTATTCCTTTATTCTTGTAATAGTAAAATCCCGTTATGCGGAAGCGCCTGCATAACGGGATAAATATTTATAATGTAAAAGTTGTTTTAATCGTTGTGATGCTCTGCGTAAAACTCGTTATAATCCTTTAACATATACTGCAGCAGGGACGGAGTATCCAATCCGTAAGGGCAGCGGCTCTTGCACAGGTCACAGTGTACGCATTCTTCGATTTTCTGCATTTTGGCATACCACTCATCACTCATGAACCGTTTATAGGGTGAGCGGCGTAACAACATGGCCATTCTGGCTGCCTGGGGGATGTCAATACCCACTGTGCAGGGCATACAGTATCCGCAGCTCCGGCAGAAATTCCCCGACAGTTCCTTCCGGTCTTTATCGATAACAGCCTGCAGTTCTTCTGTCATCTGCTGATTAATTTCCGTCAGTTTCAGCCACTGCTCCAGTTCCCATTCGTGCTGGATGCCCCAGATGGGAACCACGTTGTCGTGCTCCTGCATGAAGGCATAGCAGGCCGCTGCGTTGGTCAGCATACCGCCTGACAGGCCTTTCATGGCAATAAAACCCATGTCATTCGTTTTGCAGTCTTTTACCAGTTCGACATCTTTATCTGTTGCCAGGTAGCAGAACGGGAACTGCAACGTTTCATATAATCCGGAATCAATGGCCTGATGTGCTACCTTTAACCGGTGATTTGTGATGCCTATATGCCGGATGTAGCCTTTCTTTTTAGCATCCTGCGCCGCAGCATACGCTCCCTTTTCATCTTCCGGGGAAGGCATGACAGCGGGATTATGGAACTGGAAAAGATCGATATAGTCTGTCTGCAGGCGTTTTAAAGAAAGTTCGATATGCTCTGTTACCGTTTTGTAATCCGTGCCGCCGCTTTTGGTGGAAATAATAATGTTCTGGCGGACATCGTGCAGAGCCGCGCCGATTTTTTCTTCGCTGTCGGTATACATATTGGCGGTATCAAAATAATTGATGCCGTTGTCATAAGCTTTGCGTAGCAGTTTTTTTGCCGCTTCCAATGAGATGCGCTGAATGGGCAGGCAGCCCATTGCGGTTTTCGTGACCCATAAACCGGTCTTCCCTAATCTGATTTTATTAATGTCCATGATTCCCCTCCCGGTAATTGTTTTCTTTAATATTATTGTTATAATCTTTAGCGATTTTGGGATTCTGATTAAATTATATACGATAAATTCCGATTTGAATATAACTGAATAAAGAAAAATTGTTTCAGCGGGCTTAAATCAGTGAAAATAATAGTAAAGAAATCCGGCAGATGTTAAGAAAATGATTGTCATGAAGGGGAAAATATAGTATAATACGATAGTTAAATTTACTTATCTTATAAGCTGATATATTGGAGGAATTAACATGTCCGGACATTCTAAATGGGCAAATATCAAACACAAAAAAGGCAAGGCAGATGCTGC
>JAEEGK010028327.1_pt1 | contig 11244 bp, 7 predicted proteins | sample 8958771 | NCBI WGS metagenome assembly JAEEGK01 (sample SAMN16246547, study PRJNA631951) | gut metagenome | biome: gut microbiome; feature: rumen; material: SC-attached | host: Bos | place: Iran: Karaj | collected 2018-10 | reverse complement strand
ATAGAGGCCGCGATGATTGCGATGAACAGAATGCCGGGGCTTCTCAAGGGACACTTCGCTTTCCAGTCCATAAAGGGCTACAACCGGATCATTCCCGGCGAGTCGGCCCCAGTCGTCGCCCCGCGCCAGCGCGCCGGTGCGTCGCCGGAGCAGATATGGAAGGATATGGTAATCGCCGCGAAGGAAGCGGAGAGAACGGACTCCATGCCGCGCATCATCGCGACTGACATCTCGCCTGAAGCCGTTGAAAACGCGCACTCCAACGCAATCAGCGCAGGAGTCGCGCAGTACATAGAGTTCAAGGACTGCGACTTCGCGGATACCCCGATTCCAGACGAGAAGGGGTGCATTTTCTTCAATCCCGAATACGGAATTCGCCTCGGGACGTTCGAAGAGCTTGCCCCGATTTACGAGAGGATTGGAACTTTCTTGCACGAAAAGTGCGCCGGATGGACTGGTGGTCTAATAACGGGCAACCCTGACCTCGCGCGCTGCGTGAACCTGTACTACAAAACGCGCATACCGTTCTTCAACGGTCCGATAGACTGCAGAATGTTCGTCTATCAGGGGTGCGAGCTGAAAGGACAAAACTTGACATGAAGAACAATTCATTCAACATGGACGAATTCATCTCACAGGAAAAAAAACTAGAAGATGAAGAAACAGTGGTCGAGGCAGAAGCAGAAGAGAGCGAAGTAGAGGAAGATGCCCCAGAACTGGACATCCAGAAGGCAGTGGTGGAGGAGCTTGCAGCCGAAAAGGTGGAGCTTCACGAGCAAATTGCCCACAAGGACGCCGAAATCGCCAGTCTGAGGGAAAAATGCGAAAACGCCCAGCGGGAAATAGACGAGAAGAAAGCCCAGATTGACAAGGAAAAAGGCAAGCTCGACGAGCTGACATTATTGATAGAAAAGCAGGAATTGGAGATTAAGAGGATTTCCGCCGAACTAGACAACAGAATTTTCAAGGAGCTGGATCAGCAGGAGCGCAACCCCAACGCCCTTGCCCTCCTGGATCGCGACGTGGAAATTCCTGATCGTTTTCCCGGCGAGTCTCGCGACCACGTGCTGGAGGTTATCAAGGAGGCGCGTGAAGCGGCAGAACGCGACGGACGCATCCGCCGCGCGCAGATTCTTGAAAGCGTCCTTGTCGCTAACGAGCCCAACGGCACGCTTGCAAAGAAACGCGCGGAAATGGAGAAGCTTTTTGCCGACAATGCTAACATTTTGTCCGGCTCAGTCATCGAAGAACTTAAAAAGCGCGGTATTTCGCATAAAAACGGCGAAGAGTACCTTCTTCCGTCCGAGATTATCAAGCGCAACTTTTGAGTTATTAAAAATTCGGTCACGCGGAACGCGTGACCCTACCATTTCTGCAATTCGGTAGGGTCGAGAGCCCGCTCGATTGTAATCACAAGGTGGTAGTTGATTGATTATCAATAGACTTATCAACTTATCAACTTGTAATTGACTTATAAACAAAGAAATCTATTAAAGTAGTTAACTTATAAACAAAATTATTAACATGTGGTAAATTAGTTGATAATTCTGTTGATAACTGTTTATAAGCACCCCCTTGTCAGCGTCAGGAAAAAAGTCCATAATATCCACCGTGACGAACCTTAGTCCAGAGATATGCCGGAAGGTTAAGGAAGCACGCCGCGCGGCGGGGCTTTCCCAGACACGCCTTGCAGCGGAAGTAGGCTGCAAGCAGTCCGCTCTGTGCATGTTCGAGCAAGGCGACGGAACAAAACTCAACGACGAGGTAATTGGAAAGCTTCTAAAAAAGTTTGGTATCGAAATCACGGAGGAGAAGGCAGAATTGCCTACGGAAACACCCCCGCCAAAGGCGATTCCGCTGGTAATTGCCCCTCATCTTGGTTTTTGCCCGAATCCCAACTGTCCGTCGCACACGTCATACCAGGTTGACGGGCGGACGCTTTTGCGTCCTGATCGTGTTGCGCAGGATCCCGTCGGCGGTAAGTTCTGCGCCGTTTGCGGAGAAGTCCTTGAAAGGCGCTGCCCGAATTGCGGCGCGCCGGTCCATGACGGAGCGGTATGCTCTCTCTGCGGAGAGCCTTACATTGCCGTATAATGGCGGACGATTTATCAACTGGCAAGGAAATCAGCCGGCCAGCAGTCGGATTTTATTCCGTCATACGGACAGTTTCTTGAAAGGGACACGAAATTCGATACTTCGACTGCCCTGCGGTTTCCGACTTCTACAACTGTGTCTGGTGCGTTGGCAAGGAGACTTTCCGCTCTATTGGACAGTATTGAACGAGGCATAATGGACCATGCGGCAGCCCATTTGTCTGGGGACAGTCCCTCTTCCTCGACCATTACCCTCCATGTCAGTGGAATTGCCGCCTCAAGACCGATGATGCCGTTTGCGCTTTTCAGAAAGCCAAGGGACTTCTTTTCAGCCGGATGAGGCGCATGGTCTGTCGCGAACATCAAAACCCCGTCCTTCACGGCGCGGCGCAGTTCGGAGATGTCTTCCTTGTTTCCAAGGGGAGGTGCCATCTTGAAGTTTGCGTCGTCCTTTGCAATATCATCGCAGGAGATCAGAAGGTGGTGGGGCGTCGCCTCCGCTGTGACGGCAAGTCCTTCTTTCTGGGCGTCGCGGACCAGTGACACTCCCTCTGCTGTCGAGATGTGCTGGATGTGAAGGCGGCAGCCAGTCACGCGGCAGACGGCGATGTCTCGCTTGATAGCCGTAGTTTCTGCGGAGACGGGAATTATCGGGAGATTGAGGCGTCTTGCAAGGGGACAGTCCCTTATAACGCCATCTCCCTGCTCCTTAGGATCCATTGCGTGGTCGCAGACAGTCATGTCGAGCGCGGCTGCGCGGCGCATAGCCTCCTCCATTACATGGTCGTCCGCAACGTATGATCCGTCGTCAGTGAAAAAAGCCACCCCCGCTTCGACCAGGGATTCGAGATTTGCAACTTCGCGTCCCGCCCTGCCCTTGGTAATGCAGGCGGAGGTGAGAAGCACTGGCTTGCGTTGAGGATTCTCACTGGCGAGCCATTCGTCGCGACGCCTTTGCTGGTAGAGCATGGCCTCCGGCGAGTCGCATGCGGGAGACGTGTTGGGCATTGTGACGACCGCCCCGAATCCGCCGCGCGCGGCGGCGGAAAGTCCGCTTGCCGTCGTCTCGGTGCTTGGAACGCCTGGGTCGCGGAAGTGTACATGTACGTCGATGAAAGCGGGGAAAACTAGTTTGGAGTTCATGCGGACATTATACCATAATCCGGCATGAGTGCGTCATGTTCCGCTAGCGCTGGCGGCGGAAGGCGCGGAATCCGAGTAAAAGAAATGCTACGTGCGGCACGAACGCGGCGGGAATCGGCGGAATCCAGCCCTTGTACGCCGCCGCCATGCAGCACATGTAGATTGCGTAGAAGGCGAAGAACATCAGGAGCGCGCCGACAACCCCGCGGAAGACGGACTGGCGTCCTGTCGCGATGCCGGCGGGAATGGCGAATAGTGTAATGACTATGCAGGCGAGAGGGGAGAGAGCCTGCGCCCAGGCGTCGTACAGGTATTCGCGCCGCTGGTCGGGCGTCAGGTCCGTATGGACGCGCACGAAGCGGAGCTTGTCGCGCACCGAGCTGTGGGAGCGGTTGCGGTTTTGGACAATTATGTCGCGCGGACGTTCCCGGAACTTTGGAAAGACGCGCGTTTCCAGGTGGTCTAGCTCCGGCGTGTCGGATGCAACCTCGCGTCCCGCCTCGTCGTAGTGGCGCACGACGGGCTTCGTGAACCACCATTCGCCGTCGAGGTATGCTGCCTTGGATGCCGTCACGCAGAGCGAGCGGACACCGTCCTCGCGCTCCTCCGTGACCTTTACGTCGTAGAGAACCCTGCAGTATTCGTCCGCCGTGCGCGCGGCGGACCACATTCGCCGGTTGCGCGCGTTGCGGTAAACGATCTTCGCCGACTGGGCGAGCTTCTTCAAGTTGAACCGCTCGGCCTTGAGCTGGATTGCGCGGCGGGCGTGGGAGGGCACGTATGACTCGTTCACCCATGCCACGAAACAGGCCATCGCCGTGGCTACGAAGAGGACGGGCTTGACGATCGCGAGGAAGCTCACTCCGCTTGCGCGCATGGCGACTATCTCGGAATGGCGGCAGAAGTTCCACATCGTGTAGAGGGTGGCGAGCATGAGGGCGGCTGGGGCGAGCCACTGGAAGAAGGGGGACAGGAAGCCCGCGAAGTAGCGGGCAAGCTCGCCCGTCGAGAGCTTCGCCTCCAGAATGCGCGAGAAGCTGCCGAACAGCTCCAGCAGCACAAAGAGAGAAACGAACCCGGTCAGGCAGTAGGCCAGCGAAACCAGGAACTCGCGCAGCACATATCTCGTAAGCAACTTCATTTCACACGCAATATTATACCAAAAACCGCGTTTGCCGTGGCACACCACCAACACTGCGTTTGCAATACCTGTAACTTTTTCAAATACACAATCGATTCCGTTCCACCGCCCGGTAGGGACGCGCGTCCCGCGCGTCCGCCGCGCCGCGTTATGTTGCCGTAGCGGTAGCCGCCGATCTGCCAGCACCACCATGCCATTGATCCGCGTTCCTTGTATTCCGCCAATTGATCCATGTAGCGGACAGCAATATGTTATTTTACTGGCAAGAAAATAGTTATGCTATTGCTAAGAAAATATGATATACTATGGACTGACAATAGGAGGAATGCCATGACGAAATCTGAAATTGAGACGGCAATAGACGAACAGGCCGCGGAAGCCGGACTCGAATTGGGGATGAGGCGCGATGCGTTTCACGATTTGCCGTGCGAGAAGAAGTTTGCGACCATCCTGACGGGAGTTCGACGTTGCGGCAAGTCAACTCTTCTTGCCCAATGGGCACATGATTCCGGCATGCGCGTCTTAAGCGTCCTTTTCGACGACATTCGCCTGATGGACTTCTCACCTGCCGATTTTACGCTCCTTGGCAAGATAATAGCCGAGCGGAAGCCACAGGCCGTCGCATTGGACGAAATCCAGGACATAGGCGGATGGGAGTTGTTTGTCAACGGACTCTTGAATCGCGGCTATGCAGTCTTCGTCACAGGGTCAAACGCAAAAATGCTTTCTCGCGAACTTGGCACGAAGCTGACGGGTCGCCATTTGGATTTGCAGCTTCAGCCCTTCAGCTTTTCTGAGTTCTGCCGATTCAGAGGGCTTGACGGTAGCGGCGAATCGGTTGACGAATATCTGCGCATTGGGGGATTCCCTGCTTATGTCACGAGAGGAAACAGGCAAGTGCTTGTCGAGCTGTTCAACGACATCATATACCGCGACATTGTCGTGCGATACAATCTCCCAAACGCTGCCCCAATCAAGCAATTGGCCGGCTATCTTCTTGGGCATATCGGCACTCGCATGTCGCCCAGCCGCCTGAAGGACGCCATTCACGTGCAGTCCGCAAAGACAGTTCTTGAGTATTTCGACCATCTGACGGAATGCTGCCTGATTCATCGGCTGGAGCAATACTCGGAATTGCCTAAGGCCAGAATGCTCGCACCCAAAAAGGTGTATGCATGCGACACGGCACTGGCTTCGCTGTTCGACCGCGGCAACCAGCTCAATCTCGGACACAAACTCGAAAACGTTCTCTTCTGGCACCTGAGCCGGAAGGCGAAGGACATCACCTACCATGTCGATGGCCAGTATCGCGAATGCGACTTTGTCGTCGAAGACGAGAACGGCACGCTTTCGGTCGTGCAAGTCTGCTACGAGCTGACGGACGACAACACGGAGCGAGAATTCGAAGGCCTCGCCTCAGCTGCAAGACGCCTCGGACTCAAATCCGGCGTCATAGTCACATGCCGACAGTCCGACGAGGCAATCCACGACGGCTGCGAAATCTCCATCGTGCCAGCCTACGACTACCTGTCAACATAATACACCGTCTTCCCCGTCCCGATGCTCGGCGCGTCGGCACCGGGAAAGCCGCCCCAGAGCAGGTCGAGGAAGTGCCCTTCTCCTCGCGCCGCGTCAAATGCCTGTCTCGTGACGTTGCCGCACCGGTAGCCGCCTATCTGCCAGCATCGCCACGCCATCGACCCGCGCTGAACGCCGTCTGCCAACGGCTCACACTATGGACGGAGGCATCCGCTCATGATTTCGAGGAAAGACACATCGACCGGACACTCTTCGCCGCTTGCGCGATAGAGCATGTCCTTCGCCTTGACAGTCCGCCGCGCCGCAAACGCCAATTTGTCGACCTTCGCCACAAACGCCGCAAACTCCCGCTGAAAAGCGAGGGGAGGGAAGGGAAGAGACTAAACAAGTTCCGTCAAATTTCGTAAATCATAGATTTCGGCAGGACGTCCTTCTCAAGGAACATCATCATGTAGATCGGAGCGTAAAACACCTTCCCTTCGACCTTGAGCGCATCGCGGTCAAAAACAATGGCCTCTTTGATGCCGTACTCCTCATCTGCCATCAGATTGTCCAATGCGCGATGACGGGCATAGCTCTTCCCGCACTTGACTTCTATCGGCAGGACTTTCGCTTCGCGCTCCACTACAAAATCAACCTCGCCGTGTACACGTGACGTATAATACGCAAGCCTGAATCCGTGCGCGACGAGCTCCTGAGCCACGGCATTCTCATATATCGCGCCGAAGTTCATGTCCGTGTCGCCATTCAAAATGCGGATCTGTATGCCATTCATGTATATTGCCGCAAGGAGTCCGACATCATTCATGAACAACTTGAAGAAATTTGGCTTCTCCGCTAGCATGAGGGGTATTTTGGGTTCGCTTAGATTTGTCGCCGCCAAGGCCACGCCCGCCTCCTTCAACCACACGAACTCGTCTTCCATCCGCTCGAAGCGCTTGCCCTCCGGGAGGCTGTCCGCATAAAACCTCTTGTTCTTCTTGTTCAGTTCCGGCGCCAGCCGGTCGAACACAAGACGGATCCTCAGCGCATTCTCCTTGTCATACTTGGAGATGTCCTTGCGATATTCGACAAGAATCGCCTGTTGCTCTTCAACCACCAGGCGAATGTCCTTTGTGTCAATGTACCGCTGCACAGCGGCAGGCATTCCGCCGACGACTAGGTAAAGCCGGAAAAAACGCATCAGCCGGTCATGAAGGACCTTCGCTACCGGTCTTCGGGTAGTCCACCCCGTGCGCGCCGCCTCGATCAGGTCGCGATTTCCGCCAACGGCAAGGACAAACTCCTCAAAGTCCAAAGGATACATCTTCACCTCGTCCATAGTCCCGACAGGAACCGATCTTACATTCTTCAATTCGACCCCAAGCAGAGAGCCGCTCAAAATGTAGTGGAAGCGCCCGTCGTCCTTGACGAGATACTTGATAAACGTCACCGCCTCCGGACATTCCTGGACTTCATCGAAGAATATCAACGTCTTTCCCGCAATCATAGGCGTGTCCGAAAAGGCCGAAATGCGAGTAAGAATTTCCGATTCGTCCGCCACGTCGCGAAACAAATCCACAGCACCTGGCATCTTTACGAAATCTATCTTTATCATAAATTCATAATGGCTTTTCGCAAAATGCTCGATACTATATGTCTTGCCGACCTGTCGGGCTCCATCGACAAGCAAGGCATATCTTCCATTAGCCTTGTAGAAATCTTCGAGTTTTTCAGATATCTTTCGGGAAATCATCGGTTTTCTCCTCTTGCGGACGAATTATACCAAAGTTTTCGTCAAAATGTCAATGTTGAAAGACTAAGCCATGTCAAAATGTTATCAACATAAATAGCAATTTCGTCAAAATGCAAATCATTTTCCTCGCCCGCCATTATGTTTCCACTACATTTCCCGGGCTTCAGTCCGCCGTAGCGGTAGCCGCCGACCTGCCAGCACCGCCACGCCATCGACCTGCGGTTCTTGTATTCCGCAAGTTGCTCCATGTAGCGCTCGGCAACGCCGATGCCGTCAAACTAGAGTCCTGGCAGTTTCCGCCCAGACACAATGGCAAATCTACCGCCCATCGTCAAGCGCGAAATTTGCTTTTGTCAAATTTCGCGCTGATATCGCGCCGAAGTCTTAAGCTAGAAATTTTACATTCGCAAATTTCGCGCTAATTCAGAAACTGGCGACAATCTTCCTAATACACCGACTTCTCCGTCCCGCTGCTCGGCACCTCGGCACAAGGGCGCGCACTCATCCCGCATTGAGCTCGGCTTCTCCGACTTCGCTTCGCTCCATATCATGGCCGAAGGCATCCAACTGGACAAACTGCAACACCGTCTGGCCGACGGTAGGCGTAATCGCCTACAGCCGTCAAGACCATCTTGAATGCCGGTTGACCGGACTTCGTCGTGTCGATCAGCTTTTCCAACGCATTCAAATTACGTGCGCCATCGTCAATGAGTGAACCTCCGCCAAGCTTCATTTCGACAAGCCCATACTTTCCGCCGCGAATTTTGACGACCGCATCACATTCGTGTCCCTGCTTGTCACGGAAATGGTAAACTTCTCCAAAAAGCGTCTCGGCATATACACGAAGGTCGCGCATGGCCAGCGTCTCAAACAAAAGACCGAACGAAGCAAGGTCGTGCATCAAATCATCCGGCCTCAGCTCAAGCGCGGCGGCAGCGATGGAAGGGTCGACGAAATACCGGGTGTCCGTCGTCCTAATCGGAGTTTTGCAGCGAAGATTCGCGCACCAAGCCTTTGCATCTTCTATTGCAAACAGTTTTCTCAACGCAGACAGATACGAATAGACGGTATCCTCCTTTATGTTGTCGCCGTCTGCGTTTGCTGCCAGATCGGCAAGCACCACCGAGGCCGACGCCTGTGATCCCTGAAGTCTGGCATACGACCGCAGCAGACGTCGTGCGCGCATGGGGTCGCGCAAAGTGCCGTCAACCCGCGAAATGTCTCTTTCCACAAGCGCGTCCACATAGTTGTAAACCTGCTGCAACGCCGCGCGGCGCGAAAGTCCGATGGATTGGGGCCATCCGCCACGACAAACCGCAAACGCGACATCCGCCAAGGTCATGCCGTTTGATGATGATACGGGGAAATTTCCACCGGCAAATAGCTTTTCCAACGATACGCTGCCGGATGACTCGCCAGATTCCCAAAGCGACATCGGACGCATTTTCATCCAGGCGACCCGACCTGCTCCGCTGTGGAAGATATCAGACGTGTCCGCTGGGACAGAAGAACCTGTCAGGATGAATCGGCCAAGTCCATCCGCATGATCAACCCGATGGCGGATGGAATCCCACAAAAAGGGCGCAAGTTGCCACTCGTCAACCAAATGTGGCGCCACTCCATCCAGTGCCAATGCCATGTTCACCTTAAGGACGTCAAGATTACCAATCCGTTCACGAAGTTCATCAAGATAAACGACACTTTTGGCAATGCGTTCGCAAGTTGTAGTCTTTCCACACCACTTGACCCCCTCAACCAAAACCGCCCCGGCGGTTTCAAGTTTGAAGGCAAGAATCTGATCAGAAATTCTGTCTCTATATTTTGCCATAACGACATATATTATCACATATTTTCTTTGTCATGTCAACCCAACCCGTCATTTGGCGCATTTCCAACCCGTCATTTGGCGCATTTCCAACCCGTCATTTGGCGCATTTCCAACCCGCCACTTGGCACCTCAATCAAGAACACTCCGCCCTCCCCGTCCCGACGTCTGGCGCGTCGGCACAAAGGCAGGGCGCGCACTCACCCCGCATTGAACTCGGCTTCGCCGACTTCGCTTCGCTTCGGGGGATATGGCCGCACTGACACAAAGGTAGGGCGCGGACTCCGGCCGCGCCGCCGCGCACAGCGTCGAACGCCTGGCGCGTCACATTGCCGCAGCGGAAGCCGCCGATCTGCCAGCACTGCCATAGCATCAATCTGCCACTGCGAAGCGATTGCCATGAATACACTCTTAACATTTGCCCGAACAAACACTTAGCATTCAACCGAACAAGAATTTAACATTCAGCCGAACGAAACCTTAACATTTAACCGAACGACTATTGCATTCAACACAACATTATGTTACAACATTAACCATAAAAACTTATTTTAATAGGATTTCAGACGCAATAATCGCAGAAGAACTGGTCGGCATGGGAGCCGTGCTTGTACAAGGAGCAAAGTGGTGCGGCAAGACTACTTCGTGCGAGCAACAGGCCAAAAGTGTGCTGCATATAGACAATCCCAAGCAAAGGGCCACGTACTTGCAGATGGCTGAAAACGACATTACTGAACTGATGAAAGGCGAAAAACCTCGGTTGATTGACGAATGGCAGGACGCACCGCAGTTTTGGGACGCAATAAGGTACCATGTTGACCATGTGGACGACTGCGGGCAGTTCATTCTGACTGGAAGCGCCGTGCCGCCTGACACGAATGCCATTTCACATTCGGGCACCGGTCGCATAGCCCGTGTCACGATGCGTCCAATGAGCCTTTGGGAAAGCCTTGAGTCGACAGGAACCGTCAGCCTTGGCGCACTATTTGACAATGTCAAGTTTGCGGCGGAGAAGGGAGACGACCGAAGTCTGCGCGATGTCGCGCACCTCGTCTGCCGCGGCGGATGGCCACGAGCGGTGATTCAAGGAGGAACTCGATCGTTGCGCCGCGCCTTTGACTATTACGACGCCGTGGTAAACATCGACATCTCGCGGGCGGACAAGACGATCCGCGACCCGGAGCGCGTCAAGCGCCTCATGCGCAGCTATGCCCGGCTTCAGGGTACGCAATCAGGGCTGAAGGCCATCAAGCTGGACATGTCTGCGAACGGATCGGACACTTTAGACGAAGACACCGTCTCTTCATACGTCAACGCGCTTAAAAGCATATTCGTTGTCGAGGACATGCCGGCATGGTGTCCGAACCTTCGCAACAAAGCTGTCATCCGCACAAGCGACACGCGGTACTTCGTCGATCCGTCCATAGCGGCAGCCGCGCTCGGCGTAGGGCCGGGCGACCTTATGAACGATCTCAACACGTTCGGACTTCTTTTCGAGGTGTTGGCCGTCCGCGACCTGAGGTGTTACGCTGAATCGCTTGACGGATCCGTCAGCCACTACCACGACGGAAGCGGACTTGAATGCGACGCCGTGGTGCATCTGCGAAATGGCGCATACGGGCTTGTCGAGATCAAGCTTGGGGGAGAGACTCTCATTTCTGCAGGAGCCGGCACGCTGCTGAAGCTTGCAGCGAAAATCGACACGACGAAGATGAAGCAGCCGGCGTTCCAGAGGGTCGTCGTGGCAACCGGCGAATACGCATACATG
>JAEEGK010028325.1_pt1 | contig 11245 bp, 11 predicted proteins | sample 8958771 | NCBI WGS metagenome assembly JAEEGK01 (sample SAMN16246547, study PRJNA631951) | gut metagenome | biome: gut microbiome; feature: rumen; material: SC-attached | host: Bos | place: Iran: Karaj | collected 2018-10 | reverse complement strand
ATGAAGAAACTGTTTACCCTGATCCTGGCCGTTGTGCTGATGATGAGCATTGCTGTCGCCGCAAGCGCTGAAGGACTCATCTACATCATCACGCCTTCCACATCCAATCCCTTCTTCAAGACCGAACAGGATGTAGGCGCTCCAAAGGCGGAATCCCTGGGCTATGAAGTGAAGTGTTTCTCGCATGATGACGACGCCGCGAAGCAGCTTGAGTTCTTCGAAGCCGCAATCAACGATAAAGCCGTGGCCATCATCTGCGACAACGCGGGTGCTGACGCTTCCATCGAAGCGGTCCGCAAAGCGGCAGACGCCGGAATTCCCACTTTCCTGATCGACCGTGAGATCAATGAGTCCGGACTGGCGATCGCCCAGATCGTTGCCGACAACGCGCAGGGCGCTGCCGCCATTGCCGAAAAGTGGGTCGAAGCCATGAACTATGAAGGCAAGTATGCCGAGCTGCTGGGTCGTGAATCCGATACAAATGCCCATGTGCGCTCTGAAAACTACCATTCCGTGATTGACCAGTATGACACCATGGAAATGGTGGCTCAGCAGTCCGCCAACTGGGACCAGACTGAAGCCTATTCCAAGACCGAAGCGATCCTGCAGGAGCATCCGGAAATCAACGGTATCATCTGCGGCAACGACACCATGGCCTGCGGCGCCACCCAGGCCTGCATCGACGCCGGCCGCACCGACATCAAGATCATCGGTCTGGACGGTTCTGATGAAGCAGCCGCCTATATCAAGGACGGCAAGATGGTCGGTACCGCGCTGCAGCAGATCGCCGCAATCACCGAGCTGGCAATCGAACAGGCTGACGCCTACATTAAGGACGGCACCAAGCCCGCAGAAGAAAAGCAGCTGGTTCCCTGCGTAGCCATCACCATTGAAAATGTTGACAAGCTGTCCGCCTTCGTATACAGCGGAGACTGATAAACCACTGAATAATGGGCGGGGGCGCCTGAAAACAGGTTGCCCTCGTTTCTTTCAAGAATGAATGCCTGAGCATAAAGGAGTGCGCTTGGAATGAAAAAGAAGATTATCCTGATCGTGGTTGCAGTGGCACTGGTTGTTTTCCTGGCCTGCTCTGCCAAGGTTATCGATAAGGGAACCGAAGGCCAGTATACGGGCGTAGTCGCCTTTGATGCCGGGGCAAGTTCCAGCGGAGACTGGGATCAGATTGTTTCTGAAATCACTGATAAGGCAGAAGAAATTACGGCATTGGATCTGAAAGCCCTGGGAGACGGAAAAGCCGTAAAGCTAAAAGGACAGGTCAGCGAGTACGTGTCCAAAGCGGCAGGCAAGAAGAACAGTATCATCATCGTTCCGGAAGGATACAGCGGAGACATGGTGTTTTCTGTGCAGCTGGGCAGTATTTACTCCGGAACATCCGTAAGGGATGTGCAGACCCTGAAAGCATTCGGGGATTTTACCAATCAGACAGAATGGAGCCAGTATGCGAAAGCGCTGAACAGCCAGCTGGATGAGCTGATTGTGGCTCCGCTTGCTATTGACGAGAATATACAGGGAAAGACAGTAACGGTTATCGGCGCTGCAACGGCCTCCGGCAATGAGGTACTGATTACGCCTGTGGCGCTGACCGTGGAATAAAACAGGAGGTTCTGCGATGTTTGATGATCCAAATGTAGTCCTCCATTGTGAGAAAATCGACAAGATTTATCCCGGCACCAAAGCCCTGGACCAGGTCAGCTTTGATCTGCTGAAGGGCAAAGTCAATGTGCTGATCGGCGAAAACGGCGCGGGAAAAAGCACACTGATGAAGATGATTGCCGGAATTGAACAGCCGTCCGCGGGAAAGATGTACATGGACGGCGAGGAAGTCTATTTCAAGGATACCAACGCAGCCAGGGCCAGGGGAATCGGCATTATTCACCAGGAGCTGAGCCTGTTTCAGAACCTGACCGTATATCAGAATATCTTCATGTGCCACGAAAAGAAAAAAGGCCTGTTCCTGGATGACAGGAAGCATGTCGAAGGCGCGAAGAAGATCATGCAGCGGCTGGAACATGAGATTGCGCCTGACACCCTGGTGGGGGATCTCCGGGTAGGCCAGCAGCAGATGGTGGAAATTGCCCGGAACCTGGTGGAAGACGATCTCCGGGTGCTGATCATGGACGAACCGACTTCTTCCCTTTCCGCTGCAGAGGTCAAGGTACTGTTCAAGATTATGCGTGAGCTGCTGGAGCAGGGAATCTCCATTGTTTACATTTCACACCGGCTGGAAGAGATCATGGAGATCGGCGACCATGTAACCATTCTCCGGGACGGCAAATATGTGGCGGATGCGGATATCAAGGATATCAGCCTGAGCTGGATTGTTGAAAACATGGTCGGTAAGAACACCCAGTATCACCGGTTTGAGAGAACGATCGATCTGGGCAAAGCGGAGAAAGTGCTGGAAGTCAATCACCTGTATCTGCCCAAAACCGGCGGAGGCTGGCTTCTGGACGATGTCAGCATGTACCTGAAGAAAGGTGAAGTGCTGGGAATCTACGGCCTGCTTGGGGCAGGACGAAGTGAATTGTTTGAATGCCTGATGGGAATGAGGCCTGAGCATACAGGTGAAGTCATCTATCAGGGGAAGCCTTTAAAGGTTTCAAGCATTGCTGATCAGATTGATAAGGGTTTTGCACTGGTGCCGGAAGACAGGCAAAGGCAGGGACTGGTGCAAAGCCTGGATATCTGCAAAAATGCTTCTCTCGCATCCCTGAGAAATTTCCGAAAAGGATTCCTGATGAACTACACGGCGGAAGAGAAGGCAGTTGATGAGCAGATCAGCGATCTGCATATCAAAGTGGCGGATAAGCATCTTCCGATCCTCTCCCTGTCCGGCGGCAACCAGCAGAAGGTCGTCATCGCCAAGGGGCTGATGACCAACCCGACGGTGCTGCTGATGGATGAACCTTCCCGCGGTATCGATATCGGCGCCAAGACGGAAGTATTTGAAATCATTCATGAGTTTTCAGAGCGTGGACTGTCCATTATTGTCATCTCTTCTGAGCTGAAGGAGATTATGTCCATCGCAGACAGGATCTATGTACTTTCCAACGGAAAGTGCACTGCAGAACTCAGCGGGGATGATATTACAGAAGATAAGCTGGTTCGGGCGTCCTACGCTGGACTCGGGACCGGCAAAAGCGCCTGAACGTACACCATATGAAGGAGTGAAAAGAAAATGAAGAAAAACAATAATCAGCTGATCATGACACTCTTGAAGGGACGTACGTTTATCGTGCTGATCCTGCTTGTCATCTTCTTCAGCTTTGCAGCATCCTCTTTCCTGCAGATTAACACGCTGACCATGGTGGCGAAGCATGTTGCGCTGTACGGCATTCTCGCTCTGGGCATGACGTTTGTCATCATTACCGGCGGCATTGACCTGTCTGTCGGCTCTGTGGTCGGCCTCGTCGGCATGCTGGCCGGCGGCCTGATTCAGGAAGGACTGACAATCGGCGGGAAGACAATTTACTTCTCCGTGCCGGCAGTGGTTGTGCTGATGCTTCTGATCGGCTGCCTGATCGGTCTGATCAACGGTCTGATTATCACCAAACTGAAAGTGGCCGCCTTTATTGCGACGCTGGGAACCATGTATATCTGCCGCGGACTTGCCAACCTGCGGTCCAACGGGGCTACCTTCTCCAAGATTGCCGGTTATGAAGGCCTGGGAAACACGGGACTGAAAGCACTGGGCAGTAACTGGCTGGGGATTCCCGCAGGAGTTTATGTTTTCGCGGTGCTGGCCCTGCTGGCAGCAATCCTCCTGAAACGTACGGATACCGGCTGGCATATCCTCGCAACGGGCGGCAATGAAAAGTCTGCCAGACTGTCCGGAATCAAGGCGGACAGGGTGAAAATCCTGGTATATATGCTCTCCGGTTTCTGCGCGGCGTGGATCGGCCTGATCAATACAGCCCAGCTGGCTGCAGCGCATCCCGCTTCCGGCGACGGCTGGGAAATGAACGCGATCGCGGCGACGGTCCTGGGAGGAACTTCCATGGCCGGCGGTTCCGGAACCATCCTCGGAACCATTGTCGGCGCCTTCGTAATCGGTGTGATCAACGACGGCATGACGATGTGCGGAGTATCTGAATTCTGGCAGAAGATTATCCGCGGCGTGGTGATTATCCTGGCGGTTGTCATTGACCAGACGCAGCGGAATCTGCAGGCCAAGATGGCCCTCCAGGCCCGCAATGAATTGAAATAAGCAGGAGGAGAGAAAAATGAAAGCTGCCATCAGACTGGGTTACGCACCGACACGCCGCGCCATATTCAGCGCGCCGGCGGCGGTTGAGTACAGAAAACTTACCGCAAACCGCCTGCGTGAACTGGGCATCGATTTTGTGGATATCGACGATATCAATGAGGAAGGCCTTCTTTATGATGATGCCGGAATGATAAAAATCGCCGAAAAGTTCAAGCGCGAAAAGGTAGACGGACTGTTCCTGCCTCACGCGAACTTCGGCACGGAATATGAATGCGCGAGGCTGGCAAAAGAGCTGAACGTACCTGTGCTGCTCTGGGGCCCGAGAGACGAGCGTCCGGACGAAAAGGGCATGCGGCTTCGTGACAGCCAGTGCGGCCTGTTTGCCACGGGCAAAGTGCTGCGCCGGTTCAGAATACCGTTTACGTATATGAATAACTGCAATCTGACAGATCCGGAGTTTGAGCGCGGAATCCGTGATTTCCTGGCCGTGTGCAACGTGGTCAAAGTGTTCCGTCACACCCGTGTGCTGCAGATCGGGCCGAGACCCTTCGATTTCTGGTCCACCATGTGCAATGAGGGAGAGCTGCTGGAAAAGTTCAATATTCAGCTGGCACCCATTCCGCTTCCGGAGCTTTACGCTGAAATGAAAAAATGGCGGGAAGAAAAAACCGAAGTTGAAAAAGTGGTTGCCTGGTGCAGGGAAAACATGACCTGCAATATTGAAGACAATTATCTTCACAGCGTGGCTGAGCTAAAAGTGGCTATGAAGAGCCTGGCGGAGAAGTACGGCTGCAATGCCATTGCCATTCAGTGCTGGAACGCCCTGCAGTCCGAGATTCATATCATGCCCTGTGCGGCAAACGCACTGCTGAATGAAGAAGGCATTCCGGTTGTCTGCGAAACAGATATCCACGGGGCAATTTCACAGCTGATCGCCGAGGCCGCTTCCATGAATGAGCGCCGGGTAATGTTCTCTGACTGGACGGTGCGCCATCCGGACAATGACAACGGCGAATTGCTGCAGCACTGCGGCCCTTGGCCGATTTCTGTCGCGAAGGAAAAGCCAACCATCTGTGTGCCGGTTGCTTTCCCGCAGAACGGAGCGGTTTCCGCCGAGGCCAAGCACGGACCCATGAGCCTGGTACGCTTTGACGGGGACGAAGGTGAATACTCCATTCTGCTTGGCCATGCCCGCGGAATTGACGGCCCCTGGACCCGGGGAACCTATGTATGGGTGGAGGTTAACAATCTCAAGAGGCTGGAAGCAAAAGTCGTGGAAGGTCCCTATATCCATCATGTCGCGGCAATCCACGGTGATGTTGTGCCGGTTGTTTATGAAGCCTGCAAGTATATCGGCGTCAAGCCGGACCTGTACGATCCGATTGAGGATAAAGTGAAGGCTTATCTGCACGGCGAGGATGTTGTTTTTGATGAAGTCTGAGAATGAACAGGAAAGTAATCGGGGGATGAGCAAATGAAGGAACTTGCGGTAAAAGCATATAAAATCCGGCAGGATGTGCTGGACATCATCGTTTCCGGCGGCGGCGGGCATATCGGCGGAGATATGAGCAGCGTGGAAATCATGCTGACACTCTATAACCGGATGAATGTCAGCCCGGAAAAGGCAAAGGATCCGGACAGGGACCGGTTTGTCCTCTCCAAAGGGCATTGCGTGGAAACCCTGTACGCGGTGCTGGCGGAGAAAGGATTCCTGGACATTGAAGAAGTCAAGGCACAGTTTTCCAAATTCGGAAGTGAGTATATCGGTCATCCCCATAACACCATTCCGGGGATAGAGATGAACTCAGGCTCCCTGGGACACGGGCTTTCCGTATGCGTAGGCATGGCTCTGGCCGGCCGTATGGACGGAAAAAAATACCGGGTCTACACTCTGATGGGTGACGGCGAACTTGCGGAAGGTTCCATCTGGGAGGGCCTGATGGCAGCGAGCCACTATAAACTGGACAATCTGTGCGCAGTGGTGGACCGGAACCATCTGCAGATTTCGGGTAATACAGAAGATGTGATGGGGCATCATGACTTACAGGCCCGCTTCTCATCCTTTGACTGGCACGTAATCAATGTGGCCGACGGAAATGATATCGACCAGCTGAATGCCGCTTTTGATGAAGCAGAAAAAATCAAGGGCTGCCCTACTGTGATTATTGCCGATACCGTGAAGGGAAAGGGAGCCGCCCTGATGGAAAACAAGGCATCGTGGCATCATCACCTGCCGAACCAGGAAGAGTATGAACAAATCAGCAAGGAACTGAAAGCCAGGAGGGAGGCGCTTGAGCATGAATAAGATCGCAAACCGTGCCGTAATGTGCGAGGTACTGAAAGAAGCTGCCTCCAAAGACAAAGATGTTGTGGTGCTTTGCAGTGACAGCCGCGGATCCGCTTCGCTGACTTCTTTTGCGGATACTTATCCGGAACAGTTTGTGGAAGTGGGTATTGCTGAACAGAATCTGGTCAGTATTGCGGCCGGCCTGGCTTCTTGCGGCAAAAAATCCTTTGCGGTATCTCCTGCTTCGTTTATCTCCACCCGCAGTTACGAGCAGTGCAAGGTGGATTGTGCTTACTCCAACACAAACGTGAAGCTGGTCGGCATCTCCGGCGGCGTGTCCTATGGTGCGCTGGGCATGACCCATCATTCCGCGCAGGATATCGCGGCGATGAGCGCGATTCCCGGCATGAGGGTTTATCTTCCCAGCGACAGGCATCAGACCAGGAAGCTGTTTGAGACACTGCTTCAGGATCATCAAACCGCCTATATCCGATTGGGGCGCAATCCTGTGGAGGATACCTACGAAGAAGGAAACGTCCCCTTTGAGATGGATCGTGCAACAGTACTGGGCGAGGGAACGGATGTGCTCCTGGTTGCCTGCGGCGAAATGGTGCGGCCGGCCAAGGACGCGATGGAACTGCTGAAGCAAAAAGGCATTTCTGCAGGCGCACTGGATATGTACTGTGTCAAGCCGCTGGACAGTGAAGGACTGCTGAAAGCAGCTAAGGGCAAGAAGCTTGTTGTAACAGTGGAAGAACATGCGCCTTTCGGCGGCCTTGGCAGCATGGTGGCACAGGTGATCAGCGCGAATGATCCGAAGCGGGTGATAAACCTTGCACTGCCTGACACGCCGGTGATTACCGGAACATCCGCTCAGGTGTTCCATCATTACGGACTCGATACAGAGGGAATCGCGGCAAGCGTTTGTAAGGCATTGGAGGAATAAAACAATGGCCAAGTATGTATTGTCTGTGGACCAGAGTACCCAGGGAACCAAAGCTCTGCTCTTTGACGATCAGGGTGCCCTCCTGTGCCGTACAGACAAGGCCCACCGACAGATAACCAATGCGCACGGATGGGTGGAACATGATCCGGAAGAAATCTATGCCAATACGCTGCAGGTCATCCGTGACCTGGTTGAAAAAGCAGACATTGACAAAGAAGCTCTGGCAGTACTCGGTATCAGCAATCAGCGGGAGACATCTGTGTGCTGGGACCGGGAAACCGGAAAGCCGGTATGCAACGCCATTGTCTGGCAGTGTGCCAGGGCAGCGGCTATTTGTGAAAACATGGAGCGGGAAGGCTATGGGGAAAAAGTCAGGCAGAAAACCGGTATCCGGCTTTCGCCGTACTTTCCTGCGGCAAAACTGTCCTGGGTTTTCAGGAATGTCAAAGGAACAGCCGAACGGGCCAGAGAAGGAAAAATCGCGGTCGGTACGGTGGACAGCTGGCTGATCTACCGGCTGACAGGCGGAAAGAGGCATCAGACGGATTATTCCAACGCGTCGCGCACACAGCTGTTTAATCTGAAAACCCTCTCATGGGATCCGGAACTGCTTGCGTTGTTTGGCATTCCGCATGAATGTTTGGCCAAGGTAACGGATTCAGACGGGGATTTCGGCGAAACCGATTTGGATGGATGGCTGAAGAAGCCGATTCCGATCCGGGGCGTGCTGGGCGACTCCCACGGGGCGCTGCTGGGACAGGGCTGCCTGGAACCCGGTATGGTCAAAGCGACCTACGGCACAGGCTCGTCCATCATGATGAACATCGGAGAAGAACCGGTATTCAGCGGATCGGGTGTGGTGACCTCCCTGGCGTGGAAACTCCGGGGAAAAATCAATTATGTGCTGGAAGGAAATATCAACTATACCGGCGCGGTGATTACCTGGCTGAAAGATGACCTGAAACTGATTGATCATCCCGGCGAGACGGAAGCGATGGCAAGGGCTGCCGCTAAAGAAGATACAACTTATCTGGTGCCGGCTTTTTCCGGCCTGGGAGCGCCTTACTGGGACAGCAGGGCAAAGGCATGCATCAGCGGGATGACCCGTGTTACCGGTAAAAACGAGGTGGTAAGGGCTGCCCTGGACTGCATTGCCTATCAGATTACGGATATTGTGACCGCGATGAAAAAAAGCGCGCGGACAACCATCAGCGAACTGAGAGTAGACGGAGGACCGACAAGGAACGCGTACCTGATGCAATTCCAGAGCGATCTGCTGAACATTCCTGTTCAGGTTCCGGATCAGGAAGAACTGTCCGGTATCGGCGCTGCTTACGCTGCCGGTCTTTCAATCGGGTTGTATAATGATCAGGTCTTTACACGCCTGAAACGAACCGGATATCAGCCGGAGATGAGCGCGTCGGAGCGAAAGAGCAAACTGGACGGCTGGCACGAGGCCGTTGACATGGTGAGAAGCAGATAAAAAGGAGGAAGCAATATGCTGATCGGGATTCCTGATATCATTGGTTCGGATTTGCTGAAAGCCCTGGCAGACACGGGACACGGTGATCTGATTGTGATTGCGGATCATTTTTATCCGCCGGTTACCAAGGCGCCTCAGGCAGTCAGTATCCAGGCCAAAGGAGTCGGAGCGGCTCAGATGCTGGATGCTGTGCTGCAGCTGGTTCCGCTGGATGTCGAATATGAGGCAAAACCCATATCCTATATCGTTCCTGACGCTGATTCCGGAATCGTCATGGAAGATTCTCCTGTCTGGCAGGAGGTCCGGAAGGTTGTGAAGGATCACGGATATGATCCTGCGTGTATCGGCACTCTGGAACGGATGAAATTCTATGAGAAAGCCGGAAAGGCCTATGTGGTCATCTGTACAAGCGAAACACAGCCTTACGGATGCATTATACTCCAGAAGGGAGTAAAATAATCCGGGATTCTTCGGGCACATCCGAATCTGTCAAAGCAGCGCCGGCTTTCCGGCGCCGCGTCCATGCTTGTGAGGTTAAGAATATGCGCGTATTGAATTTCGGGTCCATGAATCTGGATTACGTTTATGCTGTGGATCATTTTGTAAAACCGGGAGAAACCATCAGCTCCCGCTCCCGGACCGTGAAAAGCGGAGGAAAGGGACTGAACCAGTCCATCGCTCTCGCACGGGCAGGAGCGGATGTGGCTCATGCCGGATGCCTGGGGAAAGGCGGAGAAAGCCTGCGGCAGGTCCTGCGTGAAAACGGAGTGGATACGGAAGCGCTGGTACCGGTTGAAGAGATGCAGGGCCATACGGTGATCCAGGTGAATCCTGACGGAGAGAACTGCATTATTCTGTATGGCGGATCCAATCAGCAGGTGACCGATGAACAAATCCGTGAAACGATTCAGAAGTTCGCGCCGGGTGACTGGCTGGTTCTTCAGAATGAGATCAATATGCTGCCGGAAATCGTGGACCAGGCATATGCCAGGGGAATGCGGATTGTTCTGAATCCTTCCCCCTTTAACGAAAAGTTGGACAAGGTGGATTACCGGAAGCTGTCCTGGCTGCTGGTGAACGAAGTTGAAGCGGAACAGATCACCAGCTCCGGTGAACCGGAAGCAGTGTGGCAGATCCTGCATGAACGTTATCCGGATCTTTCTGTTCTGATCACTTTGGGAAAGAACGGAAGCACTGCTTACGCCGTGACGGAAAACGGAATTGAGAATGTAAAGCAGGAAGCGGAAAAAGTAAAAGCTGTGGATACGACTGCCGCGGGAGATACGTTCACGGGCTATTTCATTGCGGGATTAATGGCCGGAAAGTCCTTAAAGCAATGTATGCAGGCAGCGGCAAAAGCTTCGGCAAGCAGTGTGACCCGGCATGGCGCAGCGGATTCTATTCCATGGAGAAAAGAGATCGCAGATAACTGAATACAGAATGATACCCTCGGAGACGGGAATCATTTCCTGTTCCGAGGGTTTTATTATTTTGGGCGCTGCCGGGGGCGTTTCCAGTCTCCTGCGCCCGGCTCATCTCCTCAACTGAATCTTCCAGACCCGGATGTGTGTACGTGTTCATCGTCACGCTGATGTCGCTGTGACCCAACAAGTACTGTAATCTCCGTCAGATTATGATTGGCAATTCCATCTGGATATCAAAAGGCTCCTCTCTGACACAGGATGGTATCGGACGTGCACTCGGTCTGAAGCCCATCGCCATGTAAAACGCAATGGTCTCTTCAGCAGAACAGCAGGAAGCATACAATGCCTCCGCTCCACGGTTTTTTGCGTAGTCAGTGACAGTTTCAATCATCTGCCGGCCGATTCCGTGCCCTCTGTAATCACGGGATACGTGAAAGCTGTCGATGATCATTCGGTTTTCGTTCAGTTCCGGCATCAGCATGATTTCGCCGACAACCGTGTTGCCGTCAAACGCACAATAAGTGATGTATTGTCCTGAAAGAATCTCTGATGCTTTTTCCCGCTTCCGTTCAGGAGACCATGTTTCGGTAAAGGGATTATTCTTCAGAACAAGTTTGCCGTTTTCAATGCGGTAAACGTTCCTGACCTCCTGAAACCGATCAAACGAATCCATAGAGAACTCGGTGAAATTACTTTTGTCCGCCGGTTTGATTTCAATACTGACTTGCATGATGTTCCTCCGCAACACGACATTTATCTGTTTCTTCTTTTCACTTATCTGAAACAGGGCAAAAGAACGTCTTCAATAAAATCCACCCGGTCAAACACCGTGGGCTTGAAGCAGGAAGAAACTGCGACAACGATAATCAAATTCATC
>JAEEGK010028323.1_pt1 | contig 11245 bp, 14 predicted proteins | sample 8958771 | NCBI WGS metagenome assembly JAEEGK01 (sample SAMN16246547, study PRJNA631951) | gut metagenome | biome: gut microbiome; feature: rumen; material: SC-attached | host: Bos | place: Iran: Karaj | collected 2018-10 | reverse complement strand
CCGAAGGAATGGCCCAGCAGAACCAGCCGGGTTTCGTCGTTCCGGTCGGGAATCAGCGGTCGTCCGGAAAAATCGCGCCCGTACCGTTCATGGTGAAAGGCCCTGCTGTGCGCTTCCCCGTAATCGACCCGGGTGCCGGCCAGCTGCGCGTACAGCTCGCAGGCCCGGTCCCAGGCGCTGCCGGTCGGGGAAACGGAAGCCGCGTAACATGCGAATCCCTTTCCCCGGAGGAAGGGCATGAGGTCCCCTCCCCGCATGCCCCAGTAGGGCATGCGGGAATACTGGGGGTCATAGCTGCCCCAGCCGGATAATCCGTGCACGAAGATGAACTGAAGTTCTCCCATGTTGGCTCCTGTTCTTTTTGGTATCTCACTGCTCCGCGGTCCGGAGGATCTCCAGCCGCTCCCGCAGGATTTTATTCGCGCACTGCTCCACGGATTCCTGCGGGGTGAAAGTGAGCATGGAATAGTAGCCTGCGATGAAAAGCCTCCGGGCTTCTTCCGGTTTTCCCCGGTCGAATAAATACCGGGCTTTATAAAGAATCAGCAATTCCCACATATTGTCACACCGGAACTTCCTCAGCAGCTGAATGGTTTCTTCCAGGTAATGGATATTCCGGTCTGCGTCATCCGGGAAAAATTCACAGAGATTGTATGCTGCCGTTGCAAGCATGCTGATATCAAACCGGCGGTTCCGGTTGGCAATATACCGGCTCTCCTGGATCCTGTTTTTCGTACTGTCATACAGGGCTTCCAGATACTGCCTGCCTTCTTCCATTCTTCCTGCCCGGCACAGGTCCACCGACTTCACCAGCAGCAGGCACATATCCGTATTGGTTAAAGCGGAAGGCCGGATATCTTCCGGACGATTGATTCCTGAAACTGTAAGTCCCTCGGTTGCGTATGCAATGGAACGGTCATAATCATGCAGCACATTGGAATAATAAAGGGAAAAGGCATGCCGAATACACTGCAGCGGAACGCCGTGGGTAAAGCCGGGCAGTTCCGAATACTGAACTGCCAGTCTGTATGCCTGGGCATCATCCCTGAGGGCAATCACTTCATTGAGCTTCTCGATTTTACTGTGGGTATCCAGGTCATTATGCTCCACGATCATGGCATAGGCGTCAAAAAGGTTGATTCCCATCCGTTTTGAAAACGCATAGATCATATACAGGGTCGGAATGTTTCCGCCTTTTTCAATCTGCACAATATACTCGCGTGAGCATATCCCGTCTGCAAGATATTCCTGGGATATGTTCTCACGCTTTCTGTAATAGCGAAGCACTTCCCCGAAATTAACCTGTCCGATGCCATTCACAGGATTCATCATACTCCACCCCAAATGTGAACTATAGTTCTCTTGTTATCGCAACAGACGCCCTGTATATTTCAAAATATATCATATGTTGGTATATTTCATGAAAATTGTAACATATGCAAATACATATGTAAATATTGAACAGGATGGTGAACGGTATGAAAAAGGTGATCCGAATTGCAATCGCGTTCCTCGCCCTCGCGGCACTGTTATTCCACGGTCCCCGCCGGCTGCCCGTCCTGCGGGCAACTGACGATCCCGACGAACCCCTGGGTGAAAACCATATCGAATACTCGCTCAATATCGAAACCGGAAACTGCCGGTATACAGCCTGATACGGGTCTGATCCGCATATTTTTACAGATTGGAGGGTCCTGCAGATGACGGGATTTGATATCACCTCCTGGCTTCCTTTCCTGGCTCCCCTGATTGTCCTTCAGATCGTCCTGCTGGTATACGCGATCCGCCATATCCTGACACACAGCAGCTATAAGCGCGGCAGCCGCGCATTGTGGCTCGTGGTCTCGATTGTGGGAATGACCTTGATCGGGCCGATCCTGTATATCCTGCTGGGAAAAGAAGATGCGTAATATGGAAATCCTGAAGATTGCCGGCCTGAAAAAGCACTTCGGCAGAAAGCATGTCCTGAACGGCCTTTCCCTTTCCATACCGGAACATAGCATATACGGCTTTGTCGGAAAAAACGGAGCCGGTAAAACAACCACCCTGAAATCCGTACTGGGCCTGATTCAGCCGGATGATGGGGAGATTTTTGTATGTTCGGAAAAAGTCAGGTTCGGCCAGGCAAAGACAAACCGGCATATCGGTTACCTGCCGGATGTGCCCGAATACTATCCCTATATGACCGCCATGGAATACATGCTGCTCTGCGGATCGCTAAGCGGCATGGAGCCGAAGGCATGCCGCTCCCGGAGCGGTGAGCTGCTCGAACTGGTCGGCCTGGAAGGCGAAAAGCACCGGATCGGCGGATTTTCCCGCGGGATGAAACAGCGGCTGGGCATCGCGCAGGCATTGCTCCATTCCCCCCGGCTTCTGATATGCGATGAGCCTACATCCGCGCTGGATCCTGTCGGCAGGAAGGAAATACTCGATATTCTTCATGCTGCGAGAGAGCAGACAACCATCCTGTTTTCCACCCACATCCTGGCAGATGTGGAGCGGATATGCACCAGCATCGCTTTCCTGAACGACGGCTTGATTGCACTGGAAGGAGACATTGATGAAGTGCGGCGGCGCTATGCGGCGCCCGAATACCGGATCGAACTCAGCCGCAGCGGGGATACCGCAGAGCTGGCTTCGCTGTTTCCGGATCTCATCCTGTCCAGCCGCGACACGCTCCGTTTCACCGGAGACCGCTCCCGCCTGGCGGAAATCCTGCGCTGTGTCGCGGACAGGGATATGGAAATCCGGCAAGTTGCCGCCGAAACCCCTTCCCTCGAAAATATTTTTATGAAGGTGATTCGATAATGCATGCCCTGCTGGTTTTTGCAAAAAAAGAATGGACTGAGGGCATGCGCAGCGGAAAGCTGATCATGCTGGCAGCCGGCTTTATCTTTTTCGGCATTCTCAATCCGGCCACCGCAAAACTGCTTCCGGTCCTGCTGGAGTCCATGGCGGGATCCTTCGCGGAAATCGGTATGAGCATATCCTCCATTAGGGTAGACGCCATGACTTCCTGGGAGCAGTTTTTCAAGAATCTGCCAATGGTGCTGGCCGCGTTTGCCCTGGTCTTCAGCAATCTCTTCTCAAAGGAATACCAGACCGGCGCCCTGGTCCTTCTCCTGACCCGGGGACTGCCGCGGTATGTGGTGGTCATCGCGAAAGCCCTGTTCCTCCTGGCCTGCTGGACTGCCGGGTTCTGGCTCAGTTTCGGCATTACATATGCCTACAATTCGTTCCTGTGGGGCAATACCGGATTCCCGACCGTTGCCGCCCTGCCCTGGTATGGTTTCAGCCTGCTTATCCTGTGCGTGATGGTCCTGTTTTCTGTCCTGCAGCGCAGCAGCGGAACCGTCATGCTGGAAACAGGCCTTTTCGTGGTGCTTTGCTATTTGCTGAGCCTGTTCCCCCGGGTGAAGCGCTTTTCTCCGGTTTTCCTGACAGAGACACTGCCTGTACTGAAAGGAGACGCATTGCTGCCGGAATATGCCCCCGCACTGATGATTTCAGCCGTCATCTGCGTTGTCTGCCTTGCGGCAGGGACCTGTGCGATGAGCAGAAAGCAGCTTTGATCCGCGTCTTCGGCGCGCAGTATGAATGTTATAACGTCAAAGAGCGCTATTTGACGTTATACATATTATTTCAGGTGCCTTCTGCACCATGGAGGAAAGGAGGATTCCAGCATGGCCAAGAAGCAGTATGTTTCACCGTCTTCCGTCTGCCTGTCCGGCGGAGAGAATGATTATGGCGCGGTGATCGGTATCGGCGTTTTCTGGCTCATCGGTATCGGTGTCGGTTGGGGATGGATCATTCCTACATAACCGTCTGACTGAGCACGGCAGTATCTGCATGGATAACATGCAGATACTGCCTCTTGACCCTGCCGGAAGGATTCTTCCGTCATTATCCGTCGCTCAACAATTATATTGTCAGGAGAATATACCGATGATAATCAATATTGATACCCTCTGCGGGAAAAAAGTTACGCTTAACGGCATTATCCGCAAGGAAACCTGGGGCGGAATATATTACTACAGGGACAGAATGCTGATCACCAAGGTAAACGAAACATATTTCACATTCCTTTCGCTGCTGGAATCCGGGCATGATATCTGCAGTGCGTTCCAGGAAATGCTCAATGACTATGAAATTGACACGGATACCCTGAAAAAAGACCTGACGCCGCTTGTCGCCTGCATGATGAAGCGCGGGATGATCACGGTGGAAGGATACCCTGCTGAATCACTTGCCGATCTGGAAACGGATTACCAGGATACGGATGACCCGGATTTTATCCTCGGTGTTGCCAATCATGCGCCGAAAGCACCGCTTAAAGTGTTGATTGAGACAACCTATAACTGCAATCTGCGCTGTGTGCATTGCTTCGCGGACGCGGAATACTGCTGCAAGGAAGCCAAAGGAGGTTTTCTCCCGGGTGAAATGGATCTGGCGGAGTGGAAAAAGGTCATCGATAACCTGCATGAAGCCGGCGTATTCGATCTGTTTGTCTCCGGCGGCGAATGCATGATGCGTGATGATATTTTCGAGTTGCTTTCCTATATTCACGAAAAGGGAATGGGGATTTTCCTGCTGACCAACGGAACGCTGATCACCGACGAAAAGGCAAAACGCCTGAAAGAAGTCGGCGTCCTGAAGGTTGAATGCAACATGGACGGCGCAACCGCAAAAACCTATGACGCGTTCCGCGGCGCCAAAGGCGCATTTGACAATACAGTCAGGGGAATCCGGGCTTGCCTGAATGCAGGAATACCCCTGCGCTGCAATGTGATGGAAACGCGGCAGAATATCTTTGAACTGAAGGAAATCGTCAAAACCTGCCTTGACATCGGTGTCAGGGAGGTTTGTGTTGTTCCCCTGGAAGACGGAGGCCGCAGCATCCCCAATCAGGAAAGGCTGAAATTCTCAGAGGAAGAATATGAAAAGGTCACGGCGCTTTACCACGAAGTCGGACAATGGGTGCACGAGGAGCTGAACGACCGGATCTATCTTCTGACACCCGTTTCGGTCCGGGATACTCCGTTTATGAATACCAGGAACATGCCGATGTGCGGTGCCGGAAAAGTCCATTGCACGGTAACCCCTTACGGGGATGTCAAGCTCTGTCCTGCCGACAGGAACACGCTGAAGGGGGAAGAAGTGAACCTGCTGAAACGCAGCATTTCCGATATCTGGCAGAATTCACCGACATTGAAGGAAATCCGTAGTCCTGAACTCCTGCGCTGTTCCGGATGCGTCAATATGAAATGTGAATACGGATGTTCTGTCACACGCTACCGCAATATCCACGACGGTATCGATGTAAAGAAGAACTGCCATTATATTCCCGCTGCGCAGTAAAACCGGTTCCACAATTCAGGAATATGAAAGGAAGAAAAGCATGCAGCCAGTATACACGATATTCGGTCAGCACGGACAAACCGTCCGTCATAATTTTGCGGACTTTACCACAGATGACTACATCAGTGAAGTGATGAATGCCCGGCTGGCACCGCCGGAAGGATTTGCGGCTCCACTGAGCATCATGTGGGAACTGACCAGTAAATGCAAAAACCGCTGTATCTATTGCTACAACGGTTCATCTCCGGAAAGGCAGGAGCAGCTTTCGGACAGGAAGCTTTTTGAACTGGCAAACGAACTGATCGAGATGAAACCGTTCAATGTCTGCCTGACGGGAGGAGAACCAACGGAAAACAACCGCTACCTTGATTTAATGACTCTTCTGACAAGCAGCGGCATTAAGGTTTCCACGATCCTGAGCGGTGCCAATCTTGATCAGCATTATTTTGATATCATCTCCAAATGCGTCAGCGTCCTGCAGATCAGTCTGGACGGGTCCAGGGCAGAGATTCATGATGCCGTACGCGGCAGAAAAGGATCGTTTGCCGAAGCGACAAACGCGATCCGGGAATTTGTCTCAAGGGGTATTGAAGTCAGGGTGTCTTTTGCTTCCACCGGGCTGAATATTGATGATTTCGAAAACACATATTATCTCTGCGGAGAACTTGGCGTGACATCCCTTCGCACCCAGCGGCTTGCACAGACCGGGAGGGCCAGCCGTGACACCGGTTTCTCGAATCTGCCGACGGTTGAACAACTTCAGCGGCTGGATGCATTCCTGTACAGCCATGCCAAGGTCAAAAACCCGATGATTGAGTATGCGGAGCCATATCTCCATGTAACAGAAGGCCTGAAGATGGGCACAACCACCATGGCACGTATTACCAGCTGCGGGGATATCGGAATCTCACCTTACATCGAAGCATACTTCGGCAACGTGAATAACGAACCGCTCCAGGCCATCTGGGACAGGATGAAAAAAGGATGGCACAATCCGCAGATGAACAGAATCGGCCTTGAGGTCGCGGAGCATCCTGAAACGCTTGAATCCCCTCTTCATGAAAAAATATATATCAGCTAAAGGAGAGACAGACATGGAATTGTTTGACGGAATGCCGATTGACAAAGTGATTGCCCAGAGAATCCGGATCCGCTGGAGATGGGACGGCGATGACCGTGATTATATCCTTTATATGAATCCCTTCAGCGGCCATATCAACGTCCTGAATCCCGTCGGCGCGGATGTGTTTGTCCTGTGTGACGGAAAGCACACAATCAGCAGCATTGTCGACAGCCTGATGGAAAAATATGAGGGCGCATCCCGGGAATACATAACAGCCGATATCCTGGACATGCTGCGCCATTTCAAGGACGAGCACCTTGTGACTTTCTATTCATAAGCGGGAGGATCGTATGAACATCATTCATTTGGACAGCACAAACATCGGAATCTGGAGCGATAAAATACGCGATTATCTTCAGGCTGTCGGGAACAGTGAAATCCAGATGCTGTACCAGAACCCGGGTTATACCGTGCAGCGTCTTGCCGCCGGCGCCGAACAGAGCTTCCTTGCGGAAGAGGACGGCAGAATCTCCGGCATGCTTGCCGCATTCAGCAATATGAAAAAGACGGTATGGAATCTCATACTGCTGCACGTTGTGCCCGAAAGGCGCCTGGATCAGGTCGGGACTGCGCTGGTCAACGCTCTGGAGCAGGAACTGGCCGCATCTGTCCCCCAGTTCAGGATTACTGCACAGTGCAAAGTCTCCGATAAATACTCAAATATCTTCTACCTGAGTAAGGATTTCAGGTTTGAGGGCTGGTGCCGGGCTGTGGAGGAAACAGACGATATGTATGTCTGGGCAAAAATCCGCCGCTGATGATTCTGCCTGGAACAGGCGCATGAATATGTGGCTGTATGGGAGGAACTCCTGATTATGATATATGAGACAGATACCCCTGCCCTTGAGAAGTTTCAGTTCCCGATAACCCTGATCTGGGAGCTGACCAATCAATGCCGTTCAAACTGCATCTATTGCTCCGGATCATTCCCGGAGAAACAGAACTGCGGTGAAATGACCCATGCTGAAAAGAAACGGCTTGTCGCAGAACTGGCTGAAAATCAGCTCTTCGGCATCAACATTTCCGGCGGTGAGCCGTTTTTGTCTGATGATCTGCTGTGGATCACGGATGAACTGACCGCCGCCGGGGTGAAAATCATGCTTGTGACAAGCGGCCTGATCCATGATGACAAAAAAATCCGGAAACTGGTTTCAAATCCCGATGTATCCTTTACAGTTTCCCTGGATTCCTTTCGCAATGACATTAACGATCTGCACCGGGGTGTCCTGCAGTCGGCCGACCGCGTCAGGTCTTTCCTTGAAAAGATCTCCGGCGAACGCACCTATATCGCTCTGGAATGTGTCCTGACAAAGAAGAACTGTATGGATATTGCTGACTATCTTCAGGAAACAGCCTCATATCCTGTCTCCGAGGTGCGCTTCCAGGCAGCAGTCCCTGTCAGCCGGAAAATGTATGATTCCGGGTTGTGCCTGAATGATGAGGAAGTACGTTCCGCAGCCGGGGAAGTGGAGCGCCTTGCGCCTTTAACCACACATACCCGGATTCGTTTTGTTGATCAAAGCGGCATGATCCGGAACGGATACCGGAAAGCCCGGAACTGGGGCGGGATTATTGCCCCGGACGGAACCCTCAGGGTGAACGCATATCTTCCGTTTGAATTCGGCCGAATCAGTGATTACGGAAGTTTCCTGTCAGCATGGAAACAGGGATTTTCCCACGCATGGGATTATGAACCGCTGCATCAGCTCATCGCGGACGTGCATTCTGTCGGGGATATCGCGGAACTCTGCCGCAGGCTTGAATACTCGACGGCACATATCGCTCTCTGAATGCAGCCGGAAACACTTTGAAAGGAACAGAATGACCATGGCTTTACTGGAAATGCAGGATATTGTCAAATCATATGACGGCAAAACCAGGGCGGTTGACCGGTTGTCCCTGAATCTTGATTCCGGCAGTGTATGTGCCCTGCTGGGAAAGAACGGTGCCGGTAAAACAACAACCATCAGGATCATCATGGGAATGCTGCCGTTCGATTCAGGCACTGTAAAAATCAAAGGACAGCAGATCCGGGAATCGTATCCTGCCGGTATTAAGGCATCTGTCGGATATGTTCCCGACTGCAATGCGCTGTATGGTTATCTCACCGGGTATCAGTATCTGCGTTTCCTCTGCGGGATATACCGACTTTCTTTCCGGGACTGCATGCCTGAGATTGAACGGCTTTCCTCCAGGCTTCAGTTTGAGCCTTACCTGAACAAACTGATACACACCTATTCGAAGGGAACCGTCCAGAAACTGATGATTCTCGGAGAATTCCTGCACAATCCTGAGCTGATGATTATGGACGAACCGTTCTCAGCCCTGGATCCGGAAATGATCGTGACTGTCCTGGACCTGATTCGGGAAAAGTCGGATGAAGGCTGTGCCTTCCTGATCTCTTCCCACATTATCTCGCTCGTGGAGCGTGTCTGTGATAGCTATATCATTCTGAAAAACGGTATAACTGCAGCTTCCGGAGAAAACAGCCGCCCGGGATCCGGCAAAACACTGGAGGAGATCTATTTTGAGAGTGTTGACAGTCCTGCTGTATGATCTTTTAAATGCAACCAGAATATCAGAGATCCGCTACGACCGGGCCAACAGGATGAGGCGCCTTCTGATCTGTATCGGTGTCTTTCTCTTTTGCCTGCTGATCCTCGGTGTTGTATATTTCGAGGTTCGTCTTGTGATGGAACATACCGGTGTGGATATGGATCTTCCCGTTCGTATCTGCATACTGGCTTTCAGTGTGATTTCTGCTCTTTTTACTGTCCGGGGCATTCTGTACACAAGCGCAAACCTGACCCGGATCGGTGCGCTTCCGTTCTCGGATTTGGAAGTCCTGTTTGTCCGGTGCCTGGAAGCCCTGTTCCGGAACGTTCTTTTTGTCCTGATGCTCTGCATCTGCCTTTCATTTGCCATTTTCACTGCTGCAGAAGAGAGACTGACCTTTGTGTGCACGTGTATGCTGCTGCCTCCATCAGCATTCCGGATCATACACGCACTCTTTCTTCTCAGGCAGAAAAACACGATCATTCCGAAGCAGAAAAAAGCCGGTATAGCCGTCATTCTGGCAGTGGCTCTTGCTGCGGCATATATCATGCTGCAGCTGCATATCTCCTCCGCTTTGCTCATCGCCGCCTGGGCGGCAGTGGTGATTTCCGGCATCTTCATGCTGCATATCACGCATGGCTGCTTTTATGATATCGTCGCGCAGAATCAGCCTGCTGAAAAGGAATACAGCCTGAATACTGCAGATCAGACACAGGAGCAGGCGCTTTATGCCAAAGAACTGCGTATGTACCTCGGGGATAAACTCTATATGGTCAATTCCTCATTTGGCGCGTTCGTTCTGCTTGCAGCCGCAGTTTGTCTTGCGGCTCTTCCACTTGATTCACTTTTTCCGGAAACCGCAGGTATTATTTATCAATGCCTGCCCATGCTCTTTGCCCTGATCATTTCAACCTGCTGCACAACATATTGCTCCTTTTCACTTGAAGGAAAAACCCGCTGGATTTATCAGAGTGCGCCTGTTTCTGCCATGCAGGTCACCATTTCAAAAATCGCCGTGAATCTGACGATATCCGTTCCCGCTGTCCTGATTGCGGCATGCATCTGTTCGGTGCGTTCTTTGCGAAGTGATCTGATCGTTTTCCTGATGAGTTTCATCATTCCTTTTTTGAGCGCGGTGATTGTATCAGCTTTCGGCTGCCTGATCGACATGCTCCTGTGCAATACAGAATGGGAGAATGCACAGGTCCTGATGAAACAGACAAAGAATTATCCGATCACTTTGTTCGGCGCCTTATATCTGAACGGTCTTGCCGGCGCTGCGTTATATTTCCTGAAGGACACCCTGGGGCTCCGGCTCATCTATGTTATTATCTGCGCATTATATCTGTTGATTCTCAGCGTATTATATTTCTGTGTTAAAAAGAAAGCCGGTTCCTTCCGTTTTGAAAGGAACTGACTTTCAGATTCCAAAGGTCCATCCGGCGTATCGGAGCAAATCATTCTTCCGCCGGCTCCGGCCATAACGGGCGCAGGGACTTTGCGTCCTGGAACTGTCCGCCAGTGTCATATGCCACGGTATAACTGTAATCCCTGGGCTTCAGGGTCTTCAGCTGATGAACTCACCATTCGCGTCAAATGTGTTGATTCCCACATTGTCCGTTCCCTCCAGGAGCTGATATTTCATATAGTCTTCCTTCTCCTCCTGCCGGATGACTCCAAAAGCAAGTTCCGCCTCCCCTATCCGGCAGCTTTCTGGACATAGCAAAACCCCTTCGGACGGTTCCTGAACGGAGGGACTGTTCTTTTCGTCCAAAATAGGATCGTGGGATTCGAAGCTGCATTCATTTTTTATGAACGGCATATCTGCTGTATCTTTGATCAGAATATGTTATAGTAAGTCCGAAGGAGAGCGGGATCATTTCCCGGTCTCTTTTTTATGAGGAATAATCAACTTGGTTTAAACCGAATCGGAAAGAACTGACAATATCTTGGGCTCATCATCGGTTCGTGATATAATTTGTGCCGGAACAAACCGAGTCGGAGGCAGCCGATATAATGTGCTGCCCGGGAAAGATGAATATGAAGATTGAATTTGACGGAATCACGTTACGGGATTACCAGGTATCCGATATCGAAGACGAAATCCGCTGGTCAACGGCAGATACTTCCTGGTTCTATGAGGATACGCCGTGGATGGCCATGGACCCGGTAAACCCGGATGAGCTTCGCCGGGATAGGATGGAGGGC
>JAEEGK010028321.1_pt1 | contig 11246 bp, 2 predicted proteins | sample 8958771 | NCBI WGS metagenome assembly JAEEGK01 (sample SAMN16246547, study PRJNA631951) | gut metagenome | biome: gut microbiome; feature: rumen; material: SC-attached | host: Bos | place: Iran: Karaj | collected 2018-10 | reverse complement strand
CGATAAAATGCCGGGCGCACTCCAGCCTGTGCGGGATGTCGGTTTCCGCCAGGACGAAAAGAAGCGTCTCCAAGGTCGGAAGAAGCACACGGCCCTCCCCCACTTCCCGGCAGCCAAATTCGACGAAACGGATTCCCGTATCGGCATTCCGGATGTTGAAGCAGTCCAGGATCTGGGGACGGAGGAGCGGGATAAGGGCGAGCATCAGGCATAGACGGTCTTCCTGCCCGAAACCTTTTTCCCGCAGGAAGGAAACGTAGGAGGCTGTTCCCGAAAGATCGGGAGGAAGTGCCATGCAAGGGAGATCCGGATCTTCGGCCTTCTTGAAATAATGGCCCACCCGCCAAAGGATCACTTCGGCGGCCCAATCCAGTTCCCGCGTGATGAAACTGTCACTGATCGTCAATTCTGCCATTCCACTAGTATCGGTTTATCAAGCCAAGATAGCAAAATAAAACTGGTTTCCCAAGGGAGATCCTCCATCAAGATATCGATAGCGCTTCCTTCCACCCTGACTAGAATACTTCCATCCTGCATCCCGATGGAACCGGGACGCTGCAGGAATCCCTTCTGCAACGCCACGACAGAGGATTTGCGAAGAGAAGGCCAATAGGACATCAAGGCGGTAAGCATCCCCTGGATTTCCTCCTCTTCCCCAGGAGTGACCTCCCATTCCTCCGGCACGAGATAATCTGCAGGCAATCCGCACAATACTTTCTCCAGCAATAAGCAGTGCCCAAGATGTTCGTCGTCATAACCGGTCACATGACGAAGCAGATGCACGGCGTGGACACGGGCTACGCCGGAAACGAACCGTCCCTCCCGGTCCACCAGTTTCAAGTTCTCGAAAAATCTCCGGATGAACGGATGGATCAGTACAAGCCCGGCATCCGAAATGAAGAGCCTTTCAGGCACCGGCTCCGCCTCTTCCGGGGTGATTTCCCAAACGGAATCCTGCGGAGAAAGAGCCTCAGGAAGTTCCGCTCTGGCCGAATCTTCTGACGGGACGGTCCAATCTTCAGCCTGCCAAGTCCCGGCGGATGAAGTATCTTTTCCCGTATCTGATTGGATTGCATGCAGGGAATCAGCCGGAGGGACCTTCTCTTTGCCACTGGGCAAACCGACATCCGGCCCCGCTTGAACAGACACATCACCTGCTTGAATAGACACATGGCCGGCTTGAACAGATTCCCGGAACGGAGAAAAACCAGGACGCCGACCGTCTTGCCGGGAGTCCGGAATGGTTTCCGCCGAAATCTCCGCCTCCTCTTTCGACTTCCCTGGTGCCGTTTCCGGCCGGAGGTTTGACGGGAATCCGGAAGGAGTGGCAAACCGGCTCTTCCTGTAGGCATTCCAAGCCGCTTCACGCACATCCATCCGTTCCAACGCCGACGGAGAAGGAAGACCTTGGGATTGCGACAGAGAAGAACCGGCAACAGACTTTTCAATCAGTTCCGCGAGTTCGGGGAAACGCTCCGACCGTCGGGCCAGTTCCATCAATCGCGCATAATGAAGAGGTTCCAGCCGCGAAATGACCGCCTGAACGACCGTTTCGACAATCGGTTCGACGGCTGGTCTGGCAATCGGTCGGTCCGCTTGAACAGAAACCTGCCCATCGCTTATACCCGCCAACGCAGACATGGCCCGATCGAACAGGACGACAGGATCGAAAGCACGGACATTTTCATTCCAGGGGATTGTCTGCCCGGAGAGATAGGCGACAAGTTGCTCGACCGGCGACGGGGATTCACTTCCTCCCGTCTGGGCGGGCACATCGACCTGGATGGTTATCAAAGGATCATCAGGCACAATATGCCTGAGCACCGGTCCCGCCCGGCGGTCCAACTCATTCCGAAGCGCATGCTCCAAGGCCGAAGGCAAACTTGCCGGCGAGACGGTTCCGAGGTCGATTTCAAGACTGTCCAGCAGCATGTCGCACCATCCGTAATCGCGGACGACTTTCTCCAAAGTGGGGACAATGGCTTCCTCGGTCAGGCGATCCGCTTTGGGAACAGCCCGATCCGCCTTTTCCAGACCTGGAAACGACAGGTTCACCCGGAGAGTGCCTATGATGTTTTCATCCGCCATCGACAGCCATGAGTACCTTCACAAATGTAATAAATAATCCCGACAAGGCAATGCACGGAAACAGGTACAGATTAAGTCACTCCCGACACCACATCTAACTATGCCCGTAGGTCCCGTCCATGGATCTACGGGCAAGAAAAACCGGAAAAAACAAAACCGAAGGTTTCAAAATATCGCGTGGTGAATATATGCCATATTTATTCATTTCCAGCTTTTTATTACAAAAAATATTAAATCATTTGGCATTTTATAAAAATTTTGCTTACATTTGAAGAGAGCAGATTTTATTCACCCGGGCCTTCCCACAAAAGATCAGCGCCATGTCCGAACCTAAAACTTCTGTGCTTGACAGTTTCTTCCTCAAGCTGGGCACTGTCCTGTCCCTGACCAAAGACGCCCTGTTGGCCGATTTCCTTCAGAATTTGCCGGATTATTCCCCGGACTTGCAGGCGCTCATGGACGCCGGGGACCGGGAAGCTTTCAAGAACGCCCTCGGCAACGAGGGAAAACGGCTGAAAGGCTTCATCGAATGTATTTTCAGGCGGCTCGGCTATGACCTGTCGCACTTCGAGAAGAACCAGGAGCTGGTCAATCTGGTCACCTCCATTTTCTCGACGGCGGAATCCCTCGGCGAGAGTGTCACGAAGCTGGCAGGCGAAGGCATCACGTGGAAGGAAGTGGAGACCATCGCCAAAGCCAACCAACCGGAGAACAGTGGAGATAAGCCGAAAGAGACCCGGTTCCTCACCCCTGAGGATGTTTTCACGGTGGACGGAAAGTCCCTCTTCAGCGTCGACGACGGAAAGGGCAATTCCTTCTCGGTGGAAATCGGGGACCTGGGAGACGGGAAGCTGGGCGCCATCGTGAACGTCGCCATCGACCTGTTCAATCTCATCAAGAAATTCCGCGACCTGGAGTGGTCCAAGATCGAGTCGGAAGGCACGGATTTCATCGACTTCCTGGACGATAACTTTTTCACCGAAGCGTTTGCCGAGCGCCTGTTCGACCACATCCTGGTCGTCCTGCTCTCCAAGGCGCGCGAAGTTTACGACGAAGAGATCCGGGAGATCGCCCAAGTCGTCGAAAAGGCCCAGGATGAGGTATCCCAGCTCATCCGGGAAGCGAAAAACGCCGCGGGCAGGACGGTCAGCGCTATCCTGGCGGACCTCAACAAAATCAAGGAACAGGCGGAAGAGCTGTACGGCGAACTGCTCGCCGAATACCGGCGGCTGGAAAACGAGCTCCTGGCCCTCGTCAAGCAGGCTCTCGGACCGTTCGGCCAGCTCGGCGACATCCTGGAGCGGATCTACCGCGTGCTGGACTTCTTCGGCCTGATCGGCAAGCGGAGCATCCCCCTGGCGAAGTATATTCCTTCCGTCGACCTGGCGGGCGTCAACAAAGAACTCGACAACATCACCGCCAACTTCGACAAACATATCAAGGACATCAACGATCTGATAGACGAGGCGGACAAGAAAGGCCAGATCGTGAATGACGAGGTGGAAGAGCACATCGGGGTGAATCTCGGGATTACTCCGTTGGGATACAAGATCCCGGTCGCCGCCAGCACGAATTTCGTCAAGAGCAAGAAGGCTGCCGAGGATGCGGCCGCCAAGCTCAAGGCCCGCATTCCCACCGTCGAAATCTACGTCATCCGCTGGTCCCGCCTGGAGCAGCTCTTCTCCTCGCCCAAGGACTACTTCAAGGAAGTCTTCCCCGTCCATGACTATGACGATGCCGAAGCCCTGGTGCTGCGGCTGATCGGACTGGTCCGTTCCTTCAACCCCGACCTGCTCGATTTCAGTTCCCTCACGAGCATCCTGAACGAACTGCTCGCCGCCCTGAAGGCTTTCCTCAGGCAGCAGGCGGCCAATCAGGTGGTGGGGCTGAAGGACGCCATCGAACAGACAGAAGCCTTCATCCTGTACATCAAGAAGATCCTGGAATGCTACGCCATCGAGTACAAGAAAAAGATTGTGGCAGCGTTCAACGAGGTAGCCAAGGATGTCCAAAGCGAAGTGGACAAGACCGCCGACCTGCTGGGCGACCTGCGGGACAAGATCTGGGATAAGGTCAAGGAGGTCGAACGGTCCGCCCGGGAGGCACAGAAAGCCATCATCGACCAGGCCAATGTCGTCTGGCGTGATTTCGCCCATGCCGCCGGCATCGACGAACAGACGCAGAAACTCCTCTACGGCCTGTTTGCACAGCCGCTTGAGGACCTGATCGTCGAAAAGGCCGCCGAATACAACCTTACTGCAGGGGTCGATCCGGCCAACTGGACCACAGCCATCCAAACCTCTTTCTCCGACTGGAAAAAGGATGGAAATGGACTGGCCGCCGCCTATCTGAAAGTTCTGTCCGACGTCCAGCGACGCATCGACGTCGCACTGAACAAGTCCACTTGGGAAAAGGCCTTCCAGGCGATGGCGAAAGACCTCAAGACGGAATTCGAGAACCAGACCAAGGACGTTCCCGGCGACCTCGACGAACTTAAAAAATACGGCAAGGACTCGATCACGGCGCTGATCCAGGGAAATACGCCCGGCAACCCGTTCTCCGATTTCGACATCACGGCCTTCCCGACCATCATCCTCGACCATATCAAGGCCCTGCTTCCCACGGACCTGGATGAATACTATTACCGGATCAAGAGCATCACCGAGAATGGATTCAAAGCCCTCGTCAAGAATGCCACCGGCATCGACGACGCCTTGATCGCCAGCGCGGACGCCGTGGAGGACGACGTGACCGGCAGGGCCCGCGATTTCACCCGGTTCGTGACCGACGTATATGCCGGCTACTGGCCACGCGTCAAGGAAGCTTTCTACAAGCTGGTCTTCCGGCCGCTCTTCGCCATGGTGGAGAAGGTGGTCAAGGAATGGGCGATGGACGTGCTCAAGAAACTTATCAAGGAAGTCAAGGAACTGCTCAAGAACGTCTATGTCGACAAGGACCTCATCAATGGATTCCTCAAGGCGGCCGGATGGGCGGTCAACGCTGTCGAAACCGCTGGCGAAGTGGCCGAGCAAATCCTGCTCATCAAGGCGGAAGGCGAAGAAGTGGACTCCTGGCAGGACGGCCTCGCCCTTGCCGTCAATATCTACAGTCTAATCCCGGAGAAAGTCAAGGAGTATGTTCGCGACATCGTCGACCTGCCGAAGATCGACGTCGACCTCCACCTCCCGGACTACAAACTGGACATCAAGAACAAGTTCCTGGCGGTCAAACTCTACGAACTGCAACCGACCTCTGCCGAGAACCTCCAGGCCCGGGTTGAAGGTGCCGTGTCCATCCAGCTCCTCGCCTTCGTCGGGGACCGGGAAACCGGAGAAAAAGACGAAGAAGACAACCCGGTCATCCAGTCCGGCCTGTTCTTCTATCCTTATTTCAAGGGGGACGTGACTTCCGAGTTCAACCTCGGGGATACCCATAAGATGGGTTTATCCGCATCCGCGACACTGAACGACGGGTTCGAGAACCCGAAGAAAAAAGATGCCGAGGAGACACTCAAGGACGGCATCGGGCTCTTCTTCACCGGCGACTGGTTCGACTCCCTCCAAGTCATCCCGCTGGCCAACGCCGAGGCCATCCAGGCCTGGCTGGAACTCTACTTCTCCCGGGGGCAGGTCAAGGGCAAGGTGGATCCGGTCGTCATCTATGACTCCGACACATTCAGCATCGAGCTGGGCAATTATCCCCAAAAGGCGTTCGTCGGGTACGACAAGGGATTCGATGCCGGCTATGTCGGCCAGCTCCAGGGCCTCAAGTTCTCCCTGGACCTCCGGAAGGAGAACGGATTCTTCGAAAAACTGCTCAGCGCCCCGCTCTCCTTCTCCGTGGACAAACTCGCCGTCGGGTACACCTACCGGAACGGCCTGAGCATCGGCGGCTCCACCAGCATCCGCATCCCCATCAACAAGACCATCGACCTGAAGGCGGCCAAGATCAGCAACCTGGCCCTCGAGATCGGCATCCCGGATTTCCGGGGCCTCGACGTGGGCATCTCAACGAACCTCACCCTCAGCCTGGACTGCGTGAACTTCTCCCTGTCCGACCTGGGCTTCGGCCTCAAGACCGAACTGCTGGACAATCACTGGCGCTTCAAGGACTTCAACCTGACTCCTTCCCTGAAACTGCCCGACGGAGTGGGCATCTCCGTCGACCTGGAAGGCGTCAAGGGTGCCGGCGCCCTCAAGTGGAACGCGGAAACCGGAGAGATGCTGGGCTTCGCGGAACTCGCGATCGTGGAACTGTTCAGCGCCAGCAGCCTCTTCCTGTTGAACACGAAGCCGAAGGACGGTGCCAAGTTCTCCTTCATGGGCGCGATCTTCCTGACCATCGAAGGGGGCATCCCGCTGGGCATGGGCTTCTCGCTCACGGGCATCGGCGGCTCGCTGGGCCTGTTCCGGCGCATCGACACGGACCGGATGCAGCGCGCCGTCCACGACGGCACCCTGAGCTCGGTCGTCTTCGTCAAGGATGTCGAGAAGCATCTGGACACGGTCCTCGAGAACATGACCTCCTTCTACCCGGTCTCCAAGGAGAACTTCTTCTTCGGAGCCATGGCCCAGATCTCCTGGGCGGAAAAGGTGAAGGTGGACATGGGCCTGTTCATCCAGGCGCCCGACCCGGTGGTGATCATGATCGCCGGCGGCCTGCACTTCAACGTCGCCGACGAACTCGACAAGCTTCTTTCGATCAACGCGAACTTCCTGGGAATCATCGACTTCAGCAAGGGTCTCTCGTTCGACGCCTCGCTCTATGATTCCTACATCGTCGGCATCCAGTTCTACGGCGACATCGCCCTGCGGGTCTACTGGGCGGGCGATACCAAGGGCTTCCTCCTGTCCGCCGGCGGCTTCCACCCGCAGTACAAGCCGGAAGCCGGCTTCAACGTCGCCGACATGAAGCGCCTCGGCATGAAGTTCGAGATCGAATGCGTGAAGCTGTCGATGGAAGAGTACTTCGCCGTTACCTCCAACACCGTCCAGTTCGGTTCCGACAGCCGCCTCCAGGTGGGCTGGAAAGAATTCGGCCTGGCCGGATACATGTATTACAACGTCCTCTTCCAGTTCAGGCCGTTCGCCTTCCAGTTCGACGCCGGCATCGGCGTCTCCGTGAAATGCAAGGATTGGACACTGATGTGCATCGACCTGTATCTCGAAGTCAGCGGCCCTACGCCGTGGCACATCCACGGAAAGGCCTCCTTCTGGTTCCTCCTGGTCAAGATCAAGTGCAACTTCACCGCGGAATGGGGCAAGAAGCAGCAGGTGGGCGAACAGAGCACCGTCCTGGTCATCGAGAACTACTCCAAGAGTTTCGAGAACAACGACAACTGGACCGTCATCTCCAGCGACCTGACGGACAACCTCGTCGTCACCGCGCCTTACAAGGGCGACGAACTGATGATGAACTCCTCTGACACGCTCCGGTTCAGTCAGGAGGAAGTGCCGCTGGATGTGGAGATGGAGTGCTTCGGCGAGAGCCTCCCGAGCGTCTGGCAGATCTGCCTGACCCGGGTTTCTATCGGCTCGGGAGAGACCGAGAAGGTACTCGGCAAGGATCCGGTGAGCACGTCCTTCGCCCCGTCCCAGTTCAAGAAGATGACGGATCAGGAGAAACTGTCCGCTCCTTCCTATCAGCCGATGCATTCCGGCTTCGCGGTCCGGGGCGATGACGACACCGCAGCCCTCAAGCCGACCGGGATCGACGAGTCGGTCGAATTGAAGATTGACGATGACGGCGCGGTGGATCTAAAAGCCTGGGAGAATGCTGCGGGTACGAGAGGCAAGGGAACGGCCGCCTCGCCGCAGAAGGGGACGGCCGTCTACAAGGTCAAGACGCACGGTAAGGGCGTTCCTCGGGTATACCGCCCGTCCGGCCGACGCACGGCCGACGGTTTCAACCGGTACATCCAGGAACTGAACGCCTCCATGTGTTTCAACGTGAAGGAAAAAATCGAAGAAGTAGAAGAAGCATAAGGATATCGCTATGGAAGAGTTTAACGCATACTATTTCCCTTGGGTCCGGAAAGGTCTGGGAACCTACATCGACGAAACGGATTCCCTCGGCGAGAACGACGGAGTCGTCCTGTGCCGTCCCGAACTTACCGTCAAGTCGAAATACACGGTCCAGCACGAACGCCCGGAGGAGGGCAAGAAGGACAACGAGTCTGAAATCATCCTGGAAAAGACCGTGAAGTTCACCGGTCCGGGCGACATCTTGCGGTTGAACACGTCCGCCGTGATGAAAGTCCATCCCGAAGCCGGGTCGGAAGGCTTCCCCACCCAGTATCTCCCCTACATAGAGTTCTGGGAGCCCGACTTCCTATGGCGGTATACGCCGGCTTCCGAGAACAAAGGACGGCTGCGGCCGTGGATGGCGCTCCTCGTGTGCCAGAAAGAACTTGTCCGGATCGGCACGACCTCGGGCGACACGTCCTATTTCACCTTCATCGGCGAAGATATGGACTGGGAGAAGGTCTTCCCGGACGTGAAACTACTGCACCGCTCCGCCCACGCGCAGGGCAATGAACCGGACAAGGCGGATTTCTGCCGGCTGCTCGGAATGCGTAACCAGGAACTGCTGGAAGAGAACACAGACTATGTCGCGCTCCTCGTCCCCGCCTACGAAACCGGCCGCCTGCGCGGACTTGGCCTGGAAGAAGAGCATATCCGCGAAATCCCGGCCCAGCAACCCGCCTGGGAAGCCACCCTGGCCGACCAGAAGAAGAAAAGGCAGGGCCTGGAGTTCCCCATCTACTATAAATGGTATTTCAAGGCCGGAACGGACGATTTCGACACGATCGCCGCACGGCTGGAACCCGTGGGCGAGGAACTAAAGGCCGGCCTGGTCCTGGACGTGACGGATATGGGCGAAGGCTTCAGTTACAACACCGTGGCCCACGGAAAGTCCCGCACCTCCATCGTGATGCCCGCGGCCACGCTTACTCCGCAGTACAAGTCGGAAGTCGAATTCCCGGCCTTCGGCGTCGCCAAGTACCAGACCGAGGAAAAACTCTACAAGAACCTGGACACCCAGCTATCGGAGAATCCGGTATTCGCCGAGAACAGAGCCAACATCCAGGGATACGACGGCGTCGACAAGATCGGAGACGACGACCCGATGGTCGTTCCACCCGTGTATGGCGCCCGCCATGCGATGGCGACGAAACTGGACGAGAACTCGGTCCCCTGGCTCAAGGAACTGAATATGGACGTTCATCACCGGGCTGCGGCCGGCCTGGGCCGGAGAGTCGTCCAGAAGCACCAGGAGGAACTGATGGACCGTGCCTGGAAGCAGGTGGAAGCGGTGCAGGCCCTGAATATGGAACTGTACCAGCGGCTGATGAGCATCAACGCCAACAAAGCCCTCCAGCGGAAATCACTGGATCTGTTCGTGGACGACAACGACCCGTCCAAGTTCCTCGGGTACTTCATGCGCTATCTCGTCACGATGAAGAACGCCGCGGGCGAGAACGCCCCCTCGCTGGATTCCATCATCAAGCAGGCCGAAATCCCGGCCTCCTTCGCCACCCCCTCCTTCCAGCAGAACGCAGACAAACTTGCCAAGGTCGTGGCGGATCTCGACTCCACCACGCTGATGGAGAGCATTGTCAAGAACCAACTGTACAAGTTCACGACGCAGGAGCCGGCAGGGGCGGTGACATACGATTCGTTGGTCACTTCCTGGAATATCGTCATTGAAGCGATCACCTACGCGATTTATAGAGAGTACTGGTCCGGACTGTATGGTTATTCTACGAAGAATGCCATCTATTCGGATCTTCGAAGCGTATGCCGCATTGGAAAGTTTTCGCCGAAAACAGTCAGGCTCGTCTCGGGCCTTCCCGTCTCAACCGGCGGAACCCTGCAGATGCCGTTGGAGCCCTATCGGTTGATAGAGAGATTCGTCGTCTCCCGCTGCAATTCCGGCGAAAAGGCTTTTGACTCCATCAAAGAAGCCCTTTATGCTTTCCAACCGGATGATTACAACCATTATCCCAGATTATATGTTCTGGATGACAATGACTACAAAAAATTATACAAAGGGAACAAACGTAGTGTGGAAGAGATGGTGGAAAAAGAAGACGGATTGAACCTGAACATCAACGGAACGAAAAAGACGGTTCCCTTCAACTCGCTGATTCTTCCCAATGCCCAAAACGACCTCTTCATGAAAGAGGGCCCTTATACTCAGATGGGGCACTCTTTTACCAGTTATCAGAAAATCCATTCTGTCGGAACAGCAGGTACTCAATATCGTTTCATGATTCCGATCCCCGGAGGATACAGAATCACAGATTCATCTTCCGAGAATACGGAGGAAATGAAAACCGCTCATACGGAAGACAGCCTCCGAATTTGCCAAAAAGAAGGTGTCATGGCCGATGAAATCCAAGGACTCACGGCCGTGCGACAGTTCTTGGAACAATCTCTGTCTCAAATGAATGTGGATTCTTTCATGGATTGGTTTATCAACAGGTCACGGCTAATCTTTCAATCAAAGGATTTTGGGGGACATATAGATTCTATTTTTACGTTAAATGGAGCCTTCCACACGAAAGTACTTAAGAGGGTACGATCGCTTTCTTTTTCTTTATCTCATCGTCCTAATCAATATATACCGGAGTATTGTCAGTTATTCTTCGAGAATCTGATTGCGGAAGATTTCCCCGATCACAAGATTCAAGAGGCTCTTTTATTAAACATTGTCAGTTCTTTCCTTTATACCCTTTTGGACTATCCTTGTTTACTCCATAGGTTCTGGAAAGAGGCAGGCGGCGACAATACAATTCTTCCTGCGCTTTGTTATCTTGAAACGGTCGGACCCTGGATGACAGCGATTCTTGCTCACCGCCTAATCGGATCCAAAGGCGGTTGCTCCGATCTGCTCCACAGGCTGACCAGATACCTCACACAAACGCCAACCCTGGCAATAATCAGCAAATCATCCTGGGAGGCACGGACTCAGTTGCAGCCGATAGAAGGAGGACTCCGCGAATGCATCCGGAAAGCAATCAAACAACTGTATCCGGATGAAAGAGATTATATTAAAAAGAGTCAGGAAAGGATCAAGACGCTGATCAACTCCTTCGTCATACGAAAAGAAAAGCCCGTCGTTCCCGTCGACCGCAAGGCCGTGACAGAACTGAA
>JAEEGK010028317.1_pt1 | contig 11247 bp, 8 predicted proteins | sample 8958771 | NCBI WGS metagenome assembly JAEEGK01 (sample SAMN16246547, study PRJNA631951) | gut metagenome | biome: gut microbiome; feature: rumen; material: SC-attached | host: Bos | place: Iran: Karaj | collected 2018-10 | reverse complement strand
ACAATTAAATACTTTAAGAGGAACTGAATTATATATGAGTCCAGTTTTATATGATGGATTAAAAAAAGATAAAGATGATGTTACACATAATCCTTATAAAAGTGATGTTTTTTCTTTAGGTTTTTGTCTTATGTATGCTGCTAGTTTAAATTTTAATATTATTTATGAAGTCAGAGATATTACTGATACTAATAGAATTGCTAAAATTTTACAAAGACATTTTAGAAATAAATATACTGAAAAGTTTATTCAAGTTTTACTTGCAATGTTAGAAATTGATGAAAGTAAAAGATATGATTTTGTTGAGTTAAATGATTTTATTTATAAAAAGTATCCTTAGAGATATTTTTTCTTTTTTTTTCTATTTTTTACTTTTTTTTGGAAATAAAAATTTATATATTTAAAATAATAAATCATTTTTTCGAAAAAATAATATTCATTTAATATTTTTATTTATATTTATAAAATATAAAATCGGAAAAACAAGGGTTTTAAATTCTGAATTTAAATTTAAATATATATATAAAAGAAAAATTACAAAAGATAAAATTTCAGTATATAAATAATGAGTTAAATAACTTTTTAATTTATGAAAAAATTGTGCATGATAACCAAAATTAGTTAAAATAATAAAAATATTACAATTTAAATGAAATAACCTGATTGTTTAAATTTTAATGATCTTATAATTAAAACTCCTATAATTAAAACATTTCTTTGATCAAATAAAATATTTTATTAAAAAAAATAAAAAGGATAATATAACAAAGTTAAATAACAAAGACTTTAAAATATGAAATAAAAGCATATAAATTTATAAATCATTAATTTATAGTAAAATAATTATAATTTAATTAATTTATAAAATCAAAACATAAAATATATTAAAAAAGAAGAAAATATGAATTATGACAATTACGATGAAGAAATAAATGAATTTAATAATGAACATGATATTTATCAAGAAATGAATATGAAAGAAATAGAAGATGTTTCAGATGTTAAAAATAGAGAAATTGATGAGAATGAAATATTAAAAAATCATTTGTCAATGAAAAATCAAAAAAATTATGATTATAATAAATTAACTTATGAACAAAATTCATTTAAATATTCTCTTTATAAAGAATTAGAAGATAAATGGTCTGATATAGAAAAAAGAAAACAATTAAATTTGAAAAGAAGAAATTATAATGATTATAAAGAAAAGAATATTACAATTGACTATTTATTAAATTGGAAAGGAATTGTTTATGAAAGGAGAAAAAAATTTAATGAAAGAAAATTAAGACAAAATGAAAATAATGAATTTGATAAATTTATAAAAGAGAAAATAAAAGAATTGAAAAATTTAAATAATACAAATTTTAATAAAAAAGAAAATTCAAAGGATAAAATAAGAAATTATTTTAATAAAAAAGGATTTAATAATAAGTATAATTTTAATTCTTTGCAAAAATTAACTTCAAATAATTTAAATAATTCAAATTTCAAAAAATCATTTTTAAAAGAAGATGAAGAAGAAGAATTAATAAATAATAAATACATTTTTTTTAAAATTACAGAAGACAAAATTCCATTAATAAAAGAAAAAGAAAGTAGAATAAAAAATAAATTAAGAAATTTATTTGGAATAATAACAAAAGATAATAAATATATTATTAATAATAATATTGGAGATTCAAAATTTTCAGAAATGTCAATTGATGATTTAGATAAAAATTTTGAAGATATAATGAGTGATTTATCGAATGATTATAAAATAAAAAGTAAAAATTTAATATTTAAAAGAAATAAAAAACACAATTTAAATAAATCTTACTCTATAAATGGAAGAAGATTTATTTCAAGAAATAATATTAAAAAAAAATTTATGGAAAATAATATTTTATTAAATGAAATGTTGCCAGAAAGTGGAATTGGAAATAAAAAAATTAATAGTTTTAATAATAATAATAATAAATTAAGTTTTTCTCAATCAAGAATAATTAAAGATTATAATCAATTAAATCGTAATCAATCATATAAAATTTTTAAAACAAATAAATATAATAGTATAATAAATAAATTTGCAGGAATAACATCACCAAAATTATCAAAATTAATCCACTAACATAAAAAAAGAAAAATTGAAAAAAAAAAAGATAATCACTTTAATCAAATTGATTAATTATTATTAAAAAAAGAAAAAAAGTATGAATAAATATATTTAAAAGAATTTATCATAAATAACATTTTGTCCATTTTCCATCCATTCTTTCTTACTGACAAACATAGTATTTTTAAAATTAGTCATACTACTTAAAATAGCACCTCCAAGCCAAGCAGAAAATTTCCTTTCAGGAGGAGCAATGACTTTAACAGTTTTTCCAGTAGGTGCAAGACTTTGTAATTCTTTTTCAAATTTTTTCCTAATTTTTAAAAATAATGAACTTCCACCACATAAAATAACATTTTGAAATAGATCTTTTTCAATATCTTCATCACATCTTTTAATACTTTTAAAAGTTTGTTCATGTAAACCATAATGATCTTTCTGGAAAAATTGAGGTTGAAATAATAATTCAGGACATTGATATTTTTCAGGACCAATATGAACTTTACTTCCATCAGGTAAATTATATTCTTCTAATATTTTTTGATCTAAACATTTTTTAATTTGTGAATCATAATCTTCTGCAACTTCACATATTTTTTCTTTTAATTCATTAATCATACTTTTTTGTCCTTCATTAGTAAATTTATCATTATCACTTCTTTGTCCAATAATATAAGCAAAATAATCTGTTAAATCTTTTCCTCCAGTATCAACTTTAGTCACAGCATGATTAAGAACAAATCCTTCATATATAGGAACAAAACTAGTAGTTTGATAACCTATATCTACAACTGTTCCTGTTGTTTTACCATTTGCATATAATGCTAATGTTGAATTATTTGTTATATATAATGATTCAACACCTAAATTATCAAAAAGTATTTCTGCCATTTTTTTCCTATTTTCATAAGTTGCAAATGGAGCTTCTGTTACTATAACAGAATGTGTTTTTGTTTCTGTTAATAATTCATTGTAAAATATATGTTTCCATATTAATTCCATTGTATCGTAATCTGATATTTCCCCTTTTACAATTGGACGACTTAGTTGAAGAGTTCCTCCCTTATTTAATGCTTCTTCTCCTACAAAGATGTCAATCTGCTCATTCTTGTCGTCCTCTTCCACTTCTGCTTGCTCTGGCTGAGGACCTGAGTTACTTGCTGGACGACCCAGTACTGTTGGAATCACCACTCGAGGAACATCATCGTCCGAAAATCCTGCTTTCATGGTGTTTGTTCCGTTGTCTATTATTATCGATTCTGATGACATTTTTTCTTTTTTTTCGGGAGTTATAAGTTTTTATTTTAATTTTTTTATTTATTTTATTATTTTTTTTGGGTTTTTATATTTATTTTATTTGGGGTTTTTTAGTTATTAAATTATTTTTTTTTGAAGTTTAAAATCTATTAAATGAAATATTAAGTTTTTTCAATTAAAATTAAAAAATAAAAGTCTATTATTCATGAAATTAATTGATAAAAAATAAAAAATTTAAATGTGGAATAATTTATAATGCTTTATTTATTTTTTTATTATTTCTTTACAGTTGAGTTACTTTCTATTAAAGATTCTAATTCATTTTGTTTTGCTAAATCCATTGGTGTTTGTTTTCTTTTATTTACTAAATAAGGATCTGCACCATTTTTAAGTAAAAATTCAATTAATTTTATTCTTTTGTGAAAAACTGCATAATGTAAAATTGTGTCTTCATATAGATTTACTGGGTCATTTATTTTATTTTTTGATTTACTATTTGTGTTTGAATTAATAATATTTTGGTTTATAAATTGAATTAATTTTGTGTCACTATATAATTGATAATTTTCAACTAATCTTCTTTTAGAATCCACATGATCCTTTATTTATTAATATTTTTATAACTTACGCAATTTCCCATTTTTTAAATTATATAATCTTTTGAAATTAATAAATTAAATATTAAATTAGATCATTTATATAAATGGGATTTATTGAATTTTTATTAAATATAAAATGTACTATTAAAAAACTAACTACTTAATTAGAATTAGAAATAAAAAAAAATAATGTATTATCAATTTAAATTAAAATTTAAATTTACTTAATAATATTGAAAAATTGATAAAGAAAATTTTTTCAAATTTCATTTAAAATATTCCATCTTTTTAATTGTTATTTTTAAATAATTAAAAATTTTTTATCATTTTTTATTGGTTTTATTTTATTTATTTTTTGATATTATGGATGAATGCAATTTATTTGGAGATTTTAATTATTTAGAAGTTTATAATTGTTTTTTAGAAATCAAGAATGTTCCCATTAATATTTTAAAGGATAGTAATAATGAAAATAATTTAAATAAGTTAAATACAGTTTTAGATATTTTTTATTTACTCAAAGATAAAATTAACAACAAATTAATAATAAATATAATATTTGATAAGGAAGAATTACCAAATGAAATATCATTCTATCAATATTTCTTATTGTCATTATATTCATTTTTAAATATCTATTACTCAAACAATCAATTAATTATAATAAAATTTCCCCAAATATTCAAAAACTCCAAAACTCCAAATTTTAATTTATCGATAAATTTAAATTTATCAACGAATTTAATATCAATAAACACAAAAACAATAAATTACAAAAATAAAAACAATATAAATTTGTTAGAAAACTTAAAAATAATATTATCTCAAATTGATGAATCACTTCTATTAAAAAATAATAAATTATTTGAATATAATTACACTTGCTTTGCAGGTACATTTGATAGATGTCATTTAGGACATTTATTTTTAATTCAAACTTCACTTTTATTAAGTAAAAATAATTGTTTTATTGGAGTTTGTAGTGATGAAATGATAAAACATAAAGGTTCTTTTTCTTTGTTACAAAAAAATTATGTCAGAAGAAAAAAAATAGAAGAAATAATAAATTTAAATGGATATAATAATAATAAATTTGAAGTTAAAACTATTTTTGATTCTGTAGATATGGCTGGAAACGAAAAAAGTTTAAATTGCTTAATTGTTACTTCTGAAACTTACAAAGGAGGGTTATATTGTAATGAAATTAGAAAAAAAAATAATTTAAATCCTGTTGATTTATGTATTATTAATGTTATTAAAATTAATTTAGAAAATTCTGAGAAAATTTCTTCTTCTTTTATAAGAAATGATATTATTAATATGATTCCAATAAATAAATTAGATAAAGTTTATTTTATTTTTTTAGATTTAATTAAAAAATTAAATTGCGATAATGATGATTTAATTAGTTTTTGGTGGAATGAAATTGAAGAAAATTATTGTAAAAAATGGAAATTTTATCATAATTTAAATCATATTTATTCTTTCATTGAATTATATGAACAATATAATAATTTAATTGAAGGAAATAAAAATGATTTTCTTTTAAGTATTTTTTTCCATGATATAATTTATATTCCTTCAAGAAATGATAATGAAAAAGAAAGTGTAAAATTATTTGAAAGATTTTATGAAGAAATTAAACCAAATAATATAAATAAAGATAATGTTAAAGAATTTATTTATGAAACTGAAAATCATTTATTAGCAAAAGAATATTCAAATGATATTAATTTATTTTTAGATATGGATATTTATATTATTGCTGATAAAAATTGGGAAGAGTATGAAAATAATATTAGAAAAGAATTTATTTTTGTTAATGATGAAATGTATAAAATCAAAAGAAAAGAATTCTTAGAAAGTTTAGAAAAAAAAGAAAAAATATTTAGGACTAAAACATTTTATGATAAATATGAAAATGATGGAAGAAATAATATAAAGAATATTATAAACAAATTAAATAATATATAATTAATAACATTCATAAAAAGAATAATAATCACTTTTTAAAGAAGAATTATTTTTTTTTTGGATAAAAAAATCATTATTTATTTTCTTCTTTAATTATTCCATTTATTCTTCTTATTTTTTTTTCTTTGGATTCGAATTTCCATATATAATTGATATTGGTGTATTAGGTTTTTCATATTTCATATATTAAAAATTTAAAAAAATAATTTTTTTAAAAAAAAGATAAATTATTTATTTATAATTATTGGTAGAATTTCAATTAGAAAAAGAATATTCAGAATAATTCTTATAAGATTTTGATTTACTATATGAAGAAGAATTATTATTACCTTTTTTATGATTTAATGTGGAATTCTTATAATTATTAAAAATACTATGTTTTTTATTATTATCATTTTTATTATTCATATTATTATTTTCATTATAATTTTCTTCATTATAATTTTTTTTCTGATTTTGTAAATTTCTGATTTCTTCTTCTTGTAATCTATTAACTTCCCTTATAGTTTTTTCAATATCATCAATTAATTTAATATTAACATTAGAAACCATTAATTGGTCAAAAATATTATCAGAATAAATTTTAGTAATAATATCATATAAAATATCATTAGAATTAATTTGCATAAGTATATCTGCAACTCTTGTTGCTTTTTGCCTATGTTCTATTGTTGAAGGAGTATCAATTGATATTAAATTTATTTTATTTTTATTTGATGGAGTTAAATTATAACTTGATTTTATATTTTGACTTCTTAATGAATATTGATTTTCATAATTATAACTATTATTTGATGGACTATTATTTGAATTTATTTGGTAATTATATGAATTATTTAATATGTTAGTTTGAGAATTTGATTTTTCATATTTTTTATAATTATCATTTAAATTATAATCATTTATTTCATAATTAGATTTCCTAGATATTGGGAATGATGATCTTATTGAATTCTCTGATGATATTATATTAGTATTAATATTATTTATATCTCTACTATTATTAATATTATTAATATTATCATCTGAATTATTATTATCCGTATTGTATGGAATAGATGAAAGATAACTTTTAACTTGAGATTGAGATTCATTATATATGTTATTATCATTATTACTAATATTATGAAGTGGTCGAGTATTTGAATTATTTATATTTAGATTAATATTATTATTATCAATATAATTATTCAATGAAGGATTTAATCTAGAATCTGAAATTCTTGAAGTATTGATATTTGTGGATTGATAATCATTTAAATTCATCCCAATTTTATAAGAATATGGACCTTTAGGTTGGTATGAAGGAGTATAATTTCCTATTCTAATATATCTTAGATCTTTATCTGTATTAATTTGAAAAGAGTTTGTTTTATGATTATTATTATTACTATCATTATTATCATAGTTGTTAAATTCATTATTCGGTTGATTTTTAATAATATTTTTTTGGGAACTACTTCTTATAAATTTTTTGTTAAAATCATTATTTTTGTCATTAATTAATTGATTTCTTTCAATTTTTTTTGTATAACTTACATTATTTAAATCATCCCTTTCATTTATATTCATTTGATTTATATTATTATTATAATATCCAGATTTATTATAAATAAAGTTATTGTTTAAATTTACTCTAGAATTATCTGAGTTTCTTTCTCGGGAATAATTCTTTTGTTGAATATTTATTTTTTTATAATTAGTTTTTTCTTCATTTAAATTATCATTTTTATTTTCATTATTTTCTTGAATATTATTTAATGATGATTTATTCAAATAATTAAATTTCTTATCATTTTGATTATCTAATTTTTCAACTTTTAAATTATTTTCTTTTCTATTTAATACATTATTTGTGGTTGAATTTGAATATGATTTATTATCTTTTATATCAATCCTATTATATGAATTACTTGCTCTTAATTGCTTATTTTCTAATTGAGGTTTATTATTTAAAGTTTTATTCAATTCGTTAATAAGAGTATTATTAGTATTAGTTTCAATAGAATTTAAAGAACTATTAGATTTAATAGTATATTTTTGAGAACTTAAATTATTATCAAAACTTGAATTAATTGTTTGATTTCCTTTATAATCTTTAGATTTATAATATTTAATTCTATAATCTATAGGAGAATTAAATTCATTTTCATATAAATTATTAGAATTATTATTCAGATTTTTTGAAATATTTTTATTTACAATATTATTAAGTTTAATTTCATGTGAAGTGTTATTTAAATCATTTGTTTTTTTTGAATTTGTATTATCTTTTATTGAAGGTATTATATTATTAAGTTTTTTATTTTCTTCAATTTTTGGGTTTTGCTTTAAACTATTGAATGAATTGTTAAATAAATTGAAATTTTTTATGATCCAATTTTCAATTTGATTTAATGAACTCAGAATATAATTTTTATTAGAATTAAAATCATCAAAATTTTTAATAGTGTTTTCAATTAAATTTTTTAAATCATTTATTGTGGAAAGAATTTCATTTTCCATTAAAATCAAAAATAATTATTTTTCATAAACCAAAATTTATTCAATGAATTTGAAATTAAATTTTACTTTTTAATGTTTTATCTTTAAAAAATAAGAGTTTAGTTTTAAATTCATTATATATATAAAAAAAGAAAGATAAAAAATGAAAGAAATAAAATATATAGAAGAGCAATATTTAATAATTTTAATAAATAAATAAACAAATTATGTTAGATATAAAAAAAATAGAAAAATAATATATTTCAATAATGAAAATAAAGTAAAAACAAAAAGAAGATATTATAAAAAAATGACATTTAAATTAGAAGAAGTATTACTAATAATAAAAAAAATCAATAATCATATTGATAATTTTATGATTACAAAAAAATATGTAAATTAAAACAATTAAAATATAATTCTGATATTCTTTTTTTCATTAAAATATAAAAATATTTTTTTTCAAAGGGTCATTGATATTTTTTTCATTTTAATATCAAAATTATAAATGAATTAATTTTTTTCTTAGATAATAAAAAGAATTTTCAAAAATAATAATATCCTCAAATTGGAACAGAATTAAAAAAACAACAAAACATATATTCCAAATTTTTATCAATTATTTATGAATATCTATTTTCATCTTACAATAACTTAATAATTGTGAAATAAAATCAAAGAAAAATGAAATTTATTTTATTATAGGACAGAATTTGTTTCATTATATAATAAATCATTAATAAAAGTGAAAAAAGAAGCATAAGAAGAAAATCAAATAAAAAAAGAATATGAATTGTTAATAAATTTAAATCAATCATCAGTAAAAATATATATAAATCAAAAAACAATTATCAAATCAATTTATAGATGAATTATATAATGAAGGAAAAGAAATATAAAAAATAATCAAAAGAAATGATAGAATTTGATTTTTCAATTCAGAAAATAAAAATAACATTCCTCCTATAATATTAAATAAAAATAATAAACAGTATAAATTCAACATCAATTTCTAGTTTTCTCCAAATACAAAAAATATTTATTAAAATAATCCAAAAATTAATTTAAAAAAAATATAAATAATAATTCTATTGGTTATTATTGTAGAATAAAAAAAGATATTCAATCATTTAATTTTAGTTTTTAAGAAGAAATTTCTGGGCTTTCAAGAGAAGAATCTGAAGAAAACAGAAAAAGAAGAATTAAGAAAAAAATTGTAGATGAAAAATAAAAACAAAATATGACTTTTAAAGGTAATCTTGAAATAAGTTTGATTTATGAAAAAGTTGTTGATTTTCTAAGAAAAATAGATGCTTTACTGTCAAAATATTATTTGAAAAATTTTAGGAAGTTTAATCAAATAAAAAGTGAAGAAATTAGATTCAAAAACCGAGGTTAAGTTTTGTTATTAAAAATAAATTTAATAAAATCTTTATTAATTGTTTTTAATATTAGGTAATTTTTGAATTTAATTAATTTTTTTTGAAATTGTAAAATTAATTAATATAATTATTTATATTCATAATAATATAGACTAAATTCAATTAAAATATAATAAATCAAAATTAAAGTGAATATTTTGAAATTAACTTTGAATAAAAAAACATAAGTTAAATTGGTTTTTTATAAATTTCTTTATTCAAAATTCAAATTCAAAATGATTTTTTTTATTATTTTTTAAAACTATTTTTAAACTTGAGTTTTAAGAAAAATTTTTAAAATTATATTCCTCTTTATTTATATTAAATATCTTATTAAAAAGTTTTTTGTTTTAATGTTTTATTTTATTTTTTCAAAATTAGATTGGTTAAAACATATTATCATAATATTCATATTGTAAATAACTTTTGAAAATTATATTCAATTTTTAACAAAAAAAAAGAAAATTTACTTTTTCCTAAAATAATATTATAACTTATTTAAAATTTTAATAATTAACCAAAAAGTAAAAAACTTTAACAAAGAGAAAAACAATTAGAATGACAATAAAATGAATAATCTTTATAACTATATTCTTCTCCAGCAATCTTTTGTATAATTTTTTTAATTGCAGATACATTCTTTATATTCTTTATTTTGATATTTATATATTATATAACAACAAGCATTAATACCATTAATTTTGACTTCTTTAAAAAGTTATAGAATTATAATAACAAATTAGTTGAGATTTTGAAAAAAATATTTCTTCAAAAATCCATAAAAACATCATTATAATTGATTTACATATTTTTTTTATGAATAGAAAAAATATTCTTTTAGAATTAATTCTTTTTGTATTTGATAAATAATTTAAATTATTGATACATTCTTATTATTTTCTTTTTCAATAAATCAATCTTTTTAAACACAAATGAAAAAATAACTTAATATAAGTTTTTATTCATGTATTTTTATAAAGATAATTTGAAAAACATTATTAATAAGGATGGCAAAATTTTATAAATCTTATTAAAAAATATAACATTATTATAGTCTTATATTAAAACTCAATTATATTTCATTATCTAAATAAAAATAAATTTCATTCAAGAAAAATTAAAATGATTTCAGGGAAAGTGAATGTGTTAACCAAAAAAATAAAAATTCAAATATTTTATACAATATTGAAAAAAATAAAACAAAAAAAACAATTTAATATTCCTTTGATTAAAACTAAATAAAAAGATTTAAAAAAGAGATTTTCACTTGAATAGATAAGAATTAAATTTTATTTAAAATAATAAAGAAAAAAGTAAAAATAACAAACTAAACGATATCCAATTAGAATGGCATTCAACAGATAACTCAGTAACTTCCCAAAGTGTTACATATTTTTTACCATTATCTTTATTT
>JAEEGK010028316.1_pt1 | contig 11247 bp, 6 predicted proteins | sample 8958771 | NCBI WGS metagenome assembly JAEEGK01 (sample SAMN16246547, study PRJNA631951) | gut metagenome | biome: gut microbiome; feature: rumen; material: SC-attached | host: Bos | place: Iran: Karaj | collected 2018-10 | reverse complement strand
ATGGCGTCGCGCTCGGCCATCGTCATGTCTCCCAAGGCGAACCAGACGTCGCCTGCGCAGCCGATCACGAAAGGAGAGGACTGCGCGCCGACCGGGAGTAACAGACCGCGCTCGAAAGGCTGGTAATAGTCCAGCAACTTGTCCGCCAGCTGTCCCCGCATCGCGTTGGAGAGATTGTAATAGTACGTGCCCACTTCCGACTTGCGGTCCTCCTTTGCCAGGGCGGCCACCGCCTCCCAATTCTCCAGCGAGGCTTCCACGGCCATGCCCATCGCCGTTTCCGACCGCTCGTCAGGATGTCCCCAGACTTTCCGGGCCTTCCACAGCGAAACGCCGTTCTGGGCGGCATATTTCCGGAAATAGGGATAACGGACCAGGAACATCACCTGGCTCGCCCCGGCGGCCAGCGCCGCCACGGCAAGGACAATCCAGAGTATGCGCCGGGCCTTGACCTTCATCTCCTACTCCTTGGGCAAAGGGAACATGTTCAGCAGGAACTCGCCCAGGATGCTCTCCTTCCCGACAGCGAGAGCCAGCGCCCGGGTACGGTCCCGGTACGCGGCGCGGGAAGAATCGGCCAAATCCTTACGGCCGGCGTTCATCATCTCCGCCCACTCCTTGTTGCTGGCGACGGTCAGGTTCTTCCATACCTGGAGGCTGTCGTTCTGGGGCGTTCCACCGCCGGTGCTTTCAGGGCCGATGGTCACATAGATATCGCCGGGCTCCGTCACGACCAGCAGGTTCTGGCCCTTGTCGCGATGGTAACGGTCCAGGCGGATGTCGCACATCCAGTGCCGGTCGCCCTTGAAGGCGAACTCGTGGTTGCGGATGACTACCGAATCGACATTCTCCGGCTCCTCGTGCCCGAGCGGGACCAGGAAAACCTGGATGCCTTCCAGGTCGTTGGACGTGACGCGGCCGTGGATCCGATACCGGTCCGGACTGCTGCAGGAAAACAGGAGGAGGCCCAGGAGGGCAGTCAGTACAAACGCTTTTTTCATTCTTTCACCGTAGCTTGGATACGCTCGTCGGAGAAAACCTCCCGATAGGTTCCGCCCGTGCGGAAATCCACCTTGGACTTGGTGAAATCCGGGACATTGTACGAATAGAGCGTATTGTGATAGTATTCTCGGGGATTCTTCTGCGGAAGCACGAAAGGCTTCGTGCAATGGCCGTTTTCGTCGATGGACGCGAAATAGACCTGGACGTACAGGCCGTCATCCCGCCGGCTGGCGAACAGGAACCAGCGGCTGTCGGAACTCCAGTTGTGGAAACTCTCGGAGAAGGGGCTGTTCACCTCGTCCAGGGGCCGGGATTCGCCGGTTTCCACGTCCATCAGCCACAGGTCCGCTTCCTCGTGGTCGATGGGGAACACGCTGAAATCGGCCTTGTTGTACATCAGCCAGCGCCCGTCATAGGAAGGACGCGGGAAACTGATGCTCTTGCCCTCCTGACTGGCGGGGACGAGCGTCCGGATGTCTCCGAGAACGCCTTTTTCGGCGTCAAAGCCGGCACTCACCAGATCATACTGGATCTTCTCCACGTTCTGCGGGACATCATAAGCCTTCGCCCGGCAGAAGTAAAGCGTCTTCCCGTCCGGAGAGAAAGCGGGAGAAGTTTCCAGCGTATCTTTTCTCGTGAACCTGGGGTCCACGATGAGGGAATGGTCCTTCATGTCCATCACCACCAGGTCCGAGGCCAGGTCGAACACCTCGATGGTGCGGTGGTTTCCCGTCCAGAAGGACTGGCGCACGGGATTGATGGAACCCGCCACCCAGCGTCCCCCGGGATGCCAGTAGCAATAGGCCATGTTGCCGATGGTGCTGTCGGTCTTGGTCGTCACCCACTCCCGCTCGCCCTCCTGCTGGAAGTACGTGGCGCCGTGCCTTCCGCGAAGGTGGAACAGGAACTGCGACGGATCCGTGGCGTTGGCCGTATGGCAGCCCATGCACTGGCCGGGGGCGAGGGTGCTCTCGATGATGGGATCCTCCCGGAAACTGTGCAAGTCACGCTGATAGAGGCCGATACGGCTGTACGTCGTATAGCCGGGAGCGATTTTCCGGTAAGTGATGCCGTAATCCGTGAGCGGCGCGTCGCTCACGTACATGACGAAGTCCCTCCACTGCGTCCACCGCCCGTCCTTGCGGCCCAGGACCGTGAACTGGAGCTGCCCGCCGGCGTTCTGCTCCGTCAATTTGCGCCAGGCGCGGGCCGGGAAGGAGGCCCAGCGGCCCTGCGTCTTGATTTCCCCGCCCTTGCTGCCGGTCACGCGGACGAACACGCGGTCGTATTCTTCCGGCAGGTTGAAGTTCATCGGGGCGATGCCGGCGGGGACGGTAACGCCGATGTAGTCGGGATAGATCTCGGGAAGGAAGTCCGTATAGGCCGTTTCCCGGGAGCACGCGGCCGCGAGGACGGCGGCGGCGACTAGCAACCATTTTCTCATTGCTCACCCTCCCATTGCTTGAGGCGGCGCCAGGCACTGTAGTACTCGGCCGCCATGAAGTTGTTCCGGTTCTGGTTGTACAGGATGGCCATCATCAGGTCCAGTGCGCCATAGACGGTGATGAAGTCGTCCTTGAAACGGACCTGGCGGATGTAGGCATAGACCGGATCGGCCGCCACGCGGCTTTCGTCCTGGATCATGGCCTTCTGTTCCCGGGCCCATTTGCGGTAGAAGAGGCTGTGTTCCAGCATGTCCAGATATCTCACGGCCCGTTCGTACCAGCCGTTCACGATATTGCACTGGGCGATGCGGGACATGAAGCGCCCGCTCTTCCGCCCGTTCTGGATGGATTCCTGCAAGTCGAAGGAATACTGGAGCGTGATGTTGGGCATGCCCATCATCCACAGCAGTTCCGAAGAGGTGATGTCGGACAGGTTGTCCCGGATGCTGGGAAGGACCAGTCCCCGCGTTCCGCACTGGTAGAACTGCGTCAGGCGCGACCCGAGTTCGCCGTTCATGAACAGGCAGAAATTGACGGAACAGGCGCTCACCTCGTTGCGGGGCTGATACTTTTCGGCCCGCTTGATGACGTCCTGGTAGCGCTCGTTCCGGATGAGCCAGTCGTAGGCCAGGACTTCGTAGGTGTCTTTGTCATAGGAAAGGGATACCCCGATCCAGGTTCCGGCGGCCAGGGCCACGGCCAGGACGGCATCCGCAAGCCGCGGGAACCGCCACCGGGCCGCCAGGCCGCAGAGGAAGATGCACAGGAGCGTCACCGCCGGAATGACGACCTGCAAGGCCGGCAGGGATTCCACCAGCCGATAGTAATTGAGTCCGAACAGCGCGTCGCGAAGAGGATACTGCGCCGCCAGAAGCCGGTACTGCGCGAAAAACACCGGTACCAGCCAGGCCAGCATCGCCCAGTCAGCCCATCTCCTCCCCCGGAGGCAGGAGAACAGGACGGGAACGACGATGACCGGCCCCACGAGCCACCAGCCCAGCGGGATGAGCCAGAGCCGGTGCCAGCCCGCCTTGGCGAAGAGCGGGCACAGGGACACGGCGATCAGCACGGCGACCGGATAGCTCATGATCACGTCCACGTCCCCCAGATGGACAAGCATCAGCAGGGACGGGATGAAACTCAAGGCATACAGGCCCCGGTACCCCTCCTTATTCACGCAACGCGCAGCCCTCCAGACGGAAAGCTGCAGCAGCACGGCCAGCAAGGCATGGACCAGGGCGCCGGCCCAGCGGACATAGAACAGTTGCACGAGGAACTCCGACACCCAGTCGGCGAAACCTCCCGGCAGCGCCAGGCGCTCGCCGAGATACCCCCAGGTGAAGAGGAACAGCTGGTTCTGCTCCTGATAATTAAGCGCCTGCGGGTACAGCCACATCCAGAAAGAGAAGACGGCTGCACCCAGCAGGGCTGTCAATGCGATTCTGTAACTTCTGTCCATCGGGACTTTTTGTGAGAAAGAGGGCAGCCGCCGGGAAGCGGCCGCCCTCTCGGGGAATCATGACTGCTTACTTCTTGGGCTGGAATCTCCACCAGGTGGCTTCACCCCAACCCCAGACGTCCTGCCCGTTGCGGCAGATGAGCGTCAGGAGGGAACCGTCCATGTAAAGGATCTCATACTCGGTAGCCTTCTGGCCGCCGGCATTGATGATGAACGGGAAGAGGATGCCGGACTCGTTCGGATCGGTGACCAGGTCACCCATCTTGTAGCCTTCGGTGGCCTTGGCGGTCCAGTCGAAGTTCTCGATGGAATAGGAGGAAGAAGCGATCTTGCCGCCATTCGCGTCGAAGGACGTGACCGTACCGTTCAGGCTGTCGAACTCCATGTAGGCGCCGTCGCTGCCGTAACCGTAGGCGACACCGCCGCTATGGGCGATCTGGCTGCCTTCCAGCTCTTCCGGAAGGGCACCCCACCAGCAGCCGGGGACCTCGCCGGCAGCCACGTCGGCCTGTCCGCCCACGCCGATGTAACCGCAGTTGCCCCAAGTGGCCGGCTGCGGCTCACCGTCTTCATTCATAAAGGAGAGCATGGGATTGTAGGTCCAGGCGCGCTTGCCGGAACCCGCCAGGGCGGCATCCGGATCGGAAGCGTTCTTGAAGCGCCACCAGGTGGCCTCTCCCCAACCCCACTCGGCGTTGGAACCCTTGTAGATGAGCGACAGCATGTTCTCGTCCACATAGATGACCTCGAACTCGTTGACGCGGGTACCGTTGGTATTGATGGAGAACGGCATCAGGATCGGAGCGTCCGTGGTGGTGAGGGTACCGTAGAGGTAGTTCTCACCGCTGGGATCGTAACCGGTCATGGCATAGGAGCCCTTGGCAATCACGGTGCCATCGGCCTTGTAGGAGATGCACTCGCCGTCTTCGTTGAAGACCATGTAAGCGTTGGGATCGCCATAGCCGTAGACGGTGCCGCCGGTATGGGCGATCTGGCTGGTCTCCAGTTCCTCGGGAACGGCACCCCACCAGCATCCGGGGATCTCGCCGGCGGCGACGTTGGCCTGACCGGCCACGCCGATGTAACCGCAGTTACCCCAGCAAGCGTCCATCACCACACCGTCATCATTCGTAAAGGAAGGCATGGTATACCATTTCCAGGCCTTGGCACCGGACTCGCCGGTGAGGACCTTCACCTCGGGGGCGAGGTCGGCCGGGACATAGACATTGACGCTGCTGTCAAAGGAAATGACGGAAGCATCCTGGTTAATGGCGGCCACGGTGAAGGCCTGGTTCGGATCAGCGCCACGTCTGGGCGTGATATTGAACACGCCGGAAGCTCCGGTCGACAGAACATTCTTGGTACCGTCGGCCTTGGTATTGTACACCTGGACGGTCCGGGCAGGAGACGTATGGTACTTGATGTAGTTACCATCGGCCTGGGGGACGGTGCAGTCGGCATCGGCAAACTGCCCGTCGATCACGAAAGAGCTCTGGAGCTCGCTCGCGGCGATGGGGGCGTCGGCCTTCGGACCCTCGATGAGCGTAGGCTCGCAGGAAACCAGAAGGGCGCCCGAGAGGGCGGCAATTGCGAAGTAGAATATCTTTTTCATGTTTCGTTTCATTTCTGGTGTTAGAATCGACTACTGCCAACCCGAGAAGTCATACTGGGTGCCCCAGCCTGCATTCTGGGTGAACTTGTACTCTTCACCGGCGCCGGCAGACAGGTTAATCTGGGCGTTGGGGAGCGGAATGAAGCCCTTGGTGGCCTTGTAGCGTTCACCATAGCCGCCATTGAACTTGGAGGCGGTGTTCGTGCCTGCCACGCCCAGGTTCCAGATCTTCACGCCTTCCTGCTTGTTCAGTGCCTTCACGGCGTAATCCTCACCGTAGCGGCGCAGGTCATTGAAGCGGACGCCCTCGAAGTTCAGCTCCCAGCGGCGCTCGTTGCGGAGGTTCTCCTCGTTGAGCGGCTTGCTAGGCAGGCCTGCGCGGGCGCGGACCTTGTCGAAGGAAGCCTGGTTTCCGTTGATTTCAGCATCCATCAGGAGCACTTCGGCGAACCGGATCAGAACCATGTCGTTCACGCAGTTCAGCTGATAGTTGTCCTCGTTGCCGGAAGACCAGACGAGGCCCGGGAACATCACATTGGTGAAGGACTTCATGTATTTGCCCTGTTCCTCGCTGTAAGCCATGACAGGCATGTTCTTGGTCTGATAGTAACCGGTCTCCTGGATGAAGGAGTCGCCACCGTAGTTGTACGGACCGGAGAACTTCTCGACCGGGAGGACGGAAGCGTCCAGACGGGGATCGTTCGGCTCCAGGGCCTTCCAGTCATCGACCAGCGCGGGAGAAACCGGGCACATGCCCCATCCCTGACCGAAAGGCATGCATTCACCCTTGGAGTAGCTCTGCTCGCGGACGCCCATGAACAGGCAGGTCTGGTTTGCATAGCCGATGGTGGTGTTCCAGTCAGGCTGGGTGTTGAACTTGATGACGAACATCGCCTCGGGGTTGCGGGCACCGTCATCCTCGACCCACTTGAAAGGCTCGCCCTTGACGGTCTTGCCGGTCGAATAGGGGTTCTTGGGATCGCTGATGGAGCAGCGGTTGGTGTAAGCCCAGAGGTTGTGGTAGTCGTCCACCAAGGTGTAACCGGAGTTTTCCACGCAGTCGGTGATGTACTTGCCCACGTCGGCCTTGCCGAGCTTGGTGCCTTCGGCGATGCTGACGCCGATGGCCTCGTTCTCGTAAGCGGGAAGCGTGACTTCGGAGATGCCCAGGAAGCCGGTGGCGAACAGCCAGGCGCGGCCCAGGAGAGCCTCGGCGGCATACTTGTCCACATGGCCGTCACCGACAGCCTGCTTGGCGGGCATGATGTCGGCCGCGATCTTGCAGTCCTCGACGATCTGGCCCCAGAGGGCCTCGCCGCTGATCTGCGGCTGGGTCGGATCGGCCGCGGTCGTCACGGGGCAAGGGATATTACCGAACATGGAGGCCAGTTCATAGTAGTACCAGGCGCGGAGGAAGAAGGCCTCGCCCATATACTGGTCGAGCCTGTCCTCGACACCGCAGTTGGGCAGCGCCGCGATGGCGGCGTTGGCACGCGCGATGCCCTTGTAACGCTGGACATAGAAATCGTTGTACATGTCGGCGCCGACATTCATCATGAGGTCTTCCGCCTGGAAGGCAGGGTCGTTCTGACCGCCGCCGCCCAGCGCATCATCGGAAGCGGCGATGGACCACAGGAAATGATCCAGGTGGACGTCGCCGCCGATGGCGGAATTCAGGTTGTTATAGATGCCGGAGAGCATTTGCTCGGCGTCAGTCGCGTTCACCGGGAAGTTACTGCTGTCTTTGGACCAGTAGTTGGTCGAATCGAGGAAAGACTCGCAGGACGCAAACGAAAGGGCGAGGGCGGCGAAAGCCGCAAGTTTGATCATTTTTTTCATAACGCTTTCGTTTCTTGATTATTTGACAATACAGACAGCGACGCGGTTGGACTCGGGGCTGCGGGAAGCGTCCCGGTCGCCGCCGACGGCCTGGCGGATGATGCGGCCGGCGGCGATACCGGCCTTCTTGAGCATCTCGACCACCACGGAGGCGCGCTGCTCGGAGAGTTCGCGGTTGATCTCGTCATTACCGGTGCCGCTGTCGGCATAACCCGTGACGGTGATCGTGGCTTCGGGGTTGTCCTTCAGGATCTGGGCGATCTGGCCCAGCTTGAAGGCCTCGTCCGGACGGATCTCGGACTTGCCGATGATGAAGAAAAGGTCATCGCTGTAAGGACCGGTGAAGTTGGAGGCGGGAACCTTGACTTCCTTGACGACCTCCACGGGCACTTCCTTCTCGACGATCTTCTCGACGATCTTCTCGACCTCGATACGCTGAGGGACGTAATCCACGTGAGCGGGAGCGGCATTCTTGCGGGAGCCGCCGAACGAGAGGTTCAGACCCGCGATGAGACCCTTCGCGTGCGGATAGTAACCCAGGTCGATGCCCTTCGCCCAGCTGTCGAAGCCGGAAGAGCTGCCCACCTCAGGGTCGAGACCCTTGTACTTGGTGAAGCAGAACGGATTCTGGACCTGCACATAGACGTGGCACTGGCCGAACGGAGCGTCCTTCCACAGGTGCTTGAAATCATAACCGAGGGTGACGGTCTGGATCCGGAAGAAGTCGGCATCCTCGATGAAGATGTCGGAGTTGTTCATGAAGTTGTAGTTGGTACCGGCGACCAGGCGCGGATAGTGGTTGGAGGTACCTTCGCCGTGCCAGTAATCATACACCTCGGTGGTGTAGTTGTTCCACTGGCTGTCGGTGTAACGACGGTAGGCACGGAAGATCTGATGGCCGAACATGCCGTAGCCGCTCATGGCCAGGTCAAAGCCCTTGTAGAAGACGGAGAAGTTGACACCCAGGTTGAAAGCCGGGTTCGGATCGCCGGTCATCGTCTTGTCGGCATCGGTGATCTTGCCGTCCTTGTTCAAGTCGACGAACTTCAGGTCGCCGGGAACCACGTTGTCCACGATGGTGCCCAGGCCCTGGGCCTTCCAGTCGGCGATTTCCTGCTGGTTCTGGAACACGCCGTCGGTGGCATAGGTCCAGAAATAGCCGATCGGATAGCCGACCTGCGCACGATACATCTCATCGATACCCTGGACGACGGAACCTTCACCGTGGATAATACCTTCGTTGTTGGCGATACGGGTGACACGGTTCTTGTTGTAAGCGCCGTTCACGCCGATGCTGTAGGAGAAGTCCTTGCCGATGGCGTCATTCCAGTTCAGAGCGAGTTCGACACCGGTGTTGCGCACGTCACCGCCATTTACAAAAGGAGCGTCGGCACCGAAGTGACCCATGACCGGGACTCTCACCAACCAGTCCTTGGTATCCTTCTGGTACCAGTCGAATTCGACACTGAGCCGGTTGCGGAACAGGCGGGCGTCGAAACCGAGGTCAAGCTGCTGGGAAGTTTCCCATGAGATTTCGGGGTTCGCGAGCTTGTCAGCGTAAGCGCCGGTGCCGGAAGTGGTAGCGGTAGGGCCGGTATAGAAAGAGTAACCGCCGTCGGCAGCACCGACCGAAATGGTGGACAGGTACTGGAAGGGTTCGATGGCATCGTTACCGTTCCGGCCCCAGCTGCCACGGAGTTTCAGGAAATCCACGACTGCAGGATTCCACCAATCCTCGTTGGATGCAACCCAACCGACGGAAACGGACGGGAAATCAGAATAGCGGTAACCACGGGCGAACAGGCTGGATCCGTCCCTTCTGAAGATCAGGGTGAGCAAGTATTTCTCCGCATAGTCATAATTGAGACGGCCAAAGAAGGAGACCAGGCCACCGCCGTCACCCCAGGTCGTACCGCCGACATCGTCCGGAGACGGGTCGCCGGTCATGTTGTCCAGATAGGCGTACGACCACTGGTTGGGCCACTTGCCAGAAGACTTCGTTCCGTTCACGTTTTCGCCGAAACCGGTGTGCATGAGCGTGTTACCAACCATGGCGTCAAAGTGGTGGTTTCCGAAGCCGAACAGGTAATTCACGGTGTTTTCCCAAGACCAGTTCCAGCCGGCCCAGGCGCTCTGGTTCGCGATATCCGTGGCTCTGTTGGAAATGTCCGTGAGGTTGTAGGCGGGGCTGTAGCTCCGGTAAGTGCCGGTGCTCAGGCTGTAGCTGAACTGACTCTTCCAAGTCAAATCCTTGATGGGCTGGACCCGGAGGTTTCCGGACATGACCAGGTTGTAGTCGTGGCTATCATTGTTGCCACGGGAAGAATAGACCATCTCGGCGATAGGGTTGGTGATGGAAGACACCAGGTTCCAGACACCGCTGTTCTTAAGGTAGTCGTATTCCGTATAGGAGCCGTCCTCCAGGAAAGCGGGAACCAGCGGGTTCGCGGACAGCATGTTGAAAATATCGTTCCAGTAATGGTTGCCGGTGTCGATACCCCGCTTTCTGGACTGGGTGAAGGTGACAGTCTCACCGACGGCGATGATGTCCAGTCCGTTTTTCCGCCAGAGCACGTGGTCCGAATTCAAACGGGCCGTAAGGCGGGAATAATTGGAAGCGGCCGGCTTGCCCAGGATACCTTCCTGGTTAGAGTAGCTGATACCCATGGAGAACTTGGACAGATCGGAACCGCCGACGATGTTCACCGCATGGTTCTGGTTGGGAGCATTCTCGTTCCGGATGAGGTCGAGCCAGTTGGTCCCGGTGAAGGAACCGTTCATGATGCTGTTGTACAGCGCCGGGCTCAGGGTATTCGCCCAATCAACCTTCTCCTTGCCCATGTTGAAGTTCACCTGGTCCTGGATGTCCATGTACTGACGGGCGTTCAGGAGTTCGGGCATCTTCTGGACATTCTGGATGCCATAGAAACCGTCGTAGGAGACGTGAATGGAGCCTTCCTTGCCCTGCTTGGTGGTGATCAGGATGACACCGTTCGCACCACGGACACCGTAAATGGCGCAGGACGCCGCGTCCTTCAGAATGTCGATGCGTTCGATATCGGAGGCATTCAACGAATTGATGTTCAAGCCGGCGACACCGTCGATCACATAGAGAGGCTCATAATTGTTGATGGTACCCATACCACGGATGCTCACATTGAACTCTTCGCCCGGCTGACCGGACGTGGAGATAATGCTCACACCGGGGGTGGAGGACTGCATGGCGCCCAAGGGGTTGTTGGAGTTGAGCTTCACGAGGTCGTCGCCCTTGACTTGGACGGTGGAACCGGTCACCAGTTTCTTCTTCTGGGTACCGTAACCCACCACGACAACCTCATCGAGGAGCTCTCTGTCTTCCTCGAGCATCACCGCGAACTGGGTCTGGTTACCCACCGCGATGACCTGGGTCACATAACCGATGGAGGAGATTTCGATGCTCGCGCCCGGTTGGACGTTGAGCGTGAAATGACCGTCCGGGTCGGTGATGGCACCGTTCTGGGTGCCGCTTTCAATGACGCTCGCGCCCACGACCGGTCCGATGGCGTCGGTGACGGTTCCGGTGATCCGGACCGTCTGCGCCGCCGCGGCCACGCCAAGAAGCATGAGCAGCATTGAGGCAAAAAGTTTTAAACTTTTCATTTTTAAATGGTTAGTTTATGAATATGGTTTTGATTGGGTTATTGCAGTTTTTCCACGGCGCCGGCGATGACGGACAAGGTGGACGTGTCATGTACATATACGGAATTGAGGCCCTGCGCCTCCTGCGCCGGGTCTCCGGAATAGTCATCCCCCTTCCGCCAGTCGGTATGGCCTTCGGGGTGCGCGGCGAAGCCGCCCCAGCCCCAGAAATTGACACCGAGCAGTTTGTCGCCGGCCGCCTTCGACTCCGC
>JAEEGK010028313.1_pt1 | contig 11248 bp, 8 predicted proteins | sample 8958771 | NCBI WGS metagenome assembly JAEEGK01 (sample SAMN16246547, study PRJNA631951) | gut metagenome | biome: gut microbiome; feature: rumen; material: SC-attached | host: Bos | place: Iran: Karaj | collected 2018-10 | reverse complement strand
TGTTCGGCTTCTCATGGGGCCGTACGACGTGGAAAGTCGCGCTTGTCTACCTCTGGGCCTTAATAATAATGATACTTCTGATCTCCGTCGGCATCGCCGTCGGCTACTACTTCAGAAGCACCCTCGGCATCACCGCTAGTTAAACACCACAGTCTTGTTCTTGTAGACGAGAATCTTGTGCTCTATGTGCTTCTGGACGGCACGTGAGAGCACTATCTTTTCGAGGTCCTTGCCCTTGTTTACGAGAGTCTGAGGCATGTCCTTGTGGGTGATGCTGACTACATCCTGGCAGATGATAGGGCCCGCATCCAGCTCTGCCGTGACATAGTGGCTGGTAGCTCCTATGATCTTTACACCCCTCTCGAAAGCTGCCTGGTAAGGCTTCGCTCCCACGAAAGCCGGGAGGAAAGAATGGTGGATATTGATTATCCTGTTAGGATAAGCCGCAATCATCTCTTCTCCGATTATCTGCATGTATCGGGCGAGCACTATGAAATCGATATTGTTGTCTGCAAGCAGCTGCATCATGGCCTTCTGCTGCTCGTCGCGGTTCTCCTTGGTGATAGGGAATACATGGTACGGGATGCCGAACATCTTGGCGACATGCTCCAGGTCCGGATGGTTGCTTATGATCAGAGGAATCTCGACCTCCCATTCTCCTGCGGAATAGCGGGAAAGCAGGTCGAAGATACAGTGCGACATCTTGGATACGAAGATAGCCATGCGCGGCTTCGAACCGCTGAAGTATATCTTGAACTTCATGTCATAGCGGCTCGCATACAGAGTCTCGAAATAATCCGTAATCTTCTCCTTCGGGATAAGGAAATTCTCGAGATCCCACTCCAGCCTCATGAAGAACACGTTCTCGACGTGGTCCACGAACTGGGCGAGATTGATGATATTACCTCTGTTCTTGGAGATGAATCCGGTTATGTCCGCGATGATACCCTGCCTGTCAGGGCAGTGGAGAAGCAAAGTTGCCGTCATTTTTGTATAATTTGTTAAGTTCCTGACAAATATACAAAATTATCCGATAATCTCCTTTGCTCTTGCAAGAGCTTCATCGATATGGCTGCAGATATTCTCCTTGCCGAGCATCTCTACGAAACCATTCCTCTCCAGCACGGCCTGAACCTTCGGCATGACGCCAGAAAGCACGACAGGAGCACCTTTCTTTCCGCTCATCTTGCAGAGGTTCCTGAGGTTGTTCAGACCGGTAGAATCGATGAACGGAACCTTCCTCATACGGATGATACGCACCTTCGGATGCTTTCCGAAACGCATCATCATCTCCTCGGCACGGTTACCTGCGCCGAAGAAATAAGGACCGTTGATCTCATATACTTCCACACCCTCCGGAATGGTAAGGTTCTCCAGATTGCCGGCCTGCATGTCGACATCCTCGCTGAGGTCGATCTCGTCGCTGATGACCTTGACATCGGTAGTCTCCATCATACGTCTCATGAACAGGAGACATGCGCAGAGCAGACCATATTCGATTGCCGGTACGAGACCGAAGATTATGGTCAGGAAGAAGGTCAGGAGAAGGACTGTAACGTCGCTCTTAGGGTTCTTCATCATGCCGAGGAAAGATCTCCAGCCGCTCATTCCATAAGCGACGACCACCAGCACACCTGCGAGGCAGGACATAGGGATATACTTCGCGAAAGGCATAAGGAACAGGAAGATCAGAAGGAGCACGACCGCATGGACGACTCCTGCGATCGGAGTACGTCCTCCATTGTTGATATTGGTCATGGTCCTGGCGATGGCGCCTGTAGCCGGGATGCCGCCGAACAACGGAGATACGATGTTCGCGATGCCCTGTCCGATGAGCTCGGTGTTCGAATTATGATTGTCGCCGATGACTCCGTCTGCGACAGTCGCTGAAAGCAGGGATTCGATTGCGCATAGGATTGCGATCGTCACCGCAGGACCGGTCAGTCCCGTGATGGTCTCCCATGAAAGAGCCGGTACGACGGCGCCAGGCATCTGGTTGCTGATGCTGAAGCGGTCGCCGATGGTCTCGATCGAAGTGATGCCGGCGTAGTTGCGAAGAAGCAGCGCCGCTATGGTCATCACTATGATTGCGATAAGAGACCCCGGAATCTTTTTGCTGACCTTAGGAGTCAGCGCGATTATGATGATGCTGACGATACCTGTGAGGGTGCTCCAAAGGTCGATGTTTCCTATGTTACGGCCGTAGGCGATCCATTTTTCGATGAAGTCGCTCGGGTTGACGTCCATCGTCATTCCGAGAAGGTCCTTCACCTGGGTGGTGAAGATCGTAACGGCGATACCGCTGGTGAATCCGACCACGATCGGGTAAGGAATGAATTTTATTATGGTTCCAAGTCTCAGGACTCCGAGCAGCACAAGGAATACTCCGGCCATCAGCGTCGCGATGGTCAGGCCCTGCATGCCGTAGTTCTGGATTATGTCATATACTATTATGATGAATGCTCCGGTAGGTCCTCCGATCTGGACTTTGCTGCCTCCGAGAGCTGAGATGAGGAAGCCGGCAACGATGGCTGTGATGATACCTTTTTCAGGTGAGACGCCCGATGCGATGGCGAAGGCAATCGCCAGAGGGAGCGCTACGATGCCGACAATTATACCGGCCATGATGTCGGCGGTGAATGTTTTTCTGTCGTAATGATTAAGTGCCGAAACCATTTTCGGCTTGAAATCTAATCCCTTCATAAATCTATAATTTCCGCAAAATTAGTACATTATTCCTCATTTACATTTAAATATCTTATCTTTATCGTTTCATATATGACTTGAAACGATATATAATTTGCCCGAAAATTAATTATGTGGTAAATTTGCCGTGAATTTTAGTAGTGCAATGGACGCAAAGAAAACAAAGATCATCTGCTCGGTGGCAGATAACAGGTGCGACGTGGAGTTCATACGCAGCATGTACGAAAGCGGAATGAATGTCGTAAGAGTCAACTCGGCCCACGCCAGCATAGAAGGAGCTCAGAAAATTGTTGACAACGTAAGGAAAGTATCCGACAGGATCGCCATCCTGATCGATACCAAAGGACCGGAAGTCCGCCTGACCAACGTGGAGAACCCGTTCCTGGTCACGGAAGGGGCAACTGTCGAAATCTTTGACGACCCGTCCGGAATCTGCCGTCAGGGCAGCCTCTATACATCCTATCCTAACTTCTCCCGCGACGTTCCTGTCGGTGCCAGAGTCCTTATCGACGACGGCAGCATCGAGCTCAAGGTTGTCTCTAAAGGGGAGGGCCGCCTTGTCTGCGAGGTCATGAACGAGGGCCTCATCGGCAGCCACAAGAGCGTCAACGTCCCTAACGTCCATATCGACCTTCCAGCTCTTACAGAGAAGGACAAGAAATTCATACGTTGGGCCATCAAAGCCGACATCGATTTCATTGCACATTCATTCGTCCGTAATGCCCGCGACCTTCAGGAGATCCAGGACATCCTCGATGCAGAGAACAGCCATCTGAAGATCATCTCCAAAATCGAGAACCAGCAGGGCGTGGACAATCTCGACGACATACTCTCACATTGCTATGGCGTCATGGTCGCGCGAGGCGACCTTGGAGTCGAGATTCCGCCGGAGAGCCTGCCTCTCGTCCAGAAGGCCATCGTTTCGGCATGCCGCGAGCGCAAGAAGCCGGTAATAGTGGCTACTCAGATGCTCCAGAGCATGATCGAGAATCCGCGTCCGACAAGGGCCGAGATAACCGATGTCGCCAACGCCATATTCCAGGGTGCAGATGCAATAATGCTGAGCGGAGAGTCCGCTTACGGAAAGTATCCGGTAGAGGCTGTAAAGACCATGCAGAAGATTGCCGAAGAGAATGAAAAAGCTCTGGACGTCTGCCTTACCCTGAATCTCAGGAAAGTGGTGAAACCGGTCGCTGCCGTGATCGCCCGTTCGCTTATCGCGTCTACTCTCGAACTTCCGGTGAAATGTCTGGTGTTCGATACATATACAGGCCGTATCGGCCGTTATCTTTCTTCCTTCAGGCCGAAGGTGCCGATGTATGCCATGTGCTATAGGGAGAGCACCATGCGCGAACTTGCGATGGTACGCGGCATCGAGACCTATCCTTTCCAGCAGGTGAAGGACAAGAATGAATTTGCCGAAAAGGCGATAGGAATTCTTGCGGCCGAGGGCAAGGTGCAGAAAGGCGACCTTATCGGATATATAGGTGGTCTGTTCGGTTCTGAGCAGGGCGCTACCTATATGGAGTTCCGGTACGTAGAATAGTATCGGACATTAATCATCCTCGATATCGATATATGCACCCTCGATGGTGATGTTTCCGCCTCGTACGTGGAACAGACCTTCGTGGTATGTGGTCTCGTTCTCGTTGTACATACGGTCGACCATCTGTTGGGTCAGAGGAATCTTGACCTGATACTTAATCCTGCGGTCGGTAGGCGGGTTGAAGTTGACTTCCTCCTTGAGCAGGTACTGCTGCTGGTTGTAGAACTGATTAGGACCGAGCAGCTCGACATGGAGCCAGTAGTAATACTGGTTTGGCTCGACGAAATACCTGATGTAGAAGTAGAGCTTTTCTCCTGCGGCAAGGGCATCTTCGAAGGCTTCGATATGTTCCCTGTTGGCATCGATGTCGATCAGTAAAGGCTGATTTATGTTATATGACGAAATAGGGAAGTCAATCTGTTCTCCGGCGTGCTCACCCTCTTCGAAACCATGGTCCGTATCGGTGGTGAAGTCGATGTATGGCTTGGAGGTGAAGTGCTCGTACGTCTCGGTTTCGTCCTCATCGGCTACCACGTCGTTCCAGACTTTCTCCGGAATCTCGATTCCATAGATTTTGAACTTCCTTCCTCCGGTAAATACTATATCGGATTTGTCGGCGTTCTTCAGTGACAGAAGTCTTGCACCCTTGTTCTTCAGATTGAATTTGGCGATAACCCCTTCCATATTGTTAGGCGGAGCGAGCGCTGTGAACTTGACGCTCTTAGTCTTGTTTATCGTCTTGTCCGGGATACCGCTGAGATCGACAGTGATTCTCCGGTTGTTGCTGTCGCTGGTGTAGCTGAAAGATGGAGTCGTGCCATTGAATCTGGCGGAAAAATTACCCGAGAGATTGCCGGTAGTCGATGTGAGGACTACGCTTTGCAATTCCAACGCAGCATCCGCGGTCACCTCGAACTCATAGGCTGAGAACATCGGCTGGAACGCCAGCTGGACAAGGGCCGGATCGTCCTCGCTCGCGGTGGAGACTGCATACATGTATGCGTAATCCATATTCGGGACTCCGGTCTGGGTAGCAGGAATGCTTCCGGACATCACGACGTTGTTGCCGCTCTTGGTGATACCTCCGGAAGGGTACATTGCGTAGAATCTGTGGGAACCGTTGCCCCAGTGCAGACCGTTGCCGTTGGCAGGGACGATACTGGCGGAGCTGTATCTTCCGTTGTTGGTGATAGTCGGTGCGTCTATGACATAATCCGAGCTCTTGACGGCATCGGAAACCTGATCGCAGTATACTGAGATACGGTCGCCATCAACCCAGTTGATTCTTTCGATACCGCCGGATACAGTGCCGCTATATTCAGTCTTTGTCTTTGATTTGTATTTCTCAGAAGATGCGGAGAATGATACCGAGTCTCCATAGTGGTGGCCTGGAATCTTGCTACAGCCTGTAAGAAGTATTACAGTAGATGCAAGTAGCAATATGCAATACTTAGAATTAATCATCAGTTTATAAATTATTACTCTTTTTTCTACTCCAACAGAGCAAATTTATAAACTAATAATTGAAAATCAAAGCATTTAGTCTTCTACATCGACATAAATTCCCTCTATGGTAATGTTTCCGCCGCCTCGTACATGGAACATTCCTTCATGATTGTTGTATCTGTTATATGTCTTCAGGAAGTTCACCATTTCCTGCGTCAACTCCAGCTTTACGGTGTGACGCTCGATCTGAGGCGGATTTACTGGCTGGAAGTTCTGCTGCTCCTGATAAGCAAGACCGAATCCGTATAGCTGGATATGGAGCCAGTAGTTACAGTTGCTCCAGTTGTTATCCTTGGCGACATAGTAACGGACGATAAGATACAGAGTTTCCCCGGAATCCAGAGCATTCTGGAACGCCTCCAGATGCTCCTGGTTTGCATCGAAGTCCACAAGAAGCGCCTCGTTGACGTTCCCCGAGATAGGGAAATCTATCTGTTCTCCGGCATGATCACCTTCCTCGAAACCATGGTCGGTATCGGTGGAGAAGTCTATATACGGTTTCGAGGTGAACGGCTCATAGGTGTTTGTAGTGTCGTCTTGTGCTACAATATCGACCCAGACATAGTTAGGAATCTCAAGCCCGGATATCTTTATCTTGTGGGTGCCATTGAAGACAATGTCCGACTTGTCCGCATTTCTCATCGATATCTGGCGAACTCCGTACTCCGAGGTGGTGAATTTCGCTCTCATTCCGGAGACATCGGCCGGCGGGGCCAGGACGGTGAATGTCATGCTCTTGGACGGACCGACTGTCTTGTCGGATATGCCGCTGAGGTCGACATGGACCTTGTTGTCGTTCGTGCCGGAGCTGTACGAGTATGAGATTCCGGTCGTCCTCATCGTTGCGGTGAAATTGCCCGACAGGTTGCCTGAAACGGAAGACAGGACAACGTCTGTTATGGTCATGGCAGCGTCCCCGGATACGGTGAATTCGTATGCGGTGAACATCGGATTGAAGTCCAGAAGCACGACCGCCGGGTCTGTCGGAGATACCGACTGGATTGCGTACATGTAGGCATTGTCCATGTCTGCGACACCGGTCTGGTTGTACGGCACTGTGCATGATAACGATGCTGTATTCCCGTTGCCTGTGAATGTGTTGTCGGGATAGACGGCATAGAAGTAATGAGTCCCGCTTCCCCAGTGGAGTCCGTTGCCGTCCGCCGGTTCGATGCTGGCGGAACTGTATCTTCCGTTGCTGGCGATTGTGGTTGAATTGATTACATAGTCCGAGCTCTTGTCGTTATCTGCGGCCTGATAGCAATATATGCTTATCCTGTCGCCATCGACCCAGTCTATCCTTTCGACGCCATTGTTGACGACGCCGCTGTATTCAGTCTTTGTATAGGATTTGTCGAACCGTTCGGCAGAAGCCGTGAAATAGATGGAATCTCCATATTTATGGCTGGAGATTCTTTCGCAGCTGCATACAACGATGGCAGCTGTTATCAACGCGATGTTGATAGAAGTTTTCATGATAGTTTAAGTCTACAGTCACGGCAAATATAAGAAACATATTTGCTATATCAAAATTTATAGTAAATTCGCGTATCTTAAACGCAGTATATATGGCAGATAACTATCTGGAAAGCCGTTTCGAAGAAGTCTTCGGAGCCGACAAGAAACCGAAAGTCGTGGTTAAGCGCAACAATCCTTCGATCGATACGCTGCTGCACCGGAACCGCAGCTATCGCGGATATGACAAGTCCCACGTCGTGACTGAGGAAGAACTCCGGGAGATAGTCGGAGTCAATACTCTTATAGGTTCCGGGATGAATCGTCAGGCATTGAGATTCCGTCTTGTCACGAAGGATACCGGTGCGGATAAGGTCCTGCCTCTTATAAAGCTCGGCGGTGCGCTTCCTGAGCTCCACCTTCCCGAACCGGGCAAAGAACCGGAAGCCTTCATAATAGTCTGCAGCACTGTTCCGGAAGACAATATAATCTGTATCGACCTAGGTATATCACTCCAGAGCATGCTTCTCAAGGCCGTATCTAAAGGACTTAACGGGGTTATAATCAAAGCCTTCAATTCCGACAGACTCGCTGAGGAATTTTCCCTGCAGTACCGTCCTCTTGCCGTCCTGGCAATAGGAAAGGGCACAGAAAGTATTTTCCTGCGCCCTGTATCGGAAGGGGAGAGCCTGAAATACTACCGTAAGGACGGAGTGCACTATGTGCCTAAGCTCAGGCTCGAAGATATTCTTCTTTAATCCTATTCAAGACCTCTGTTCCTGAGGAGAGCGCCCGGATCAGGCTGCTTTCCGCGGAACTGCTCGAAAAGAATCATAGGCTCCTCGCTGCCGCCTTTCTCGAGGAAGGTACGGCGGAACTTCATGGCGATTTCTTCGTTGAAGAGACCGTTCTCCTTGAAGTACTCGAATGCGTCGCAGTCCAGTACCTCAGACCAGAGGTAGCTGTAGTAACCGGCGCTGTAGCCGCTGTTGAAGATATGGTTGAAATAGGTTGTGCGGTAGCGAGGGATGATCTCGTCGATAAGCCCCATCTCTTTGCATACCTTGGTCTCGAAATCACGGATCGACTGGGCATCGGTAAAGCCTGCCAGCTCTTCTGCGGAAAGCTCATGCCACTTCATGTCGAGGATGGATGCTGCGCAAAGTTCTCCGGTCATGAATCCCTGGTTGAACTTGAGGGCGTTTCCGATCTTCTCCACGAGTTCGTCAGGAATGGTCTCCCCGGTACGGTAGTCATTGGCATAATGCGAGAGGATTTCCTTCTGGAAGGCCCAGTGCTCATTGAACTGGGAGAGCATCTCCACGTAATCCCTCTTGACAGACGTTCCGCTCACACCGCTGTAGGTGCATTTTGAGAGGAAGCCATGGAGTGCATGGCCGAACTCATGGAAAGCCGTCTGGACATTGTCGATGGAGAGGAGGGAAGGAGTTTCCTCAGTCGCAGGAGGGAAGTTGCATACGTTCACGATAACCGGACGTACGTCGTTGCCGTCGGTGTCGATGTACTGCTCGCGGAAGTTGTTCATCCAGGCGCCGCCTCTCTTGGTGTCGCGGGAGAAATAGTCGGAATAGAAGATGCCGACAAAGCTTCCGTCAGCGTCGGTGAGCTTGTAAGCCTTTACTTCAGGGTTGTAGACCTCTACTTCCGGGGCCTCCTCGATATTGATTCCGTAGAGCTTGTGGGCTGCGTAGAAGACTCCCTTGCGTACGCTGTCAACCTGGAAATATGGCTTGGTGAGGTCCTCGTTGAGGTCATATTTGCGTCCGCGCACCTTCTCGGCATAGTAGAACCAGTCCCAAGGCTGGATCTTAGAGCCTGCAGGAAGGAGACCGGCCTTGATGTCCTCGTCCATTACCTTCTGCATGTCATAGATCTCTTCTTTTGCCTTCTTCATCGCTGCGGCCATGATCTTGGACAGGAATTCATCCACGGTCTCAGGGTTTCCGGCCATCTTGTCGGAAAGAATGTACGATGCGGAAGTCTTGTATCCGAGGAGATTGGCCTTCTCCGTGCGGAGCTTCATGATCTCGAGAACGATTGCGTTGTTGTCATTCTCGTTGCCGTTGTTGCCGCGGGAAGAGTAGGCCTTGAAGGCTTTCTCGCGGGCGGCCCTGTCCGGGCATGAGGTCATGAAATCAGGATATGCGGAAACGGTAACTCCGGTCTCGGCCTTGAACGCATTGTTCTCGGCGAGAAGGTTGTTGCCGAACTTCTGGCTCAGGGATGCGAGAGCAGAGTTGATCTCCTTGAACCTTGCCTGGCCGGCCTCGTCGAGACCGACACCGTTCTGGATGAATCCCTCATAGAGCTCTTTGGTAAGCATCTGCTGCTCCCTGGTGAGATCGGCGCTGTTTTCATAGACTGCCTTCACTCTCTCGAACAGGGCTTTGTTCATGAAGATCTCGTCCGAGGCGGCGGTCATCACCGGTGTGAGCTCGTCCACGAGGGCCTGGATTGATGGAGTCGCGTCGGATTCAGAGATATTGTAGAACACACCGGTAACCTTGCTGAGCAGCTGTCCGCTGTTTTCGAAGGCTGCGATGGTGTTCTCGAAGGTAGGAGCTTCCGGATTGGAGACGATGGCCTCGATTTCGGCGGCTCTTTCCTTGATGCCTTTGAGTATTGCCGGTTTGTAGTCGGCCTCGCTTATCTTGCTGAACGGGGCTGTACCATAAGGGGTATTCCATTCCTGTACGAACGGATTTTTGTCAGTGCAGGCTGTCAATGCCATAAGCAGTGAAATAGTAGCGATAATTTGTTTCATAAGATATTAATCAACATATTCTTCCAGCTCATCGGAGAAATACCCCTTAGGGAGCGACCGGCAGTTGTAGCCGGAGGCCATGATTTCTCCGTATGCTCCAGCCGAACGGATCGCCATCAGGTCTCCGCGGGCGCTTTCCGGGAGGTCGACGGCTTTTCCGAAGGTATCGCTGCTTTCGCAGATCGGGCCGACCACGTCATAGGTCTCCACCGGCTTGTCGCTGGTGATGTTCTCTATCTTGTGGTATGCCTGGTACAGCGCGGGACGGATCAGGTCCGACATTCCGGCATCGACGATCAGGAATTTCTTGAAATCACCCTGCTTGATGTACAGGACCCTGGTGATCAGGCTTCCGCACTGGGCCACAACCGACCTTCCGAGCTCGAAATGCAGCGTCTGTCCCGGACGCAGCTTCAGGAACTTTGTAAAGGTACGGAAATATTTCCTGAAATCCGCAATCGGCATCTGGTCCGGATGGTGATAATCCACTCCGAGACCGCCTCCGACATTGATGCTGCCCACGGCAATATGATGAAGCTCAAGCTGGTCCTGCAGTTCGTTGATGCGGTTGCACAGGGCTATGAAATCGTCCATGTCCAGAATCTGCGAACCGATGTGGAAATGGAGGCCGACGAAATTGATGTTCGGGAGTTCCGCCGCATGAAGGATCATGGCTTCCATGTCCCTCATCGGGATTCCGAATTTGTTCTCGGCGTATCCGGTAGTGATGTTCGGATGGGTGTGCGCGCCGACGTTCGGATTGATGCGGAAGGCTATGTTTGCCGTTGTTCCGCGTCCCTTCGCCAGGGCGCTTATGATCTCCAGTTCCGGCAGGCTCTCCACGTTGAAACAGCCTATGCCGAGGTCAAGGCCGAGATTGATTTCCCAGTCACTCTTGCCCACGCCGGCATAGACAATGCTCCGGGCAGGAAATCCTGCCTGGATGGCAGCCTTGATCTCGCCGCCGCTGACGCAGTCGGCTCCAAGACCCGATTCTCGTATGATCTGGAGTATCCTGGGATTGGCGTTTGCCTTGACCGCATAATGCACCTGGTATCCCGGATAATTCCGGATTTCGGCTTTTATGGTGTCAAGCGTCTCCCTGAGGAGCTCGGTGTCATAATAGTAGAAAGGGGTCTCAATCAGCTGCAATTTGTCGATCGGGAATCTTTCTGCCATCATTTCTTCTTGAATAAGGTATCGCTGAGGCTCTGGAGAGCGCGTTTCTTGTCAACGGACTTGATCAGGAA
>JAEEGK010028312.1_pt1 | contig 11248 bp, 5 predicted proteins | sample 8958771 | NCBI WGS metagenome assembly JAEEGK01 (sample SAMN16246547, study PRJNA631951) | gut metagenome | biome: gut microbiome; feature: rumen; material: SC-attached | host: Bos | place: Iran: Karaj | collected 2018-10 | reverse complement strand
AACATAAATTTTTTTCAATGATAAAAATAATAAAATTTAGGTGAATAGTAATAATAATAATAATAATTCTTAATAGGAATATAAATAAGTTTAATATTCCTTTATAAATAAACTTCTTTAACCGTCCCATATAATTTAAGATTATTATCTAAAATAAGTAAATAAGAATTTTTTCTAACATATTCAGGATAATAAACAAACTCAATATCAACAATAATAGATTTTCCACAAGGAATAATAATTTCATTTTTATTTTCTTCAATAATAAATTTACAAACTTGACTAATATGTTCTAAGTGAATTATAGGTTGATCACTTTTTTTAATTTTAATTTCTTTATCAGTTAAAGATAATAATTCTACCTTCATTTTTTTACATGCAATTTGAGGTAGTTTATTTCCTAATAAAACCATTCCATTTCTTATTTTTTCATATAAATTATTTTCATTTTCTAATAAAATTTCTAATCTACATAATTGAGCTTTAATACAATATTGAACATAATTTTTTTTATAATTAATTGATTGTACTTTTACTTTAATATATTCATTATTTTTTTTTTCATTAAATGGACCTAAATTATAATATTCATTTGATATTATTATTCCTTGAGTAACTATTCCTTCTACTATAAATTTTTTATTGTTTTTTTCTTCTTTTTCTTTATGAATTTTTAAAAAATCAAATCTTAAATTTAAATAATCATTCATATCATTATTTTTATTATTATTAAAATAATTATGTTCTTGTTTAGGTAATATACTTAAAAAATTATTTATAAAATCTAAACCTTCACCAGATTTATTTGATAATAAAAACATTGGAATTATACCTTCATTCATATTAGAAGAAAAAAGTAAAATATCATTTTTATTTTTTACAAGTAAAGGATTTTTTCCTATTTGAAATCTTCTTATTATTTTATTAAAAATATATAAAATATTTTCTCTATCATTTTCATTAATTAAATCAATTTTAGTAAAAACTATAATAACAGGAATATTTAATTTAAAAATCATTTCTAAAAATAAAACAGTATTATTAGTAATTCCTTTATCAACAGAAATACATAAAATAATATAATCTAAATAATTATTAGATAAATTATTAATAGAATTTTTTAAACTTATTTCATTTTCACCCATATCAATAAAATTAATTATTTTTTCAGAATTATTTACAATATAAGACCAAGAATTTATATTACCATAATTATTTACATTAGTTTTTTTACCAAATTTATCAAAACCCATAATTTGATGAGTAAAAGAAGAAATATTTCCACAATTAATTTCATGTCTATATTTAAAAACATTATTTCTAGTTAAACCATTTCCATTATCTTTTTTATCACTTATTAAACATCCTATTAAAGTACTTTTTCCATTATTTTCTTCTCCAATTAATCCTATTTTAATTTCTTCATAATTTAAATCATTATATTTTAAAGTATCAATATTATTATTATTATTTAATATATTATTTATTATAATTGTTATTTCACATATTAAACCTTTTTTACCTTTTAAATATTCTATTTTTCTTATTTTTGCATTTTCAATTTCAGAAACTATTTTCCTTATTATTTCTATTGAAATATTCATTTCTTTTTCATTTATTCCTAAAGGATTTCCATTATCTTCTACTCCTATATAATAATGACATTCTCCATTTCCTTCTTTTAATCTAAATTTCATTTTAGTTATTTTTTTTTCTAATTTTTCATTTGTCATTTCATTTAATTTTAATTTATATTCTATATTTCCAAAATCTTTTCTTTCTTTAAATACTTTTGAAGATTGTTGAAGCTTAGAAATATTTATTTTATTACTATATTCGGAAATTAATTTATTTTCATTCAAATTTTCTTCTTCTTTTATCATTGGGTTTTTTAAATTTTCGTTTATAGAAATTTTTGGTTTTTGTTTTATGTTTTCATTTTTTTCCTTATCATTTTCGAAACATAAAATAAATTCAGACATTTAAAAATATATTGATTAAAATTATATAGACAAAACTTTTCAAATTATAAGAAACAATTTTTTATTTTATAAAAAAAATAATATTATAATTTTTTAAAAGTAATAAATTATATTTTCGTTAATATAAACAATTGATATAATATTCAATACAAATCTAATTTAAAGTAATTGCTATTTTTTTAAGATAAAATAAACTAATTTGACAAAAAATCTTTCAAATAAAAAAATTAAAATTGAAAAATCATGATAAGATTATTATTTTTATCAAATTAATTAATTTATCACATTTCAATAAATTCTTTCATTTAAAAAAACCAAACAAAAAATTTCAAAAAATTTAAACATTAAATAAAATAAATATTTACCTAATAAAAGGAGCAGTAAGTGTAGTACTAGAAGGACCATTATTATTAAAATAAGGCCATCCATCCTTAGTCCACCTAACTTCATCTAAGCAAACAGTTCTTCCAATTGAAGATTGTCCCCTAATATAAGCATGATAAAGCATCCAAGTCTTTTTATTTTTATCAACAATAATTCTAGAATTATGACCAGGACCAACAAATTTATTATTTCCAGACAAAAGAACAGTATAATGATTATCTAACATTTTTCCTCCACTCTTATTAACATAAGGTCCATTAAAACTAGTAGATCTCCCAACAACAGTTTGATATTTACTATTATCTCCTTCACAACAACTTCCAATTGAGGCAAATAAATAATAATATTTCCCTCTCTTATATATATAAGGAGCTTCAAAAGCAGTTCCAGCTAATCTAATTTTATTTTTATTTTTAATTGCTAATCCATTATCAGTTAATTCTACAGCATGAATACCATACCAACTTCCCCATATAATATATTTTTTTTTACCTTCTTGAAAATAAAAAGGATCAATTGAATTTTTGACTCCAATTTCAGAACTAGTGAAAAGTTTTCCATTTCCAATAATATTAAAAGGACCTTCTGGTGAAGCAGAAGTAGCAACACCAATACCAGCAGAGTCAATTCCTCCCCAAACAGATAAAGCATAATATAAAATATATTTTTTCCCTTGTTTTGTTATACATGGTGCCCAGTAAGCATTCACATTTACAAAAGATGGTCTTTGTTTACCTTGAAATGCTTTCCTTACATATTTCCATCTAAATAAATCTAATGATTTATATATTCCTTCTCCTGTTGCATATAAATAAAACCATCCATTGTCTGCTTTTATTACTGAAGGATCAGGAGCATCTAGACGTATTACTGGGTTTGTGTATTTTAATTCAAAGGATGATTGTATTAAGAGTAAAAGGATATATAATATTTTTTTTAATTTCATTTTTTTTTCTTTTAATAATGATTTTTTTAGAATTTATATATTAATATTTATTTAAAAATATTAATATATGTTTGATTTTTTGATTTTTATTAAATTTTTTTTATTAGTATATATATATATTTCTTTTAATTTTTAATTTAAGGAATAAAATATCAAAAAATAAATTTAAAGGAAGATAAAGGCCAAATAATAATTGATAAGATTTCATTCTTATTTTTAAATTATTGAGTACTTTAGATTTTATATATTTTTTTCTATAATTTTTATTTTTTTTTCCTTTATATTCTTTAATTTCGATTCTATTTGAAATTTCTATTTTTCTTCAATTAAAAAATCATATTGAAATATATTTATCATATCTAGAAGACATAATATAACTTTAATTTAATTTTTTATAAAACATTTATTAATAAATGAAGTTAATTCATATTTAATTATTAAATCTTAATATATATATATTAAAAAAAAAATCTATAAAAAAATGAAATACCTCTACCTTTTATTTTTGATTCTTTCTTTGTTTTCATTTACTTTAGAAGAATATAATCCTTATAAGCTTAAAAAATGTTTATCAGAATGTAGAATGCTTTCAAACCCTCAAAATAGAAGAAGATGTGAAGAAAATTGTCGTAGATTATATGGTGGATTTTAAAATAAGATAAAAATATAAGTTAATTTTAAAATCTTGAATTAAATTTTTATTTTGAGAATTTTTATTTTCAATTTTTTATTTTAACTTTAAAACAAAATATTTTCTTTAAAGAAAATTAAAAGTTTAATTTGAATCATTCTTTTTGAAATTTGAACATTTAATTTTCTCTTTTATTTTTGTTGTTTTAATTCTTTTTAATATTTATTTCTTTTATTAAATATTCTTTCTTAATATTTTAAATAAGTATTCTTAACAAATATTTTATCCATTTAATTATAATTGTCTTTTAAGATTTTTTTTATTAAAATATTTTAATATTAAGATTGTATAAAAAAATATATATTGATTTATTTTAAAGAATTAATATATATCTTCGTTTTTTTAATTATTGAATAAAAATCAGGAAATATACTTTCTAACAAATTTCAAATAAAATATATTTTTACAATTTAACTATGAAATAAGAATAATGAAATAATTTTTAATTTATAAAAAATATTCTTTAATGTTTAACAGTAAAAATTATATTTAATTAATCCAAAATCATTAACATTTAATTTTTATTTGTAAACAAATTTATAAAAACACAAAATAAATCCAAACACATTTTAAAATTAATAATATTTATAATTAAGAAAAATATTAATTATTAGATTAATATATTTTGATATATTTTTTAATAATAATTGATTAATATTAATTATAGTATATTGAATAAAATGTTTTACAAAAGAATTAAAAAAGAAGAAAGTTATAATGAATAGAAGAAATATAGAAATAATTTCTTAGAATAATTAATAACTTAAGGATAAAAATTTTAATTCCTAAAAAAATATTTGATATTATTGATGTTATACATTTTTAATGATTATTAATTTAAAATTTTAAGGTTATTATAGTAAATATATTTGAATAGGAGTTAATAAGTATATTTCTTCATATTTATAATTGAGTTTATGGATTCGAGTATTATATGAAATCCTTATTAATACTATCTTTTAAATATTTAATGGAAGGAATAGAATTTATTTTCCTATTAAAAATCTTCTTCAACCTTTTCCAATTTTTTCTTATTTATTTTTATAAAAATAAAAAAAACTGAATATTAAATAATTTTTAGTTATTGATTTTGAAAAAAGAATTTGTGTTCTTCCAAAATATCCTTCTTCCATATATTATTATTATTTAGAAATATTTAAAAAATATATTTCTTATTTTTATTTTTTATAAATTAAAATTTGATTTAAAATAATTATTTTGAATTTTTAAGATATTCATATATAATATTAAATCATTTGTTTTGTTTTTCAATTTTTTTCTTAACTTCTTTCGAACATCTTACTTGAAATTATTTTAAATTCTAATGATATATTTATTTATAAAATACCTTTTTTAATTATTTATTTTTAAATATATATAAAAAATGAAAATATCAAAAATTAAGTCAAGATATATTTTTCAAGAACTTTTTTCTTTTATTTCAGAAAAAAAAAAATGGAAAATAATTCAAAAAAACAAATATTTAAAAAATAAATTAGAATTAACTATAAATGAATATAAAGAATATTTTTTTATTAGAAAAATAAAAAAATATAATATTTCAAACATTAAAACTTTTTGGAATCAATTTAAAAATGATTTTAAAGAAATTACAAATCAATTTCTCTTAAAGGTCTTTTTTCCCAATTAGAACATTGTTCATATTTACATAAATTTTTCCCTAAAACTTTTTCACATGCATCTACTTATGATGATGATATTGAAGATGAAGATGCTATTTATGAAGCTTAAATATCCTAAAAATAAATAAAAAAATCTAAAAAAATAAAATAATAAAATCTTTTTTAAACACATAATGATTTTATTGAATTTCACTTTAAACATGTTATTAATATTAAATTATTCAATTGAAAGAAGATTATTTACAATATAACATATTCTTTTTAATATATTATATAATTCATAAAAAAATAATTAAAATTTATTTATATCAAAAATTTAAATATTATTTTCTAAATATGAAATAATAATTATTTAAATTTTTTGATTTTTTATTCAATTGATTGTTTTTTAATTTTAATCTTGAAATTTCATTAAATTAAATACTAAATAAAAATAATTGGTATAAAAAAAATTGGTTAAAAAAAATAAAAAAATAATTTCATTTTAATTTATTTTTTCTTAGTATTTTTATGACCTTTGGGCTTATTGGATTTACTTGAAATTTGAGATTTTTTATCTTCAGGAATGATAACTTTATTTCTACTTTCTTTATCAAAATTAGTATCATCAACATTTTCATTTTGTTTGTCTTCTTTGTTAAAATCATAAACAAACATATCATTAAAAGGGAATTTATTTCTATCACCTCCAAAAACAAACATTTTATTATCAAATAAAAAGCATGAATGACCATCTCTTGGAACAGGAACAATACCATATCTAATTTTATCTAATTTAATATTATGATTTGCTTGACTTAATTTTTTAATAAAAATTTGATCTTCAGATTCAATTCTGTAAATAAGAGAATTTTTCATAATTTTAGCTTTATGATCTTTCATAACTAAATCTTCATATTTATTTTGATGAACATTATTCTTATTATTATTATAAAATTCATTTGTTGTTTTATTAGGCATATTAATTTTTTTTAATTTATAAAAAGTATGATAAGGATCATGATAATCAATAATTTTTTCTTTAGGTTTATTATAAATTGTATTTTCATTATTTCCCATTTCAAGTAAAGTATCATGAATTAAAGTAAATTTATTATTTTCAATATCAAATGTCCAGAATTCATTAACTTCAAATATATTTGCAGTTTTCCCACCAAAAATATATAATATATTATCTTGAATTAAACATGAATGTCCACAACGTGCTTTTGGAATTTCTCCTTTAATTTCTATTTTGTTCCAAAAATAATCTTTTATATTAAATGACCACATATCATCCAAATAATGACCTTCACTATTTATTCCTCCATATATATATATTATTTCTTCAGACACAGACACTTGAGATTGATTTATACGAGGCTCAGGAAGGTCTTCTATTGAAGGATTCTTTTTTTTTACCTTTTTTGAAAAATATAATTTCTTTGTCTTACGACGTATGTTTTCTCTTATTTCTTTTATTTCTTCTTTTTTTGACTTTGATTTTGGTGCTGCTTTTTTTTCTTCTTCTTTTTTCTCTTCTTCTTCTTTGTTTTCTTCTTCTTCTTTTTTCATTTCTTCTTTTTTCACTTCTTCTTTTTTCATTTCTTCTTCTTTTTTCTCTTCTTCTTCTTTTTTCACTTCTTCTTCTTTTTTCACTTCTTCTTCTTTTTTCACTTCTTCTTCTTTTTTCTCTTCTTCTTCTTTTTTCTCTTCTTCTTCTTTTTTCTCTTCTTCTTCTTTTTTCTCTTCTTCTTCTTTTTGGTTATCAATCAGATCAACCAAATCATTATTTTCAAATCCTTTATCAATCATATCAATCAAACTAACGTTTTTAAATCCTATTTCTTCTTTTTTATTTTCATCTTCATTATTTTGATTTTCTTCATTTTCTTTTTCATCTTTTTTATCAGGGATTTCTTTTTTTTCTTCTTCCTCATTTTTTTTTTCTTCATTTTCTTCTTCATCTTGATAAGATTCTTTAGGATAACAATCCCAAATATTATTTTGAAAATCATATAAGAAAGTTTTTCCATTAAAATTTCCTTTAGAATATCCTCCAACAATAACAATTAAATTACCAACAAGACTCATAGAATGAGAGCTTAAAGGTAAAATTTCATCTTCAGTAAATTCTCGTTCTTCCCATTTTCTTTCATCAATATTAAAAATATAAATTTTATTATTTGCATCTTCAGTAATATTAACACCTCCAAAAATATAAAATAAATTTCCTATTAAAACACCTTTATGACCAGAAACACAATCAGGAATAATTTCTCCTTCATAATTTATTTTTTCCCATTTTTCATTTGAATTTTCCGAAAAATCTAATTTTACTCTATACATATCATTCATTTTTGTTTCATTAATATCTCTTCCTCCAAAAATATAAAAATAATCATCATATATAAATGATACGTGATTTGTTCTTCTTATTGGTAATTTATTTATTATTATTTCTCCCCATTTTTTAATTATAGAATTATTAAAATCTTGTCTATTTAATGCTGTATATTTTTTTTCATCTGATAATTTTATTATTGATCCATCAAACTTTTCTGTTTTATTTACAGGAAGATGCTTTGATTTGTTATAAAAATTTGAGGATGTTGTTTTATTCATTTTTTTATATTAGAACGTTATTAATTATAAAATTATATTTTTTTTGATTTTTTTTTTTAAATGAAATTGTGTTAAATTATTCTTTTTTTTTATTATTATTTGATTATGATTTTTTTTTAAGGATTAAATAAATTTATTATTTTATTTTTATTTCATCATTACAATTATGCAAAATATAAAAATTTAAATATATTTTTAAAATATAATTTTCCAAAAGAACAAACATTCAAACCAAAAGATTGTTTTTTATAAATGAAAATCTAATGAAAAAATGAAAGAATGAAATTGAATACTATAATATAATAATTATTCAAAAAAAAATTCAATGAAAATAATATTTAAATTTATTATTTACTCATTATTTAAATAAAAAAATTTAAAACATTTAAACTTATATGCAAATTATACAATGATTCATCTAAAAAACCAAATTAATAAATAACTTAAAACCCTGAAAAACCTATTTTTCCTTTAAAAAAATCAAAAAAAAATAAAAAATAAATAAAATTTAAAAAACCCAATTCAAAAAACATAATAAAAAAGAAATCTATAAAAGCAAAAAAAAATTAAAAAATAATATATTAAGATAAAAAAATCAAAAAGGCTTTTAAAAAAATGAATTACCATCGTTCAAAAAAAGAAAATTCAGACAATCACATGAAGGGTCAAGAGAACACCACAGAATCAGGTTACGGTGAGATGATATACATGGAACCAGGAATAAACCATATGATGTCTCCAATTACAGCAGGTCGTCAAACTCAAAGTAAAGGTTCTCGAGATCAGACATCGAGAAGCATAGTAAATGCAGTTAGGAAGGACATTAAAGATCGTCCTGAAATGAATCAATTTCAAAATGATTCTCAAATTCCTTCAATCGTTGTTCCAGGTAGAAATAGAGAAAATTCACCTAAAACAATAAACGTAGGAGACACAAAAGAACAAACTGAATATAATATTAGAACTCTCAATGCGAGAAAAAGTCCTAAAGGTGCTGTTTATCAAACTTTTACAAATTTACCTGAAAATTCTCCTGAAGGACAAATACCATATAATAATGAAAGTAATTCTTATCAAGTTGGTAATGATTCTAATATTGTTATTACTACAATGGGAGGACAATTTAGACAAAGTCCTATTTATCAAAATACTAGTAAAGATGGAGTTTATGTGATGGGTTCAAGAGAAGGAAATTTAAGTATGAGTAAAAATTCTCCTAATAATATTGAAGACGGAAGTCCTAATGAAAGAAATAATGATCAAATAAAATATGGAGGTTATAATTCTGGTGATATTCAAAATAATGATATGTTAAATACTAAACCTACTATTTCAAGAGATAATTTAATGGATCCTAAAGATAATATTAAATATTCTCCTTCTACTTATTATAATAATATGACAATGGGAGATGTGAAAAAAATAGTTAAAAGATTTACACAAGTTTATGATCCTAAGAAAACAAAAGAAGGATCTTTAATTAATGAAAAACAAATTATTTTACCTGGAGCAAGTGATGATGTTTTTAATGGAAGATATAGAGTTTTGCAAAAAATGAATAGATTAAGTCATATTTTATTATCAAAAAGAAATAATTCAACAGAAAAAGAAGATTTTGAAACATCACTTGATTATAATAGAAAAAGTTTTGATAGACAAACATTAAATAGAAGTACTTTACATAATAGTAGAATGACAATAAGAAATAGAAGTAGATCTCCAGAAAATAAATTTTTATATATTTCATTGGCAATGATATCTTCAAAAGGATTAAATGCAGAAGATAGGAGAATTTATAGAAGAATGAGATTTGAAAAAGGAGGAGTTGTTGATTTAGCACAAGAAGATAGAAAAAAAGATAAAAATAATTATAAAATTAGAAAAGCTAAACAAAAAGTTAAAGGAGGAGAACAATTAAAAAATACTAATCCTAAATATAGAGAACAAGCTGCAAAATTAATTCAAGCTTGGTGGAGAGAATTAAAAGAATTATATAAAGAAAGATTAAATATGATTATTAAAATTCAAAGTTTCTGGAGAGGAAGATGGGTTAGAAAATATATGTATGATATATTATATTTAAGCTTTATGTATCAAAGTTTTTGTCAAATTATACAAAAAGTTCTTGTTAAATATATTAGACCTTATGTATTTGATATTTTATTAGGAGAATATAAAAAAAGTAGAAATATATTAAAAAATCTTTTATTGAAAGATGAACATTGGAAAATATTAAGAATAAAACCTTATTTTGATAAATGGAAAAAATTAATTAAAGAATTTCAAAAGAAAAGTGAAAAAGGAAGAAAATTAATATATATTAGAAGTGATTATGATAGGAAAAAAGGAGATTTAGATAATTATTTTTCTAAATGGGTTTTTTTGACTAAATTACACAATTTAAAAAATAATACTGATAATTTAAAAGAAAATATGGAAAAAAAAAATGGTGTTGAAAGTATTGTAAATGGAGCAGAAAAAATTTTAAAAAAAGAATCTTTTAAAGTTATTAAACCTAAAATTAAAAAACATTTACAAAAATTAAGTAAAATTGAATCTTTAAAAAATATAATAAAAATTCCAGGAAAATTAAAAAAAAGAAATTTGAAAAAATATTTTGATAAATGGAGAAAAAAAGCTTTAGGAAAAGGAGTTGGAGATTATAAAAAACAATTATTTCAAAAATTATTAGAAAATGCAATTAATAAAATTAATAATGACCAGAAAAGAAAATTTTTTGATAGATTTACGAAAAAATCAGTGAAAAAAGAAATAATGGAAATTATTCTTGTAAAAGAAAAAATTATCACTGAAGAATTTATAGAAAATAAAATTGGTTTAAATAAAAATATTATTCCTGGATTAGAAACATTGCAAAGAGCAATGTGGAAAAAGAATTTTAAATATCCTTTTTTATCTCTTAAAGAGAATATTAAAGATAAAACATTTAAAAAAATTCTAATAAAATTTTTCAACAAAAAAGAAAAAGAATTAAGAA
>JAEEGK010028310.1_pt1 | contig 11249 bp, 9 predicted proteins | sample 8958771 | NCBI WGS metagenome assembly JAEEGK01 (sample SAMN16246547, study PRJNA631951) | gut metagenome | biome: gut microbiome; feature: rumen; material: SC-attached | host: Bos | place: Iran: Karaj | collected 2018-10 | reverse complement strand
AGTCGGCGAACTGATTATCAAGATTGACCAGGGCAAGCCTTTCGGCATGTTCGGCGGTTACTACAACGACCCGGAACGCACCGAAAAGGTTTTCGAGGGAGGAGTGTATCACACAGGCGATACGGCTACCCGCGACAAGGACGGATTCTTCTGGTTTGTGGGCCGTACCGACGACCTCATCAAGAGTTCCGGTTACCGCATCAGCCCCTTCGAAGTCGAAGAAGTGCTGCACAAACACCCGGCAGTCTTGGAAGTAGCCGTGACAGGTGTCGAAGACAAGTCCCGCGGCCAGGCGGTCAAGGCAACAGTCGTTTTGCAGAAAGGCTACGAAGCATCGAAGGATCTCGCCAAAGAAATCCAGCTTTTTGCAAAGAACATCGCCGCAAGCTACAAGAGTCCGCGAATTATCGACTTTGTGACAGAACTGCCGAAAACAATTAGCGGCAAAATCCGCCGTGCGACAATCCGCGACAAGGACAAGGAAACTGCTGACGCCGAAGCGCAGAATGCTGGGGCGGGAAATGCCGAGACCGAAAACGCGGATGCGAAAAATGCGAACGACGGAATCGGTAAATAATAATAATGAAAAATCCGGTTTCAAACGAAGCCGGATTTTTTGACAATACCGAGATGTTTTAATTTATTTATTGTCTTCGCAATATTTGTTGGCCATGTCGAGCAACTGTTCCTTGCCAACCTTTACATCGAATTCTTTTGGTTCAAGAGAGCTAAGCGCACCCCCATAGGTCATCGTATAACCCGTTTCGGTCTGCGTAAAGGTGACGGATCCACCCTTCGTCGTTGCCGTCGCAGAATTATCCGTGCTAGACACAGAACAATCGCTGGCATCAGTAACGGCATTTGTCGCAGTGGATGCAGCAGAGGATGCAGCGGCACAACCGGAAAGGATCGCAGCTGCTCCCAAAGCGGCTAAAATTGCAATTTTTTTCATTGTATTCTCCTTGTTGTTTTATGATAATAAAAATAATACCATACTCATTTCAAAGAAAATAAGATTATTTTAACATTTCAAAAAAAGCCGTTTTAACGCAAAAACGCCCCAAAACGGAGCGTTTTCGTTTATAACTTTCGCAAATTTTACAATTTGGCAAACACTTTCTTTGCTGCATCAATGGTACGGTCGATGTCGCGTTCCGTATGTGCGGCACTCACGAAGATGGCTTCGAACTGGCTCGGTGCGAGGTAAATTCCTTCGTCAAGCATCCCGAGGAAGTAATGACGGAAGAGTTCCAAATCAGATTTCTGCACATCAGCAAAGCACGTGACCGGACCTTCGGTAAAGAAGATACAACCCATGGAGCCCACCTGGTTTGTTGCAAGCGGGATTCCCGCAGACTTTGCAGCATCCTGAAGGCCTGCAATTAATCGCTTCGTCATCGCCTCGGCATGAACATAGTATTCCGGGTGAGTATGCAGTTCACGCATAGTGGCAAGCCCTGCCGCCATCGCGACCGGATTACCCGAAAGCGTTCCCGCCTGGTAAATACCGCCGAGCGGTGCAATTTGCTGCATCACATCAAGGCGGCCACCGTAAGCGCCCACCGGCATGCCTCCGCCGATAATCTTGCCGAACGTCGTGAGATCCGGCTTGATGCCGTACAGCCCCTGCGCACAGTGGATGCCCACGCGGAAACCCGTCATGACTTCATCGACAATGAGCAAAGCGCCATGCTTCTTCGTCTCTTCGGAAAGCGTCTGCAGGAACTCGGGCTTCGCTGGCACTACGCCCATGTTGCCCGCCACCGGTTCCACAATCACGCCAGCGATTTCGTCGCCAATTTTGTCGAAAAGTTCACGTACGCCAGCCACGTCATTGTACTGGAGCGTGAGAGTGTATTTCGCAAGGTCCGCCGGCACGCCTTTGCTGCTCGGCTTGCCCGTCGTGAGCATTCCCGAGCCCGCCTTGATGAGCAAACTATCGCTATGACCGTGATAGCACCCCTCGAATTTCACAATCTTGTCCCGACCAGTAAAACCGCGAGCCGCACGAATAGCACTCATCGTCGCTTCAGTTCCGCTGTTCACCATGCGGATCATCTCGACGCTCGGCACGAGCGACATCACGAGTTTCGCGAGTTCCGATTCCAAGCCACATGGGGCGCCAAAGCTAAGTCCGTTCTTCGCCGTTTCTGCAACCGCATTAATCACCGCGTCGTGAGCGTGTCCCAAAAGCATTGGCCCCCAGCTGCCCACGTAATCGATGTAATCGTTGCCGTCAACATCGTAAATGTGGCAACCCTTCGCACGGGCGATAAACGGAGGCGTCGCTCCCACGTTGCCATAAGCACGAACAGGGCTATTCACACCACCCGGCATGAGCGTCTTCGCTTCTGCAAACAACTTTTCACTTAAAGAGTGATTCATAAAAATCCCTTGATGAGTTACTAGTTAATAGTTACTAATAAAAGCACTGGATTGTACATTCACTTCGTTCATGTACCAACTACTAGGCTCGGTCATGTTCAAGCGAGCTTGACCGCAACTCTCGCCTTACGTAGTTGTCATCGACTCCGCTCAGGATGACATTTCTTTCGTCTAAACCATTATTCTTTCACGATATGAACCACGCGCTGCGGGAACGGAATCGAAATACCGGCTTCGTCAAAACGTTCCTTGACGGCTTTCATGTACTTACAGCGCATATCCCAATATTTGGCCGTCTTGACCCAGACTCTCATATTAACGCAAACCGCGCTATCGTCCAATGACGACACATAAAACGAAGGTTCCGGTTTTTTCAGCACATCGTTATCCGCTTCGACAAGCATCTTCATTTCAGCCATCGCCTTTTCTGCAGAATCAGCGTAATCAATTCCAAAAGCCAAATCCAAGCGACGAACGGGATTGCGGCTAAAATTCACGATGGGAGCACCCCAAAACATGCTGTTCGGAGCAGACACAAAAAGCCCATCCAGCGAGATGAGAATCGTGTTAAACAGTCCCACACCCACAATTTTGCCTTTCAATGAACCGCATTCAATGTAGTCCGATGCTCGGAACGGCTTGAGGAAAAGCAACAAAATTCCCGAAGCAATGTTGCCCAGCGTATCTTTCAAAGCAAGGCCAATCGCAAGGGAGGCGGCACCAATCACAGTCACGATTCCCGCGGTATTTACGCCAAGAATGTGAAGTATCATCAACAAGCCGCCTATATATACCGCATAGGAGAGCAGTGAATAAATTAGCGGTTTTGCCGATTCATCCGCACCTTTCTTAATGGCAAAACTCAGAATAAAACGGATAATCGCCAAAATGAGAATGATAGCGATCAGGACAATGGCAATTTCAAGAACATCCTGTAATATGGCGTTTTTTATTCCAACGTTTTTTAAGAGCAAATCAAATTCTTTCATTTTTTTCTCCTTTCCTTTTTATATCATTCCCGCAGAGACCTGTTTTAAAACAACTTCTTTTCCAGCACTTCCTTCGCATGGTATGTGATAATGATGTCGGCACCAGCACGTTTGAATGCAATCAAGCTCTCGCGAATAATCGCATTTTCGTCAATCCAGCCCATCTTTGCAGCCGCCTTGACCATGGAATATTCACCGCTCACGTTGTACACGGCGACCGGCACGTTGCTGATTTCCGCCGTCTGGCGCAACACATCGAGGAATGCAAGACCCGGCTTGACCATCACGATATCGGCACCTTCTTCCAGGTCGAGTTCCACTTCATGAAGCGCTTCGCGACCATTGCGTACATCCATCTGGTATGTCTTGCGGTTGCCAAAATGTGGCGCGGAATCAGCCGCATCGCGGAACGGTCCATAGAACGCACTCGCAAACTTCGCACTGTATCCCATAATTGGCGTATTCGAAAAACCTGCCTCGTCAAGCGCATCGCGGAGAACCGTGATGTGACCATCCATCATGTCCGAAGGAGCAACCATGTCGGCACCGGCAGCCACCTGCGAAACAGCAGTCTTTGCCAAAAGTTCAAGAGTCGGATCGTTGTCCACGTCACCATCCTTGATGATGCCGCAATGGCCATGGCTCATGTATTCGCACAGACAAACATCCGTAATCACGTACAAATTAGGAAAATTTGTCTTAATCGCACGCACCGCACGTTGCACGATACCATTTTCGTCGTAGGCGCTACTCGCCATTTCGTCCTTGTGATTCGGGATGCCGAACAAGAGTATCGACTTGATTCCAAGCGCCACACAGCTTTCGAGTTCCTTCAGGATTTCATCAATCGAAAAGCGGAACTGTCCCGGCATCGAGGCAATTTCTTCTTTGACGCCCGTTCCCTCGACAACGAACATCGGGTAAACGAGTGAATTGGTGTTGACGGAAGTTTCAGCAATCATATTGCGAATAACTTCATTTCTGCGTAAGCGACGAGGACGGATAATCATAACTAGGTATTAGGATATTAAAAGTAAGCAGTGGTTAAGGATTATTCGTGAGCAATAATAGCAAATAATGGTCGAACCAACCTCTATATGCAAAAAATCTGGCCACAAGGACCAGACTTTTCAAATTAAGCGATCTTATAAAACAAGCATCTTCAGATTAAAGGGCATGTGGACTCATTTCTGCACAAGAGAAATGAGATGCAGCATCATCATAGAAATATTCAACTTGATTTTGAACATCGCAAGCAAGCTTGGCGGATGGGCAACCCGCACCAATCGTATAGACATTATCGTCCAAGTCGCTTATCGGGGCGCACTTTGCCTTGAAGGATTCTACAGTAGCATCGTCAGCGGCAATTGCATGGCAGGAATGTTGTTTCATGCCCGCAACTGTCATCACTCTGTCGCAAGATACAACTGTTTTTCCGTCAAGCTGGGTAGAACCACCCGAACTACTCGCATTGGAAGAGGAATCATCGCTACAAGCGGCAAGTGAAACGAGAGCACCAAAAGCGGCAACAACTAACAATTTATTCATATTACACTCCGTAATTAAAACATTGTATTCATATTTACAAAATATTACGGATAAAAGCAACGAAGAAAAACAAAAAAAACTATTTACATTCAAATTCACGTTCAATTTTAGCCAAATCTTCGGCCCATTCGCTTTGAATTTTCTGCTTGAGTTTTTTGGCAAGCGAAGGTGCGCGTCCTTGGGTGGATACGGTCACCGCGATATTCTCGCCGAAATCCATGCGCGCAGGCACGATAAAATCGCCATCGAGATAATCGCAGGCGTTGTTCACCAAAATACGGCGGGCACGGGCATCGTTAGAGACTTGCGCATTGACAGCAGGCTTGTCGGTGCAGATAAAGACCATGAAAACGCCACGGAGATCAAGCGGCTCGTAAGGACGCTGCTTTAGAGCGACCGATAAAGACCGCTCTGCAGATGCTGAATTCGAGAATTGACTGGATTCTTCACTTCGTTCAGAATGACGACAAAACGCATTGAATTCCGGGTCGAATTGTGGTGCGACAACGGTAATGCGAGCACCCGTCGGAACAAGCGATTTGACCTTGCGGAGTGCGATGCGGCCACCGCCCACAACGAGAACGTTGCGACCCTCAAGATTCAATTCGATGGAGAAGAGGTTTGATGTTTTAGACGAAAGACGAGAGACGAGAGACGAGAGATTTTTTTGAATAGACACCATTTCTTTCGTCTTTCGTCTGTAGCCCGCGTCAGCGGGCGTTCTTTCGTCTAATTGAGCGTTGCGGATGCCGGCCACAACCATGTCGGCGAATTCCTTCCAGTCGCCGAGGCAAGGCATAAGCGTAATGGGAATCTGCGGAAATTCAGCCTGCAGCTTCGCAACCACGCGGGGAACATCGTTTTTCGTATGTTGGCCGTTCAAAAGCAAAAAAGGGAGAAGCGTCACCGACTCGACGTCTTCGCGGAGAAGCGTACGCAAGTCGTTTTCCAAATCCAGCAGGCTCGTACTCGCCACACGCGTGCCAGGCAAGTCGTGATGCAACTTGTCTAAAATACCTTCGAAACCCTTGTAGGCCCCAGGCAAGATGCAGTGGTGAGCGATAATCAGAATAGCTTTCATGAAATAGTGGTTAGTGACTGGTGGTTAGTGATTAGGGGACGTTGTGTAGTATTCCACAATCTTCTTTACAAGGGAATCCATCGTCGTCTCGTCGGAGGTGACGGTATTAAAGCCGTGTTTGCGGGCTGCAGATTCCGTCATGCGACCGATGCAGAAAGAAGTGTGAGGAGATTTTTTTATAAAGTCATCCTGAGCGAGTTCCACGAGCGAAGGACCCATAGAAGCACTGGATTCTTCACTTCGTTCAGAATGACAAGCTTTTACATTTGACATCAAGTTTACAAAATTTTCGACGGCGCTAGTGCTGGCAAAGACGACGGCATCGGCGCTGGCGACGGCTTCGCGCTTCCATTCGGGGAGTTCTGCCACAGGAAGCGTTTCGTAAACGACCCAGCGGGTTGCTTTCGGCAAAAGTTTCAGCAAAGTATCGTCCGCAAGGTTGCCCTGCAGGAGAAGGATACGAGGTGTGAGGTGTGAGGTCGCACCTTCGGTGCTTTGGGGTATGGGGTTCAAAGCAGCCAACAGTTTCCCTAATCCTTCGCCGGTATGGTCTTCGGGCACGTAATCGCAGCGGATGCCGTACTCGAGCAGCTTTTTCTCGGTAATCTTCCCAACACTCGCAATTTTCTTGCCTGCAAGCACACGAACATCATAACCCGCATCGAACAACTGCTTGAAGAAACTTTCCACGCCGTTTGTACTTGTGAAGGCAAGAATGTCGAAATTTGCGAGGTCATCCCAATTCGAAAGCGCCACATCACGGGTCTCGATCATCGGAGTTTCGATGACTTCGGCACCGAGCGCGGTAAGGCGTGCGGTTATCCCACTCGCTTGCTTCGCGGCGCGAGTCACCACCAGGCGCTTGCCCGAAAGCGGCAAATTCTTTTTCCAGGCAAGCGTCTTGCCCAATTCTACGACACCGCCCATAATCGTAATGGCTGGGGCAGTCACGTTTTCGCGCACGATGGTCTCCCCTGCCGTTTCAAGCGTCGCCATGACGGTACGCTGTTTCGGGGTCGTCCCTTTTTCGATAAAAGCAAGCGGTGTTTTCGGGTCCTTACCGCATTCCATCAGGCGATGTGCGATAAAGTCCATGTTGGCAATACCCATCAAAAAGATAAGCGTGCCCGGGCAACGCGCAAGAGCTTCAAAGTCGAGGCCGAGAGGCTTACTTGAAAGAGATTCCGGCTCAGTAGCAGGAATGACGTTTCTCTCGTCTCTCGTCTGTAGCGAGCCTGCGAGCGTTCTCTCGTCTAACTTCTCATGCCCCGTGATGATATGGAAACTTGTTGCAATTCCACGATGGCTTACGGGAATCCCCGCGTACGCAGGCACGGCAATTGCCGATGTCACGCCCGGAACGATTTCAAATTCGACACCAGCAGAGACTAGTTCCAGCGCTTCTTCGCCACCACGACCGAACACGAACGGGTCGCCCCCTTTGAGTCGCGCGATGGTCGCACCCGGCATTTCAACCGCAAATTTCACCAAGAGCTTATTGATTTCGGACTGTTTCACTTTGTGGTGCGTCGGCATTTTGCCCACATCCACCATCTTAGCATCTGGATTACATAACGAGAGCACGCCCGGCGAAACCAAGCGATCATAAACAACAACATCCGCTTTTTCAAGAATCGACTTTCCGCGCACGGTCAAAAGCCCAGGATCACCGGGACCCGCGCCAATCAAATAAACTTTGCCAAAATGATTCGATTTTTCCATCGAAACCAAATTTAGAAAAAGTTCGCCATTAAAATTTTGCCTATATTTTTTGGCATGAATAGTTCTAGAGCAAAGCTTCGCGACGAAGTCTATACGCAGATGATGTGTGCCCAGGCACGCCTTTCCAAAGACCAAAACACGCAAATGGGCGCCGTTCTTGTCAGCGCTGACGGACGCGTTATCAGCACCGGATACAACGGTGCACCCGCCGGATTTGACGATGAAACTGTCCCCTACACACGTGAAAAACAACTCCTCGCTTACAATTTGCTCGATGCAGATTCCGGGGAACTCATAAGCCACCACGAATTCGAGGCGAACAAATACCCGTTCATGGTCCATGCCGAAATCAACGCTTTGCATTACGCCCGGGGAAAAGTTCCTGCCGGTTCCAAGCTCTATGTAATCGGGTTTCCATGCGAACGCTGTTCCCTCGACATCAGCCTCTCCGGTGTTGCCGAAGTTTTCGTGACCAAAGATGATTACGATCCGAAATCTACATTGAACAACAGCCGAGACACGGCCTATTACATGTTCGCACAAGCAGGAATTATCGTGACGCTCTGCGGTAAACGAATCAAGCCCGTTGTGTCAAAGCCGAATAAATAATTTATAGAAAGTCGCGTCGTCTTCGACACGCAAAAAAAAATTACGACATAATTTTCGCCCGCACACGAAATGCGCGGGCTTTTTTTAGCGATTCAAGAAGGCATTTCCCGAACGGAGCCGGGAATGGCAAAGCCTATTACAGTTGTTTCTTAATTTCTTGGGCGAGTTCAACACCCAATTTTTTTGACTCTTGTACGCAATCAGGGGAATTAAGTTCTACCGTGCCTACACATTCTGCGCGGAGCAATTTTTCAGACTTTTCGTCCCAGTAAATACCGAGGATTTTTAGAGACTTCGCGGCATCACCCCCATCAACAACGTCGTCAACAAATTCCGCAAAACTCGCCACAGGGAATTGGCAGCCCGCATTGAGCGCTTTCAAATAAGCCATTTCGGCGGAGGCAACGCAAAATGATTCAACATCGTTCACGCGAGCAAGAATTTGCACAATAGAATCATGGATTTCACTGGATTCTTCCCCCGGCTCGGGGGCCGGGGCTAAAGACTGAAACGGCTTCGCATTTTTATATTGTTCAAAATGACGAGCCCCGTTATCCGACAAAGTTTCTATCGCCAAAATGCCCTGACCACTGGCGGGGAGCATTTGTTCGGTACTAAAGTATTCTGTCACCTTGTCCGCAAGCCCCATGCGCTTGAGGCCTGCCGCCGCAAGCACAACGCCATCGAGTTCCGCAAGTTTACTGATACGTGTCTGGATGTTTCCGCGGATGGGGACATATTCCAAATCTGGGCGGAGTGCTTTCAGCTGGACGATGCGACGAATGCTCCCCGTTCCGACACGGGCTCCGGACGGCAAATCCATGAACTTGACGCCAGCGGCTCCCCCACGCGAAAGAAACGCATCTCGCGGGTCTTCGCGTTTCAAGACTGCGGCAAGCTTGAACTGCGGCAGCACTTCGGCAGGCATGTCCTTAAGACTATGGATGGCAATATCAGCACGATGTTCGAGAAGCGCAATTTCGAGTTCCTTGATGAATACGCCCTTACCGCCAAAGCTTGCAAGCGACTTGTCCAAACGTCTGTCGCCTTCGGTCGTCATGGAGACAAGCTCATAAGACAACCCAGCGTTCTGCGCAGAATTCGCCGCAACAATAGCATCAGCAGCCATCGTTGTCTGGGCCAAAGCCAATGCGCTTTTACGCGTCGCTACACGAAGTTTCATAGTCACCCCTAATTGCATTCACGAAGGCATTTCAAGTACGTCAACACGTCTTCAGCCGAATTCAAATCTTTTACTTTATACAAGTAATCGTTTGCCATCTTTTTCGCAAAACGCACATACATCATATGGATGCGTTTCTTGTCCGCATCAGACACGTCCGGGAGCGAACGCAACAGCTTTTCCGATTCATCATTCGCCGTCGCCACCATCTTGTCCGCAAAGACATGAATATCTTTCGCGATATCGTCCATGCGATACCACTGCATAAATTCTTCGATACCTTCTTGCAAAATCTTTTGAGCGGCCTCAAGTTCAATCATCCGCAAACGACGATTTTCGGAAACAATTTGTTCCAAATCATCGACACAAACATATTGCACACCGGGCAAATCCCCGATAGAAGGCTCAGCGTTACGCGGATTAGCAAGGTCCACGACAAGACGTTTCAACAAAACTGTATCTTCAGCAGACCCGGCAGTTTGAATCGCTTTTTCAAATTCATCCTTCGTGATAATCGGTTCCTGGCATGCACTGCAAAGAATCAGAACATCGCTCTTGCCCAAAACGCTGTAGCGGTCTTCAAAACGAACCGGAGTAAGCACATCGCCATATTTTTCGGCATTTGCAAAAGTCTTGCTGCTTGCAAAAATCTTTGTCGTATTCTCTTGTACATACTTAAGCATTAGCGAACCCATCTCGCCAAGCCCGACAATATAAACCGTGCGGTTTTCGAGATCGTCGAAAGTCTTTTGCACCTGTTTCATCGCAAGGAACGGAATATTACAACTGAGTTTGCTCAGGTTTGTTTCTGTCTTTATTCGCTTAGTCGTATGTATTGCGCTTTGGAACAGCTTATTCAAGCTATTACCGGTCGCCTTGAGCTGATGTGCCGTTTCGTACGCTCGGTCTATCTGGTGCAAAATTTGGTCTTCACCCATTGCCACAGAATCAAGCCCCGCACACACGTTCATCACATGATGGACAACATCCTCGCCCACCTTCGTGTAGAAGAACTTTGCGAAGACATCATAGTTCTGGTGCGTAAGGCCACAAACATAGCGGACCAATTCAGTGGTATCCAAGTCGCAGTCGCTTGCAACATAAATCTCGGTACGGTTACAAGTGGCAAGAATCAAGAGTTCGTCAAACGGAGAACGACTTAACGCCTCAGTCTTGACATCCATCGGGATGTAAAATTTTTCGCGGATTGCGATTTCGGCCACCTTGTGGCTCATTCCTGCCATGTAAATTTTGCGCATAACCCAAAGATAGAAAATCGACCGTTCCTATTTATTAAAACAACAAACCAATATCTATTTTTATACGAAAAAAACATCTTTTTATTGGATTTATTCAATTATTTTATTTATATTAGATGCAGTTTTCGACATATTCAAGGACACCATTAAATGATTAAAAGAACCGTAATTGCAGCAATTATTTCGTTATTTTTCGTTTCGTACGCAAACGCGTGGGAGATGGACGCCTATGTTGAAAACACGCCTATCAGCGAAGGTCATGTAGATACAAATCCTAGAACAAACCAAGACACAACTTCAGCAACCAAAGCCGACAGCAATCAGAAAACAGTCAATCAGAAAGACGATTTTAGGCACCATAGCATAGGAATCGAGTATAACTTTTTAACGTTAACAGACCTTGGAACTTCATTGGGTCACCTTTTTGATGATAAATGCGAAGACATCTTTGAATGTTCTTATGGAGCAATATC
>JAEEGK010028308.1_pt1 | contig 11250 bp, 10 predicted proteins | sample 8958771 | NCBI WGS metagenome assembly JAEEGK01 (sample SAMN16246547, study PRJNA631951) | gut metagenome | biome: gut microbiome; feature: rumen; material: SC-attached | host: Bos | place: Iran: Karaj | collected 2018-10 | reverse complement strand
CATAAATGAATCCCGATGGTTTGTGTGAAAATATTTTGATTTAAGACGATTTTATCCATGAAAAGACGGTCGCTTTCTGGCCGGAAACCAATATGTGGTATTCGTCGACTGATTGGAACGATGGCGGCATCATGGCGGAGACGCCTGGATAGGCGGTCAGCATGACGAGACGTCCGCTTGGCTTGATAAGACGTGCAAATTCTTTGATGACAGATGGATAGAAGTCATGGGAGACTTGTTCGTAAATGCCCCATGGCGGATCCGTAATGATGGCGGTGAAGGAGTCCGATTGGAATGTGTTGGAGAGAAAATCCTGTTGGCGGACAAAGAAGGAACGCTGCATTTTGCCGTTGTGGATTTTCTTCGCTTTTTGCTTGATGGCTTCCGCAAGTTCCGCGTTGATTTCGGAAGCGAAGATGCCGTGGAATGATTTCTGCAAACGGCTGCGTGCGAACGGGATGGAGCCAGATCCGGCAAATGGGTCGAGCACGATATCATCGTCTTTCGGATCGCTGCATTCGCAGAGCAACGTGGCGAGTTCGGGGCGGAGTTCGCCGCGTGCGCAATGCTTTTTGACGGCGGTCAAACGATAGAGGCAGTAGGAGACGCCTTCACTGCGTGCGAGAAGCCAGAATTCCGCTTCGGCCTGCCGCGAGGAGAACGGCGAACGGGAGAGCCGTGTGAAGGTATCGACCAAATCATGCATGAGATTGCCCGGCAGGGAGATGAGTTCGTTCTCCTGCGAGACGAATATGCGGAAGTTCTTCGGCCTGAACGGGATGGAAGCTGGCTGTTTCGCGATGACATCCTGCGCGAGTCTTGAGAGATTCGTGTGATTCAGACGGCGGAGGACGACGAATATATTATTAAGGTATGGGATGTCTGCTGGAATCGTTTCGGATTTGAATTCCACGGCACCGTCCATCATGCGAACGACGTTCATTCCGTCACGATGCATCAGTTTTGCAACCAATGGATCGAAGCCGGAGATGAACGTCGCGTAGAAAAGCATGATGTAAGAGTAAAATAAAATATTGTGGATAAATTACTTCCTCTTGACGCGCGGGCCTTTCGGCGTGTCTTCGACAACCCAGCCGAGTTCGTCCAACTGCTTGCGGAGAGCGTCCGCCGTGGCGAAATCCTTCGCCTTGCGGGCGGCCTGACGGTCTTCGGCCATCTTCTGGATTTCGGCGGGAACGGAATCGTCTTGATCTGGCTCGAAAACGGCGAGAACGGAATCGATCTTCTTGATGGCTTCCAAAGCGTTTTTGGCGTTGACGCCGAGGCAGCGGTTTTCGTCCATCAGCTTGTTGAGTTCGCGGAGGAGATCGAAGACGGCGGCGAGAGCGGCGGAAATGTTCAGATCGTCTGCGAGAGCGGCGCCGAACGCGTCGATTGCGTTTTTGAGCAGTTCATCAACCTGTGCATCCTGCTTGTCATCCGCGACGGCGGCGTTTTCGAGCAGGCGGGAGCGGAGCGCGTCCAACCGCTGGAGAGAGGCGCGAGCATCGTCCAACGCCTTGAAGGAGAAGTTGAGCGATTGACGGTAATGCGTGCCAATCAACACCCAACGGATTTCACGGCCCGTGTAGCCTTTGTCCAGAATGTCGCGCAATGTGTAGAAATTGCCGAGGGATTTGGACATCTTCTGACCATCGACCATCAGATGTGCGCAATGGAGCCAGTAATTGACGAATTTGACGCCATTTGCGGCTTCGGACTGCGCGATTTCGTCTTCATGATGCGGGAACATGTTGTCGATGCCGCCGCAATGGATGTCGAACGTTTTACCTAAGTATTTGGACGACATGGCGGAACATTCGATATGCCAGCCCGGGCGGCCTTTGCCCCATGGAGAATCCCATGCGACGTCACCGTCGGCTTCATCATACGCCTTCCAGAGGGCGAAATCCGCGACGGATTCCTTCGCGTATTCGTCCATGGAAACGCGGGCTCCGACCTTCATCTGGTCATGATCGATATGGACGAGCTGTCCATAACGGGGCCATTTTTCGATGGAGAAATAGATGGATTTATCTTCCGCCTGATAGGCTATCCCTTTGTCAAAGAGCGCTTTGATGATTTCAATCATTTCGGGAATATGGGCCGTTGCGGCGGGATAGACATCCGCGGGAACGATACGAAGCGTCTTGATGTCTTGGAAGAAGGCGTCTTTGTATTTCTGCGTGAAGTCGTTGAGCGGGATTTTGGCGGCGCGGGAGCCGCGGATGGTCTTGTCATCGACATCCGTCAGATTCATGACATGCTTGACGTTGAAATTGAAGAAGCGAAGAGTCCTTTTGAGGATGTCTTCGAAGGCGTAGCATCTGAAATTACCGATGTGGGCAAAATTATAGACGGTCGGGCCGCAGGTATATAGGCCGATGTGGTCGTCTGCAATTGGTTTGAACTCTTGAACGCGGTGTGTCAGGGAGTTGTGGAATGAGAGTGTCGTCATGGCGTGTCTCTTGATGGGGTGGTATTATTGCTGGTTGGCCAGTGTTTTCAATGGGATATTGACTTTATAGGAGACGTCCAATTTCAAGATGGGCGATGGCTTGTCGTATTTGGATGCAATGTGGAACAGCCGCGCGACGGCGTCGTTCATGCCGAAGAGTGGGAAGATGACGGTTGCGTTTGGCGTGAAGACATTTGACGCGGGAAGCGGATTGACGGTTGTGATGAGCAGATCGTCCTGCGATGAAATTTGTATCTGTTTTATTTTAAGATACTTATTTCCTGGATGTGTCTGGATTTTGCGCAAAAGATCCAATGCTGCAATGATGAATTTATCCGTCACATGCTGGCCAGGCATCAACGCGTCTGGATTTTGGACGGCGGTGATGATCGGCAGACCGGTCGTGTCGTATTTCATCTGCGTGTCGTCGTTGTGGCGGAGCGGGAGGATGACGCAGTCCTGATCGACGTAACAGGTTTTCCGCCCACAGTAGACAACGGCTTGTGGTGTGCGCTCTTCGAAGCTGATGGAGAGCGTATGTGGCATGATTTTACGGACTTCGACGTTTTTGAGGATAGGCTCCTGTTCAAGCCGTTCGCGGATCTGCCGTATGTCCAAATCGATGATGTTGTTGTTCAGATCCGTTTCCACGCCGAGTTCGGAAAGGATGGTATAGATGGAAACTTTTCCATCGACTTTCGGACCGGAGTAGTTTTGTGTTTCCGTGACGATGATTTCCTGCACGTTGAGTTCAGGATTTTCAATGTAGAACTTCTTCCAGCAGATACGCATGCTGTAAGCAAGAGCGGCGATGAGCACCGCGAAAATGATCAGCAGGCCGATGACTGCGCGGCCTTTGCCTTTGTCGTTGGGAATGGTTACGCTTTTCTTGGATTGCGTTGGCTTGTTTGTTGTCGTGCGAAGCATCATTTTTCTCTCCTCCAGTTGATTGTTTTATATAATAATAGGTAAGGGAATGGCATGTCAGATTTCCTTGGCGTCGCATTCGTAATCAGTGGCGTTTGTGACGCGAACGGTCGTAAAACGCGGCTTGGCCGATTTTCTGTTTTTGACGGATACATGGATGACATCGTCCACGTCCGGAGCGTCCGCCACGCTTCTTGCAAGCCAACGGCCAGCGGCTTCCTGCTGTTCAAGAAGAACACGTATGTCTTCTCCGAGCAATGATTTATTGCGTTTCAGCGAGATGTCGCGCTGTGTTTCCAGTATGAGCTGTTTGCGTTTTTCAGCAATTTTTGGCGGGACGAGGCCGTCTTTCATTTCCGCTGCAGGCGTGTTGGCTTCCGGCGAGAAGGCGAACGCACCAAGACGGTCGAATTGGAATTTTTTGATGAAATCCAAAAGCTCCTGGAAGTCTTGCTCCGTTTCGCCGGGGAAGCCGACGAGAACGGTCGTGCGGATGGTGAGCTCTGGAAAATCTTTGCGGATGTGTTGCAGAAGTTCCTGCGTCTGAGGGCCTGTCATGCCGCGGCGCATGCCCTGCAGCACGGATGTGGCGACATGCTGGATGGGCATGTCCAGATAGGGGACGATATGGCGTGAATGCGCAAGCATCTCGAAAAGTTCATCCGTGACGTACAGCGGATGCGTGTAGAGGACGCGAATCCAGAAGTCGCCTTCCAATTCGTCGCATTTCCGCAGAAGTTTGGCGAGACAGTTTCCATTGGCATGGTCGGTGCCATAGCGGGAGGAATCCTGCGCAATGAAATTGATTTCCTTAACGCCTTGCGCGAGAAGCTGTTTGCATTCTTCGATGACGGATTCTGGCTGGCGGCTCCGCTGGCGGCCGCGGAACGTCGGAATGGCGCAGAAAGCGCAACGGTGGTCGCAGCCTTCTGCGATTTTGATGTAGGCGAACGCTTCTGGCGTGACGGTCAGGCGGGGGGCTGTATGATCGTAGAGATAAGTCGGAAGTCCTCCGTGTGGAAGAGGTTGTGACTTTTCTGGCTTGTCGAAGGCGTCTATAATGAGTTTGGCGGCGTTGGGCACGTCGTCCAGCCCGATGAACAAATCGACGTCTGGAAAACGCTCTTTCGTCTCCTGTGGATTGCGTTGGACAAGACAGCCTGCGACGACGACCATGCGGCGTGTTTTCCGTGCGCGACGTTTCCATTTCAGCGCAGCTTCGATCGTCTCCTGCGCTTCCTTTCGGGCGTCCAAAATGAAGCTGCAGGTATTGATAAGCATGACATTCGCGTCATTTTCATTTTCGGCGAGCAAGCAGCCATTGGCGACGAGAGCGCCGCACATGACTTCCGTATCGACGAGATTTTTAGCGCAGCCGAGGCTGACGATGTACGCAATGATGGGCATGTTGATAAAACTTGAAAGCAGGATTGGTGGAAGACGGACAAACTATTTAATTTAATGCAAAAAAGGCAAAGTGCTAATTATTTTGTGGAATATGAGATATCCGCAAGACGGATGGATGGTGCGGGCAATGGTTCATGGGCGAGCCAGCGAGCCACAAGTGATTCTGCCTCAGATGGATCGCCTTCTGGAATCCAATGGATTGCAATGCCTTCCCGCTCCATTTTGCGGAACCATATATCTTGGCTTTTACAGAAATGACGGATTTTTGCGAGAAGCTCCGTGCGCATTTGATCAAATGTCAGTTCCTTTTTCAAATAACGTGCGACATAGCGGTATTCAAGACCAAACCATTCGAGTTTCTCCCATGACACGCCGTTCTCATGAAGCATTCGGACTTCTTCGACGAGACCAAGGTTAAGTCGTTCATCCAGACGGATTTCAATTCGTTCACGAACCGTCTTGCGTGGAAAATATGGTGCGATGACGAGCGGATTGTCAAGCGGTGCCGCGCAAATTGGTTCCGCTTCTGGCGAAAGGGCAATTTCGATAGCGCGGATGATGCGTTTTTCCTGCGTCATGTCGGTCCTTGCTAGCAGTTCAGGAGAGGCGACGGCTTGAAGCCGTTTGACAAGTTCTTCTCGTGCAAGGGATTCCAATTCGTCACGAAGCTGTGGATCTGGTTCTCCGCCAGGAAGGGAATAGCCTCGTATCAAGGCATTTACGTAGAGAGGCGTGCCGCCTGCGATGACGGGAAGGCGATTGCGGGAACGGATGTCGTCCATGGCCGCCAATGCAAGTTCCAGAAATTTCTTGAGATGGAAATCTTCCTGTGGATCAACGACATCCAGAAGATGGTATGGGACGCGATCCGCCCCTTCACCATATTCGTCTAAATCCTTTCCCGTGCCAAGATCCATGTGGCGGTAAACCTGTCTGGAATCCGCACTGATGATCTCTCCGCCGAAGCGTCTGGCGAGATGGACGGCGAGTTTTGTCTTGCCGGTGGCGGTCGGACCTGTGATGACGAGGGCGGTGTTCATAGGGGGAAGATGTGTCAAAAATCAAGAAAAAATTAAAAAAATGTGGAAAAATGAGGCAATTGTTATAAAATAATAAGAAAAAAACGTGGTTTTATAAAATATGTTTTGGCTTTTGGCGTTTATCGTCGGGAAATAAAAGGATTTGCCCGGCACGCCAATGTCAATCATACCCTTTCTCTCTCCTTAATCAAGTTGGCGTGCCGGGCATTTTTTATTATAGCGACTAAATAAGAGGTTTCCACCATGAAGAACAGCAAAAAGAAGATTTTGTGCTTAATGCTAGCTGCGATTGTCTGCGGGACGGGATGCGATTTGTCATTGCAGCCGTCGGAGAACGCGCAGACAAAGAAGGGGCCTGCTCCGAAGCCTCAGCCGACGAAGACAGTTCAGAAGTCTCAGCCGGCGAAGCCTGTCGTTCAGCAAAAGCCGCAGACGCAGCCGCAACCGCAGCAACAGCCGCAACGGCGGACTATCACCGATGACGTGAATTCAGTCGTGAACTACGGTATCGGCGCGACGCAGTTGAAAGCGAAGCAGAACATGCAGAACAAAATCCAGAACATTCAACAGCGGAAGAACAAGGAGATGGAAGACGCTCTGAAGTAATGGAACTGACTGGTTCCGTTGTGCTTATGGTAGTTCTGCCAAGAAGGAGAGCATTTTCTGCTCGATGGTTTGGCGCCATTCGGCGGAGGAGAAGTTGTGGTTTGCCCCTTCAATGGTGTTCATCTGGATGGGCAGTTTGTTTTCGTTGATGTAGTCGCCGAAATATTTGATGGCGGCGGCTGCATCCGGATCGGCGAGGCCGTAGAGCATGATGCCGGGCAGATCAGGGCGGAAGTTCGCCAAATGTTTTTTCGGCGGCTCCTTGCCTTGCGAACGGCTTTCAACGGCGGCGGCTTTCGACGCCTTGGGGAGCTTGTTCTTCCCGTCTTCCGTCGTGGTCGCGGCGGCGCCTTCTTCTTTTTTCTTGTTGGCGCCGCGTTTGAGGAAATGTCCGAAAATGACGTTGCAGACGGATTTCAACGAGACGTCTCCTTTGAAGAAGCGTGACCACGTGTCTTTCCGCCAAAGCTTTTGCCAATAAACTGCAAGATAATGGAATGTGCGGTGGATGTCCCGCCCGAAGGCGTCGCCGTCTGAGAACGGATAGACGGACATGAGAAGGAGCGCCTTTGCCTGCGGAATGCGTTTCAGCGTTCCGACGACGACGTTGCCGCCCGAACAGAGTCCGCAGAGGATTGGTTTTTCGAAGCCTGTTTCGTTTTTTGCTGCTGCAACGGCGGCGACAAGATCGTCCGCCATCGTGACGAGCGACGCGTTCAGACCATCGCCTTGGCTTTCGCCTCGGCCACGATAGTCGAAACGGATGGATGCATAACTATTTGCGGCAAAAGTTCTTGCAAGGGCGGTGAGAAGATCCGCCGGACCGGCCCGGAAGCCGCTCCATCCATGTGAGAAGACGATGACGCCTTTGGGCGTGCCGTTTTGCGGCGTCGCAAGAATGCCGTTGATCTGCTGTCCGCCAACGGCGAAAGAAACGGCCTTTTCGCGGACGCCTTCGGCGACGATTGCTTCTGGTGAGAGTTTGGACATGTTATTTGTCCTCCTTCTTTGTGTTCAGTGGAGGATAGTGCTTGTTGAGAAATTCCGTCTGGATTTTCAATGCGTGGAGGGCGGGGGCCGAATCTTCGTAGAGGACGAAGTTGTGGCCGCCGTTCGGCACGATTTCGTAGGTGTAAGGGATATTGTATTCTTTTAAGCGTTTATGCAAGTCATCATGACTTTCGTGGAAAACGCTGCCCATGTAGGCACCACCGATGAAGAAGAGCAACGGCGCTTTAAGTTTCTGTGCGTTGTGGACGATGCTGCGTGTCATGAGCCCCGCAAGTTGCTCTTCGACAGGATGGTTGCAGAAGTCCGCCCATGATAACCAGTTGTTGGCGCGGCGGGCCATGCGGTCCCAATAGAAGCGTTGCGGATTGACGAGCCATGCGTCATAACTGACGACGGCTTTGCATTGTTCATTTGCACGGGCGGCGGCCAGCAGGCCGACGCCTGAACCGAAGCTATGGCCGATCATCGCGAATTCGTTCTTTTTGACAAATGGAAGCTTCCACGCTCCAGCGAGCATGGACAGACAGTCGTTGACTTCGCCGTCAAGATTTTCTATATCTCCATCGCATTTACGGACTTCGCCTTTGACGGGAATGTCCATTTGGAAAAGCGGTTCGCCGCGCATGGCGGGACCGATGATGACATAGCCGCGTTCAACGATTGTGGCCAGCCATTCGCAGAATGTGACGGGCACGCCGAATGCCGCGCCATGGCAGTAGAGGATGAGCGGATATTCTGCGCCGTCTTCCATGGTTTTCGGATACATGAGAATGCCGTACTGCGTGAGTTTATCGACTTCCCATTGGACGACGAACATCGTCACATCCGGATGGTTGGTGACTTTGAATTTTTGTAGCTTTTTTAGATCCGCGTCCGGGATAGGCTTCCACTGCGGAATCGGCAGCGGCTTGAGATTTTTCAGTTTCGTAAGGCCTTCTTTCCATTTTTTTGTTGCTTCCGCTTCTTTTTTCTGCGTGTCGAGAAGGCGTCCGTCAAACCAGTCCTGCAAGGCAACTTTTACGTCCAAACCGTCGAGCAGAGGCTTTTTGATGGCGTTGACGAGTTTCTCCTCCGTGGCGTTTTTGATACGGTATTCGAATTCCGTATCTTCCAAGCCTGGACGGACGGTGTCTCCCGCGAAAGCGGCAATGGCGATGATGATGAAAAGATATTTTAGAAGGCGCATGGCTTTATTTATTAAGGTACAAGTTAAAAGAAAAAAACGATTACAACGCCTCAATGATGGCGTTGTTGACGAAATCGGACTCGTAGTAGTCGAGCTGTCCCCAGAAGGGCTTGTCCGCTACGACGACAGTGTCGTCTGCAAACGGTGCCCACGCAGGCGGCAGTTTTTTCGAAGCGGAGACGCGGATGCCTTTGACGACGCAATTCGCGGCCTTCAACTGTTCGACGAGTTCGCCAAGCTTGATATTACGGATGGATTCGGCCAATTTGGCATTGAAGGTGAAGCCTGCGAAATCGACGGTTTCTCCTTTGGACCAACGTGTCTGCGCGTCTTCCGTCTGGTTTGCGATTCCGGCGGCCATGTCTTTAATGGCCTGACGGCGTTCGAGATCGCGGAGGAAGTCCTCTCCGGAGACGATGGGTTCGGCGAGAATAATCCGTTTCGCTTTCAATTCGACAGCAACTTGTGCCGCCAGAAGAGCTCCCGCACGTGCACCGAGAATTACAAGATTCTGCGTTCCAGAATCTTCCATTAGCGATTCTGCCGCAGTCTTGGCGTCTTCCAACCACTGCTCCCATGTGGCGTCTCCATGACTGCCGGAGCTGTCCCCCATACCGGACAAATCGAATTTGAAGGATGCAATCTGCCGTGCGACGAGAGTTCGGGCGAGCCTGACAAACATGCGGTAGGCCGCTCGTTTCTCTTCCGCAAGCGGATCAATAATGAGCAACGCCGCTTGCGCGGGCTGTTCTGGAAGAAATGCCGTGCCGTAGATGAATCGGTTGTTGACTGGCAAGAAGCCGCTTTTTTCTGACATGGTTTGTGAAATGCCGCTTTTGCAGCGTGTTATGTGGATGTTTCAGGATTTCTTGGAACGTCTCTTAGTAACGTTTGGCGAGGCCTTTGTATTGGGTTGCACCGCTTTGAGGCGGTCTTTTTTGAGTTGAAGCCAACCATGCGAAAGCCAGACCATGGCGGAGAGGGTGATCAGTGCATTCAGTCGTGCAAAAATATCGCCGAATCGTGTGTAAAATGTCGTCCCCCAGTCGTTGACGGGAACGTTGTAGAAGCGTGTGTCGGCGATGAAATCGGAGTTGTTCACATCGTCGCGCAGAAGGCCATGGACGCGGCCATTTGGAGAGACAAGACAGGAATGGCTGTTGGAGCCACAACGCAGGAATGGACGGCGGTTTTCGACGGCGCGGAAGACGACATGCGCCATGTGCTGCTGTGCGCCGCAGGAGCGGTTGTACCATGAGTCGTTCGTGATCGTCATCAACATGTTGGCACCGTTTTTCACGAATTCGCGGCTGATGTATGGGAAGGCGTCTTCGAAGCAGATGTTGACGCCAGCATGGGCGCCATTCGGCAAGTCGAACACATGGAACGACTTACCAGGGGTGAGATCGCGTCCCATGCCGATGAGTTCTACGAGCCAGGGGAGATATTTGCCGAATGGCGTGAATTCGCCGAAGGGAACACGGTGGATTTTATCATAGTAGTCGATGACATGGTCCGCCGGATCGAAAACCGTTTTCATATATTCCGCATGCGGGTCGATGAGAAAAGCGCAGTTGAAGACATTCGGCTCCTTGACGTTAGGGGATGTGTGGCGAAGATGCGTCGCGCCAATAAGAAATAACGAATTGAATTGCTGGAGGACGCTATTTCGGCGGAAACGGTAGTCTGGATAGTTCAGCGGAGCGGGCACAGCGCATTCCGGCCAGACGACGACGTCCGGTTGCTTTTCCGTTGATTTCAAGGCGTTTTCCGTCAATTTCTGGAGGACGTCCATGGCATGTAGGTAGTCTTCCTCCGTCCAGATGCGGGCCTGCGGAAGATCCGGCTGGACGACGAGAGCGTCCAAAGCAGGCGTGTCTTTTTCGACAAGTTTTTCTGGCAGGTTGGCGACGATGCAGACGGGAATCAGAAAAACAGCCAATGTGGCGAAATGCCATGGGAAGTTCCGACGGCGGTGCGCAAGAATCATCCATGCGATTTGCGCAAGTTCCGCAGCGAGAACCATATTGACGAGAACGATGAGAAACGATGCTCCGTATGGGCCTGTCCACGCGGCCGTCTGAATGAGACCATAACGTTGGAACTGGCTGATTCCCAACTGGTTCCATGAAAAACCTGTCAGCAGCCATGAGCGAACCCATTCCAGAGCCGTCCATGAGGCGGCTCCGATGATGGAAAGAATGGCCAATGTTTTGTCCGGACGGATGAAAAGAATGGATTCGCCTGGTATGTTGGCGGCTTTGGGATCCTTCAGCGCGATAAGCAGGCTGCAAAGCAGGCAGTACCAAAGCATTGGGAAGAGGGCGCACCAGATGGACAGCAGAAATCCCGCTCCGAAACCGACTTCATTCAGCCAGAAAAGGCTGATGGCGAAATGAACGTAGCCGAAAATGTAACCCACGAGCAGCCGTTGGCGGATGGAGCGCGGTTGCGGCGCGAAGATGAGAGGCACCATGGCGAACCAGGCGACGATGCTCCAGTTCAACGGCGGAAACGCAATCGCCAAGAGGATGCCGGAGAAGACCGCCGCTGCGATTCGCCAGAAGAGCAACGCGCCCACCGCATATGCCAGATTGTTTTCGAGTTTGGAAAGC
>JAEEGK010028307.1_pt1 | contig 11251 bp, 9 predicted proteins | sample 8958771 | NCBI WGS metagenome assembly JAEEGK01 (sample SAMN16246547, study PRJNA631951) | gut metagenome | biome: gut microbiome; feature: rumen; material: SC-attached | host: Bos | place: Iran: Karaj | collected 2018-10 | reverse complement strand
ACCCCCCGAAGGAGGCCACCGTGATAGCGGACAACGCATCCAAGGTGTACGGAGACGCCGACCCCGAGTTCACCGCTGAGGTCGAAGGCCTTGTCGGAGAGGACTCGCTGGACTTCGAAGTCATATGCGAAGCCGAGAAGAAGGTCGGAACCTACACTATCCTTGTCGTCGGAGCATCCGCTCAGGGTAACTACACCGTTACCTACAAGAGCGGAACCCTCACCATCGCTCCCAAGGCAGTTACCGTCACCGCGGACGACAAGTCCAAGGTGTACGGAGACGCAGACCCCGAGTTCACCGCTAAGGTCGACGGACTGATCGGAAGCGACAGCCTATCCTACACTCTGAGCCGTGCGGCCGGAGAGAACGTCGGAGAGTATGTGATCATTGCATCCGGAGCATCCGCTCAGGGCAACTACACCGTCACCTACAAGAACGGAACCATGACCGTCACTCTGAAGGCAGTGACCGTCATCGCCGACGACAAGTCCAAGATGTTCGGAGACGAGGATCCCGAGTTCACCGCTAAGGTCGATGGACTGATCGGAAGCGACGTCCTTTCCTACACGCTCAGCCGTGCGGCCGGAGAGAACATCGGAGAGTACACCATCACCGTGACCGGTGAAGCGGTCCAGGGCAACTACACCGTCACCTACACTAACGGAACCATGGAGATCACCCTCAGGGAGGTCACCGTGACCGCCGACGATGCGTCGAAGGTCTATAGAAACGCCGACCCCGAGTTCACCGCCAAGGTGGAGGGCACCCTCGACGGGGACAATGTAGAATTCACCCTGTCCCGCGCAGCCGGAGAGAATGTCGGCAGATACGACATCATCCCCGCAGGAGAGACGGTGCAGGGCAACTACTCTGTCATCTTCAAGAACGGAACCATGACCGTCACCCCGAAGGCGGCGGTCGTCACCGCGGACGACAAGTCCAAGGTGTACGGAGGAACGGATCCCGCATTCACTGCCACCGTCACCGGTCTGATCGGAAGCGACACTCTGAACTACAGCATGTCGCGCACGTCCGGATCCGATGTCGGATCCTATACCATCACCCCGAGGGGAGCAACCCTCCAGGGCAACTACTCTGTGACCTACCTGAGCGGAACCCTCACCATCACCCCCAAGTCTGTGACTGTGACCGCGGACAGCAAGGCCAAAGTCTACGGCGAAGCGGATCCCGAGTTCACTGCCACCGTCACCGGTGTGCTGAAAGGAGACTCCGTCTCCTACAACCTCTCGCGTGTCGTGGGAGAGGATGTCGGAAAGTACCGCATCGATGTGTCCGGAAGCGCCAAGCAGGGCAACTACCGCGTCTCCTTCGTGAGCGGAGAGCTCGCGATAGGAGCTGCCAAGGTCACCGTCACCGCTGACGACATAGTGAAGAAGAGAGGAGAGGCCGACCCCGAGCTGACCGTGACCATCACCGGTCTCAAGCAGGGCGACACCGTGCAGTACACCGTATCCCGTGAGTCTGGAGAGAGCGTGGGAACCTACGTCATAACCGTGACCGGAGAGACCATGCAGGGCAACTACGCGGTCTCCTTCAGGAACGGTACCTTCACCATCGAGGAGGGACTGTACACCGTCACCGTCAACGTGGTGGGCAAGGGAACTGCATCTGCATCCGTCACCGAGTGCGCCGCAGGCACCGTTGTCACCCTCACCCAGAAGGCAGAGGACAAGTGGCAGTTCAAGGGATGGAGCTCCGACCAGGTGACCGTCCAGAACGATTCCTTCGTGATGCCTGTCGGCGATGTCACCATCGGGGCGCTCTTCGAGGAGGTCCCGGCTCAGGACTACAACTGGCTGTGGATCCTGCTCCTGCTCATCCTCTTGATCATCATCATAGTTATCATCGCGAAGAGGATGAACGACAAGAAGAACGAATGAACCAATAACACAGGGTCGGACCCGCCACTCCGGCGGCGGTCCGTCCCTACAAAACCCTAAAGCAGGAGGTCCGTGCCTCCTAGTTTTCCACTTTTGCATCCTTTCTACCCGCCTCCGTTAATGAACGGTTCCAAAGTAACGGTATATGGATGACATCCGCTGTCTATGAATCAGGTTCCGCAGCTCGATAGGATCATCAAGCGCATACAGTCCGCCATGGTTGCATTGGAGGATGTCTCCCCGGAGACCGCCCGCAAGGCGCTCAGGAATCTGTTGGATGAGATCATATCGGAGTTCGAAGGCCAGCCCGGAATGCAGACCATTGTTCTCAGCATCGCATCGGGCGATATCAGGCACCTGGAAAGGGATGATTCCGATGAGCTCTTCGATGAATGGAACGCTTGGGTGGAAGAGAGGCATCTGCAGTCCAATCAGGTAAGCGAAGAGGATGTGAGGTCCGCTTCCAAGCGCATACTGGGAAGAGAGGACGCCTTCGTATACATCAGGTGATAGGATGAGCGCGGAATCCAACAAGCTGGAGAAAGATTTCTGGAAGGCATACAAGGCCGGAGATCTCGACAGATGCAACGAGATGTACACCGGTCTTCCTGCCGCAGACGATTTCGATACAGCGGCAGTCGCTGACACCATGTCCCTGGCCCTCAATTCTGAGGATGTATGTGAGAGGTTCGATTGTCTGTTCGGCTTCCTGGCGGACGTCGAGACGGAAAGCATCGATTTCGATGACAGGGAGGTACGTTCGTTGAAGGCGATAGACGATAATTACCCCAAGACGGTCCTGTCCCTGGATATGGTGGTAAGGGAGCTCCCCGACGGGCTGATGCACATGAATGTGGTAGAATGGTTGCTCGGATGAACCGATCGGAGGGATCATTCGATACCGTGATGAAGGCCTTGGCAGTATCTTCGAGTATCGCCTCCTATGGCGGTCAGATCAAGAACTATGCTGAAGCGACAGGCAGATTCCAGAGGCTTGTGATCTACCATTTTAGAAAAAAATGAAGTTCAACTTCGGATTTTTCTTATACTTGTAATCCATGCATCTATCATGATCCCTCGCACGATACTGCCCCATATAGAGCATGATCTCCTCCTCAAACCTGTAATACTGATAACCGGCGCACGCCAGACTGGTAAGACGACATTGTGCGAGCTGATCTCCAAGGAGTATGGATTCGGTTACGTGTCCCTGGCAGACCGCAGCGAAAGGAGGATGGCCAGGGACGATCCGGATCTGTTCCTGAAGGTGCATCCGGCACCTCTCATAATCGACGAGGTGCAATACGCGAAAGGACTGTTCGAGGCCATCGAATCGGTGGTGGACAAGGCGAGATTCGAAACCGGTCACAACGAAGGCATGTACATACTCACAGGCAGTCAGATGTACAAGCTCATGGAGGGCGTCTCGGAATCGATGGCGGGAAGGGTGTCCGTGTTCAACATGTCCCCTTTGAGCATGAGCGAGCTCGCAGGGAGGGAGGAGATCCCGTTCGAGGTGGATTTCGAGAGGAACATAGAGAGAGCATCGACGTTGAAGATTGGCGTCACGGAGATGTTCGAAAGGATCATCCGCGGATCGTATCCGGAGCTGTATCAGAAGCCGGGACTCAAGACGTCAAAGTTCTACTCCGATTATGTCGACACATATCTGGCCAGGGATGTCAGCGAGATCATCAATCTGAAGGACAAGGACAGATTCCTCATGTTCATGGGTGTGGTGGCATCCCTGACCGGGCAGGAGCTGGTGTACGAGACCATATGCAAGGCGGTCGGGATATCCAAGCAGACGGCGGAATCGTGGCTGGGGGTCCTGCGCCTGGGAGGTATCATTCATCTGCTGCCGGCCTATAACGACAGGTCTATGCTGAAGGGCGCGGTCAAGCGCCCCAAACTGTACTTCTGCGACACAGGTCTGGCGTGCTTCCTTGCAAGGGTTTACGATGCGGAGACCCTGCGGGCGGGATATCTCGGCGGGCCGATGGTCGAGACTTACATCGTCAACGAGATCATGAAATCGTATTCCAACAACACGGAGGATGCCGGATTCCACTATTTCAGGGACAAGAACGGCAACGAGATCGATCTGGTGATGGTCAGGAACGGCAAGCTCACCCTGATAGAATGCAAGGCCGGGATAAGCTACGATTCGGGCGACGTCAAGGCCTTCGGGAGGCTTGAGCGTTCCAATTACGAGGTCGGGCCCTCCTGCCTGATATGTCTGACGGAGAAGGCCTATCCTCTCAAAGAAGGGGTCTACGCACTGCCGATAACATCGATATGAGGGTCGCATCGGGGCGGATCGATGTCGGGGGCCGTTTCGGATCCCATCGACATATTACTGATGATCAGGGCCAGAGGGATAGCCGTCCCCCTCGGGTCGTTGACCTCATTCAGCCGCTATCGATTTATCGATAATAATATAAAAAATTTTAACTTAAAAAATTTTATATTAAAGAATGTTGAAATACTGACAGGAGCATCCGATATCATGGAATTCATAGGCAGGGAGGAGGAATTGGCCGTTTTGGAGGAGCAATACGTCACCCCTCATCCGTTCGTCATCCTCAAAGGAAGGCGCAGAGTTGGTAAGAGCAGGCTGCTCGAGGAGTTTCTGAAAGGCAAGGAGCACCTGTATTTCGAGGTGGATCGGGAGACATCATCATCCATACTCTCCTCTCTTTCCCGCGAGGTCTCAGGTCCGTCCGGCATCCAGCTGGGATTCACCAGCTGGACCGACGCACTCAGATACTATGCATCGCAGGCAGAAGGGAAGGTCGTCATAGCGATAGACGAATTCCCATATGCGGTATCTGCGGACAAAGGCATCCTCAAGGAATTCCAGGTCCTTTGGGACAGGTATCTGTCGCGCATGGACGTGATGCTCATCCTCTGCGGATCGTCCCTCACATCCATGAACGGGCTCACAGGGGATTCCAAGAGTCCTCTGTACGGGAGGAACACATGCGACTTGACGCTTCTCCCCCTGACATTCCGCCAGACCCTTGCGGATGAGGATTACAGGACGGCCGTGGAAAGATTCGCCGTCACAGGAGGGGTGCCGCATTACATGATGCTGATGGAGGGCAGGGGGCCGATCGAGGGGGCCATCCACCTGACCATGAGGCCCGGTTCACCGCTCCTGAACGAAGGGGAGTATCTTCTGGGTTCGGAATTCAGCAATCTCTCAGCCTACAACACGTATCTGAAGGCACTGGCCAACGGTAACAGGACCATGGAGAAGATCACCGGTGCAGTCCAGGCGCCGTCCAACGAGGTCCTTCCGTACATAAAGAGGCTGATGGACACCGGGATGGTGACGAGGATCGTGCCTGTGACCGATGACAATCCAGAGAAGAGCAGGAACGGCCAGTATCTGATCTCGGATCATTTCCTCGCGATGTGGTTCCGTTTCGTCTATCCGTACAGGGGGCCCATATCGAGGAGAGAGAATGAGGCGGCCATCCAGGATCTGAAGGAGCATTTCGTGGACGCGCACGCTGCATTCGTCTTCGAGGATGTATGCAGGGAGGAGCTGCGCAGATACCTGCTCTCGAAGGGCGTGGCAGCGGAATACGGCAAGCACTGGGGCAACGATGAGATCGACCTTGTAGCCCTGGACAGGAAGAACAGAAAGGCCTACGTGGCCGAATGCAAGTTCACATCCAGACCGATCGGGATGACGGTACTGAACTCTCTCAGGAACAAGGCATCGAAGGTGAAGAAGCTGAACGGCTACGACATCATCTACTGCCTGTTCTCCGTATCGGGATACAACGAGGGCATGACGGACGAGTGCGGGGCCGATGCATTGCTCTTCGATAAGGGGGAACCCATCAACCGAGGTCCGGGGCATGGTTCCGTCGCTTATTGACGGGGCCGCTCCGCACTCTACTCAGACAGAGCAGGATGATACGGTATCGTTCCGATATCATGGTGCATCTCTGTACATGCTTTCCGGAATGAGCAGTTCTATTCCGTTGGATTCCGCGTACTCCTTCAGCTCATCGGTGAATCCCATGCGGGGGAATATGCAGAACCTCTTGTTATAGCAGTTCTTCATGTATCTGGAATTGGATTCCAGCTCGGTCATCTCCCTCATGCTGGATTCCTTGTTGCGGAATTTGCATTCGCACACGAGGTGGTATTCGTTCTGTCCGTCGTCGCATAGCGCGACCAGGTCTATGTCCGTGGATCCTTCCTTCGTTCTTCCGCACTGTAGCCCAGATATCTCCTGATATGCGGATGCACTTCCTGCAGGTCCTGCATGCAGCTGTTAAGATTTCACTTCAGCTCATAATCCGTCAGCGTATAGGTCATATGCCAATCCCTCAGGACGTACGATCCGGTTTTGAAGTCATCGCAGGTAACCTCGGCCTTGAGACGGATGAAGGTGCTCTCATCCCTGTAATCCGTTGAGTCGATCTTGTTGCCGTTATCATCCGTTACGACCGATCTGATGATCAGGACATTCTTGGTCCCCCATTTGGTCTCCAACGTCGATGATTCGCAGTCGTCGATCCTGACCGTCCTGTCCTGGGTATACGTTCTTTCCCCGGACTGTGTGGTCGTACGGATCTCCCCCGTTATCGGATCGATATGGGTGATCTTCATTGTCACGGCCCTTGTATAAGTGAAATCGGTCGCTGTAGTGGATACGATCACATCTTTCTGGGTGCCGCCATCGAAGATATACGAGACGTCGTATCCCGCATCGCTCCCGGTGTACCCGCCACTCGTACGGTATTCCATCGTGGTGCCGGGACCCCAATCGAAAACGAATACATCCTTTCCTCTCTCTTCATCGAGGTGCATGGCATATCCGATACCTATCAAGATGACAATGACCGCAACGGAGACCGTTATCGCCCTGGTATGCCCCATGACCAGAGGTATGTGATCACGTAATAATAACCGCTGTCCTTGATGGTTCCGGATATCGCCGTGTCATCTCTTTGTCAGATTTTGGAGCATCTCCTTGGCGGTCTTCTTTGGATATTTTGTAATGGTGTCCGAACCGAAGAATTCTGTTATTGAATAATCAGAGAGTTTCTCTTCCAACACCATCTTCTGTCCCTCGGCATCCAGTGTCAGACCGCTGTGATGATAGTACAGATCACATCTCATCTCATGTTTCCAGAATTTCTTCGAGAAGTTTTCAAATTCAATGACGAATTCATCATCAACGTGGAAGAAAACTTCTACCTTCTCTGAGGTTCCGTATGAGTAGTAGCCGGCAGCATATCCTTTTTCGACCTTATGGAGTTTGCTGAGTCCGAATGAGAAACCTTCGATGTATACCTTAAGGTCTTCGTTGTTCTTTTGGGTCAACGGTGTACCTTCAGGTCCGACGTAGAGTTTAACCTGATTGAAACTATCGAATACGATACGTGCCATGTCCGCGTGACTCCTGAGGGGGACCATTTTGATAACAGCATTGGGATGTCTTTGATTGTATTCGTCGATGTACAGGGTGCTTCTGGTGCTGATAATCGCGGTCGTGATCGCGATACCCATACTGGCGAGGAGAAAAGTCTGAACGGCCGGCGAAATATCTGCCGTGGACGATCGCAGATTGCTGAACGATCATTTCCAAAAACATGGGAATGGAATCCCGGGAGGGGTCTCCCGGGATTCGGGGTTTAGTCTGTATTCAGCGGGATCTCTTCCACATCGCAATACCGATGATCGCAACAAGCACAACGATCACTATGACAACGATGGCCCAGAGAGGGAATCCTTCGCTGGGTTTGCTGTCATCCATGATCATGTGGTGGGCATCCACGCCGACGAAGGTATGGCCCTTGAGGTTCTTGACCGTCTGTTGCAGACCCTTTCCGTCCTTGTCGAAGAAATCATGGTCGATGAATGGGTGTGCTCCGACCGTCTTCAGCCCATTGCCGATGGAGATCTTCACCAAGGGGGACATCGAGAACCCGGGGTGGGTGGTCGTTGCATCACTGATGTTGGTGACGGAATCAGGGAAGGTCAGCGACTGCAGGTACTTCAGGTTGGAGAACGAATTGATGTCGACAGACGTGACGGTGGAGGGGATGGTGAAACTGGTCATATTGCATCCGCCTGGGAACTGCATCAGGTTCTCCATCTTCTTGTCGTAAAGGATACCGTCCACGGTCACGTAGTTCGGGTTCGAGGAGTCGATGGCTATGTACTGCAGTTCGCTGCATGCCGCGAATGCCCTCATACCGATGAACGTGACACTTGCGGGTATGTCCATGGTCTTCAGCTTGATGTTGTCAAGGAATGCCCCGTTGCCGATGGACTGAAGGACGGTGGTCCCAGAGAAGTCCACGGACTCTATGCCCTCACAGGAGGCGAATGCGTACTCTCCGATGCTGGTCACGGTTGCGGGTATCTTAATCGTCTTCAGTGCCGTACATTTCTCGAAAGCGTTGTCTGTGATCACCGTGATCGTATCAGGGATCGTGACAGCACCGATCTTGTATCCGGTGGCGAAAGCGGCCTGAGCGAGGGTAGTAACGGAGTCAGGTATCTCGTACACAGAACATGCCCTTGCCGGGGGATACAGAAGGACCGTGGTCATGTCGGTATCGTAGACCACCCCGTCGACATCGATGTAATTCGGATTGGCATCGTCGACATCGATTGCCGGGAGATCGAAGCACTCCACGAATATGCCTGTTCCCAAAGATGTCACGGTGGCAGGTACGTAGAAGCTCGTGAGCGCGGTAGCAACGAAAGCGGAGTGACCGATACTGACGAGCGAGGTTGCATCGCTGGTGTCGACGCTTTCCAGTGCGAAGCACATATCGAACGCATAATCTCCGATTGTCTTCACTTTGGAAGAGATGTCGATGCTCGTGAGCTTTTCGCAATCGTAGATGGCCATTCTGCCGATCGTGTCGACATTCTTGAGGTCCAGTTCGGTCACGTCATTGTGCGCGAGGGAAGCATTTCCGAGTTCCACTATGGTGCTGGACAGTGTGATGGTCTTCGCACCGAATCCCTCGAAGGCGCACGCACCTACGTACGTCACCCCTTCGCCGAAGACGATGTTGTCGATGTTACTCCACAGGTAGGCGTAATCGGACTTGTTGGGATCGTCGAGATCCACCATCCTTCCGGTACCGGAACCCGTGTACGTCACGGATATCGTGTGGGTATCGCCGTCGAAGTTCCAGACCACCCCGTCACCGCATGTCCCGCTTGTGGGGGCGGCATCGGTCTGGTCTAAAGGCAGCGAGAACGCGACTGCAGCGAATGCGAATGCTATCGCGAGCGCTGGCAAAATCTTTCTCAGATTGTTTGTATCTTTAGAATAAGAGTCAGACATAAAATCCTCCTTGAATGCCCTTGCATTCTGTTTAATTTCAATTTTTCTAGATAATAAATATTTTTTGACTGATTGGTCAAAATGGTCATTTTTCGACTCTTGAGGAAAGAGGGTAGAATCGGTTTCGAGACTGATTGGTTGTTATCGATCGGTTAAGTAACGAAAGGCAGCAATGAACAATGATTGGTTCGTTCTCATCAGTCAAGGCTATCGACTTGGTGCCTCTACCCTTTGCTTCACAAACCAGCGTCGATAGCTATAGCTGCAACGATTGCTCCATTACCGATCAGAAATAGAGTTGTAATTCGCCTTGTCTGAGAAGTATGGTGTTGTAGTAGTTCTGATCATTCCTGAATCCGCAGGCCTGCCTGCGGATGTCTTGTATGTTCTTGTTGATGCCCTCGGAGACGGAGTTGCTGATCTTGTATTGGGCTCAAGACACGATACGGTCGATCTTTTTCAAGAAGGCTCTGGCCTTCTTCTTGAATTCGGAGCATCCGAATTCTGCGACCCAATCTATCCAGATTCTGAGTGCTCTTTCTATCGCATCCCTGTTCGGAATCTTGATGATCTCGCAGAAGGCCTCTTTCATGTCATATACAATGGCCAGTTCGGGGCTGCAGATCAATATCGGAAACTGGGAGAAGATGGAAGCCTACGGACTTGTATCTCTGGCGATCTGTGGCGGTCTCAGGCCCAAGGGGTTGAGGATGCTTTCCATGAGCAACATCAAACCCTCGAGGATGGAAATATTGAGGTCTATGCAGAGCACGTTAAAGGTGAGAAATCCTATGGCGTCGCACGCTGGATTCCAGTACGGCCCGATGGAGTCCCCGTCTTCAAGAGATACCTTGAAGCAAGGGAGATAAGTCTGAGAAACGCCGGAAAGAATGAGGATGCAGTATTTCCTCCGATTAAGCATGATGGCGGATACATCTCATACGGCAGGATACAGACTCTCAAATCTATGGTCGAGGAGGATCTGGATATCAAATTCGATCTCAGGAAGTGCAGGCGCACTTTTGGTAAGAGAGCATTGAAAGATGGTCAGCCGATCCATGATGTTTTTCTTGTCATGGGCCATGCGTCCGTCGCCACTACTCAGCGTGAGTACGCCGACAAGGATCTCCATGATGCATCGCAGGATATGAGAGACTATTGGGATTCCCAAGAGGTCTGAATTCAATGTATGTATTTGTACAATCGATTATGGATTCGAGTCCACTTACACTCGAAACGAGGCACGGAGGTATCAAAAGAGCGTGATAATCCGAAACCAATAGAATTTTTCTCGAGGTGTCTGGGTAGACAAGTGGCGGGCCTGAAGGGATACGAAACCTGACTGCCCAGATCATACACTCATATTTCTATTGAAGCCTTTTCCGGCTTGGATAGAACGTTTCGAGTCCCTGGCGAAATCTTATCTCATGTTGATTCCAAATGCATCCGATACCATCAATTCGGATGGGTCTGGGGTAAGGGAACACCGTAAGGTCTCCCTGACAGATGTCCTCATGAATATCCCAGTCATCAAACGTCGTACTTCGGAGTCCGGTTGTTGGCCTTTTGACACTGAAGAATTGATCAGGCTGAAATGCATCCTTGTCCCGAACGGGGGCCCCCAGAGGGTCCCCTGGGGTTTCAAGCCGTGCCTTTCTTCTTCACATAGAATGCGACGGCGACTATGGCCAGCAGGACCACTATCGCGATAGCGATGTAGATGGGGGTGCTGTTGCCTTCCTTCTTTGCATAGAAATCGTTCATGGCTTTGCTGATGGCGTCTATGTCGTAGAGGGCCGTGTAGTCCGTGGTCGAGGAATTGATGAGCACCGTGTCAGGTTCCGCCCCTGCCTCCATGTCTTTGCCACTCTTAGTGCCCATGGTCTTAAACGATGAGTACGTGCCGAAGAATCCATCGGCAGTGCTTCCGAGCATTAGGTAGCAAATCCCTCCGCCGGATCTCTCTCCGATGGTCATTATCCCGTCCTCCTTCGAATACACCGAAAGCATATTCGCA
>JAEEGK010028306.1_pt1 | contig 11251 bp, 7 predicted proteins | sample 8958771 | NCBI WGS metagenome assembly JAEEGK01 (sample SAMN16246547, study PRJNA631951) | gut metagenome | biome: gut microbiome; feature: rumen; material: SC-attached | host: Bos | place: Iran: Karaj | collected 2018-10 | reverse complement strand
GGCTCTTCGTCTGCATGTATGCGAAACCCAATTTCGACCAATCAATGTTCATCTGTTTTACTCCGAATAATGCTTATTGTTGCGGCCGTCTTTCCAGACGACCAGTTTTCTATTTTAATACAAATTATAAATATAGTGCAGTCATTTCTAAAATGCAATCGATTATTTTGCTTTCTTTGCATTTTTTTGTTTTATTTTTCCAGACAATCGATATCCGCTATTCCCATGATGGAACAAATATCATCCAATAACGTCAAAAGCCCAAGCGTTTTATAGGCGTTGATTTTTTAATTGGCAATTCCATTCAATCATCAAAAGGCCCGATATGTCAGAACCAAATCCACAAAACGAACTGAAAGTTCCCGTGCTCGATCCGCAGCCGTCCTCCGAACAGGAGAAAAAAAAGCAGGATTTCGATCCCGAAATCCCGCCGATGCTCAAAATGCTGCATGAATCAGCCGCTTCGCCTTCCTCCAAACTTCTTCTTGTGGCGTTGAAGGCAGGAGCTTACCTCTGCGCAGTCCCGCCGATTCTGTCGTTGCTTGGCTTTTTAGGCCACTTCAGCCTCTGGACGCTGTTCGCCTTCATCTCCTGCACGATTGGCTTCGCGGCGTTAGGCCTCATTCTCTTCTCGCTTGAGAAAATCCTGACAGCCATTATGGCCGCCCATTCAGAAGACTAATAGAACTAGCCTCTTCTGTTCCTTTTGTCCTCGGAGGACGGCGCAAAGGCATTGCCTTTACGCTGTTTGACATGAGACGAGAGACGTGAGACGAGCAACAAAAGACGTTAGACGACAAGACGTTAGGCTATGCGGTAAAACAAACACAGCCTTGCCGCTGATTTCCAGCGGCAAGGCTGTTCTGCATTTGCTTTAAGCTTTCAGCTTCAAGCCTTTAGCTATAGGCTATAAGCCATAGGCCATAAGCATCATCGTGCCGTTTACGGCACGATGATTTCGTAGGTGTTCGTCAGCGTCACGGCTTCGCCGGCCTTCGCATTGACAGGCGTGCGCCATTCTTCCAGATTGACGCGGGACTGTGCGCCGTTCCAGTTGCAGTAGCAGAACTGAACTTCCGCGGGACTGAAGCGGTTGACGATACGGACTCCCGTCTTCTCGTCGATAATGGTCCATTCGCCGTTAGGCTTGTCCTCTTCGCGGAGCCACAGTTCCTTTTCGGCTTGTGGGGCTTCAGGATTCGCCAACGCCTTGATAAACGCCTGTCCATTCCGCTGACGCATGGACAGCTTCGCATTCGCCGTAGACGACACCATGAATTCCGGATGGACACGGAACGTAATCTTGCTCTCGCCTTTCGGATTCTTCAAGCTGGATGTAACTTTGAATTCTGCCTTGCCAGCCGTCAACTCAATCTTGCGGGACATCACAAGTCCATTATTCAGCGTAGCTTCCATCTCGACTGACGTATCCGTCTTCGATACGATGCGATACGATTCACTCCAGCCCGGACCGCGATGCTGATCGCTGGCGTATTCTTCATAACCGCCTTCCCATGGGCTGACTTCCTTGTTCGCGTTTTCGACATTCCGCAACAACTGACGTTTGCCCTTCAATTCAGTGACACGCCAAATGCGGCCACCTGCAGAGGGCAAGACATCCAGACGGATGAAATCATTCTTCAGCATCACGATGTCTATTTTTTCACGTCCTTTCTTCTGCGTATCAAGCCACTGGACGATGTCGGCTCTCCCTTCATGATAATGTGTCACTTTCTCGGCGGCGACCGTCTTCGCGAATTCCTCCGCGATTTCCGTCTTGACCGTATCCTGCGGCACAAGTGCCGTTCCTTCAAGCTTATAGCCACCCTGCCCCAGTATCAGTTTCGTATAGAGCAACGGCATCTTCGCGACGGCTACGCGATGCGACAGTTTCGCGTCGTTCTTCACAGCCTTTTCCGCCTTTGCGAACAAATCGAACGACTTCTGCAACATGGCAGGATCATTCAAATAGTCGCGCGGATGCGTGTAGATGCGAACATGGCGTTTCGTATTGGAGCAGACGTTCTTGTGCAACAGCGTCAGATAGTCGCGGATATACTTTCCGGCCGCGCCGTAGTATGCTTCCGTGAATTCGTTGAGGGCCTTCTTGCCATCCGCGTTCGGATCCCACAAGTATTTGGCCATCAAGTATGTGCGCAATTCAGAGAGTTCGCCGCCCGTGCTGAAGTAGTTGGCCTCTTCATAGATGGCCGTCACACCGTTGCGGATGAAGAACTTGATGTTCGGCTGCAGGACGTCGAGATTCGGGAACGGCATGATGCAGTGCGCATAATTGATGACGTAGTCCCAAATGTGCAGGCGTTTGCAGATCTTCGACCAGCCTTCGATGTCCTCCACGAATTTCTTGTTGTAATCGCAGCCGTCCAGCGGATGGACGAAGCAGCATTCGATGGAGCACAGGCGGATGGCGACGTTCGGCTCAGGCTTCACGAATTTCGGCGGCTTGCGCGTATATTGATACGCCAATGTATCGACGATCTTCTCCGGATATTTCTTGGCGACTTCGCGCGCAATGGCGTTCACAAAGTGCAGCAATGGACCCATCTGGCTGCCTTCTTTCTCCGCCAACGCTTTGCATTTCGCGCATGTGCAGTAATTATGCCAGTCGTTCTGCGAGACGCTGACGATGGCCGCGCGCGGCGACTCTTCGCACCATTTCAGGACGTTCTCCGTCGCGATTTTCAGCACGTCCGGATTCGTCAAGCAGAGCTGCGAATGATCCGTCACGCGATGGCCGTTGATTTCAGAATAGTATTCCGGATGCGTCGCGCCATAGACGGACGGCGGCACCAACGCGTTGAACGTATGGACGAAGCCGCGATAATGGATATTGCCGCCCCATTCCTCAACGTCAGGAATATAAGCGCCATTGTATTTGTTGCGGACACTGAACGGCAACGGGCGAGAGACAGGATAGTCCGTCGCACGTCCTTCCAGCGCAGGAACATAGACTTTTTTGAAGGTCTTGAAGGAATAACTGCCTTTCTTCGGAATCGTGATGCAGTCAGCCGTGAACCAACGGCAGCCGAGATTTTCTTCCAAGAACGTATAGACAGCGTACAACACACCACGGCGGCCACCGGCCAAGACCGTCGCCTGCTTGTTCACTTCCATGTGGATGCCTTCCAGGCCAAGCTTCGCGTAATCGACGTCGAAACCATAATCCTTCAACGCGCCATTGCGGCCGATGAAAATCGGATAACGGCCGTCTGCAACGTCTGTCACAATGTCCAAACTAATGCCCGTCATCTGTTCAATGTGACCCATAAAATCCTCTGCCGCATGCTTTTCCGACGGTGTCGGCTCCAACGGCAACACGATGGCCATCGTATCCGCAGCAAGCGTCTTGCCGCCCAGGCTGATTTTGCATTTGCCGAGTGCGGCTTTGGTTTGGGCCAATGCAGCCTCTTCTTCTTCCAATTTCTTTTCAAGCTTCATGACAGCCTCCTTGACTTCCGCATTTTCTTTTTGCTTGTCTGAAATTCGCCCCAAGGCAGCGCGCTTCGCCTCAAGAAGCCGTGTCTTGCCCGCAATCGTCAATGCCTGTTTCGTTCCGACGTAATCCATTGCGCGAATGACATATTCGTTCGGATTGGAGACGATGGCCCACATGCAGATATTGTACTGCTCTTCTGGCGTGAAATTGGACAGCAGTTCCGGAATGCGGAGTTTGGCATCCGGCCAGCGAAGTGCTTCATTGCGAATCATTTCCTGCGTGTTCCGCCGAATGTCGTCTTTATCGGTGTATGCTTTCGCCAACAGGCAGGCGATGTCCGCACGAGCATGCTTGTCCGTCGTCGTTTCACGCAGCTTGATGGTATTGACGAAGTCCTTCTTATCCAAATAGTAACGAGCAAGCAACTGGCGTTCAACCGGAGAGGGATCCGCCTTCGCCTGCATCTCCTTAATGTGATCTGCTCCACTCTGCACCATCACGATATGCAAGTCCTTGATAGCCATGGACGAATTCTTCGCGTTCGACAACACCAACGGCGTGAAATCGACTCGTTCGACAGGCACGCAAAAATTCACCGAAACATCCCGCCAGTCATTCCAAACACCGACTGGAACGTTGGTGCTGAAATGCCAGCCGAAGCTATCCCAACCGTAGTTCACGAGCGCCATGCCGCCGCCGTTGGGCACATTGCCCTTCACTTTCGCCGTCGCTTTATAGACGGCGAACGGCTCCACCTTCAGTGCACGTTTTCCAGCCTCCTGATAATAAACAGGATTCGCCATCTTGTGTTCAAGAATGGCATCGCCCTGTGGGGCGCCGCCCTGCTCTTTCCACACATCAGTCTGCGCCATTGCGCAACATGCCGCCATCACGCAGCATAACGTCAGCAATCGTCTTGTCTTTCTCATCTTCTTTCCTTTGGTTTCAGGTGAACTCCAAATTATGATATTGTAAATTGTAATTTGTAAATTGTTAATTAAAAGTGATTTAAATCACTTTTAAAATCGTTCGCGCCAATGCGGCTCCGAACTCCTTCGCCGCCGCCGCATCGACCGTTAGATCGCGCAGATTCGCAAATGGAATCTCTATCGACTGCGCACGGGGCTCCCACGGCAGCCCGGCCGACCACATCACCATCGTCTTGCCCTGCTTGTAATTGGCGGATGTATTCCACGACACGCCGAACGGCATGTCGTCGCTCGAATGATGCGGAAAACTCGCAGGTGACTCAATTTCCAAAACAGACGAAAACGCCGTGATGCCCGCCTGAATACGCGGATTCTCCTGTCCGACGAAATACGTGTAGATATCCGTCGGCCCACGCAACCACGGGCAGTGCATGTCGAACATCAACACAGGCTTCACACGATACGCAAGTGCCATAATCGCTTTGACTTCCGGATAAATCGCGCTAGGCCCGTAATCGCGCGCATGATCATGTGGCTTACGATTCTTCCCCTGGTCGCCATCCTCCACGCCATCCTTATCTGCAAACGGCACGGCGTAGAACGTATATTCCTTATACATATTAGGATGCGCCGCCACTTCCCGTAGCATCCCCTCCAGTGAATGCGTCGCCATCGATTCCTGGCAGTGATGTCGCGTCGTCACCAAAATGTTTTTCGGGCCATCGCCCCACCGTAACAATTCGACGGAACGTCCTTTCCGCGAACGACATAGCTCTTCACAATGGAACGTTCCCGCCGGCATGGATGCCATGAACGCATCCCAGTCCGACTGCATGTACGGGACGCACACGCAGAACCACACTTCTCCCGCCGATTCCGCATGGTAGCGGAACGTCTCCGCTTTTTTGTCATCTTCGGTAACGCCGCCCCATGTCCATGTCTTTCCTTTATTAACACTTATCGCAGCGCCACGATTTCCAACCGACGCGCCTTCCAGAAATTTGAAGACATACTCCCCCGCTTCGTCAAATTCCGCGCGAAACTTCCAGTAGAACCAATTTCCGGCGGTATCACGCAACTCGCGCTTCAGCAAGGCGTTGTAACCGTCTATCTGCTCAACGATGATATTGCCTCCAGGCAATTGATTGTCAATTCTCATGGGAACACCTGTTTTTTCATTGCGTTTTCATGACTTTTCTTGAAATATAGCCGCCTTCCGCGTCTTTTGAAATCTTTTCTGAAATATTTTATTTTGTCAATATGCAGTTGCCTATTCATGTTTAGAAAGTACATTAAGAACACTGTGCATTTTCAATCACATCGAAAAAAAGGAGAAAGACATGTCTCAATACCAAACGACCAGCAGTCAGTCATGGTTCAGCCGCCTTGGCGGTGCCTTCAAAGGCGTTCTCATCGGCCTCATCATTTTCATCATCGGTTTTCCCGTCCTTTGGAACAATGAACATGATGCCGTTCGCAACACAAACGCGCTGAACGAATTGCAGAAAGTCACCATCGATGTCGGCAAGCCTGAAATCCAAGCAGAAAATGAAGGCAAACCTGTCTTCATGACTGGCCCCGCTGCAACACAGGACGTCCTCACGGATCCAATCTTCGGCATTTCTGAAAACGCCATCCGCCTTTCCCGCGAAGTCGAAATCTACCAATACGTGGAACAACAGCATTCGGAGACGAAGAAAAAGATGGGCGGCGGCACGGAAACCGTCACAACCTACACATACGAGCCCGCGTGGGTCCAAGCTCCCATCGATTCCAACACATTTGAAAATCCTGATGCGCGGATGACTTGCCGCAACGTCGGTATCATGCGCTTCCAAGATGACGAACTGATGGCCGCCAACGTTTCCTTCGGCGCGTTCAAGTTTGGGCCTGAAATCATCGCAAAGATCGGTGGCAGTAAAGGTTACACACTTGCTCCAGACTTCCAGCTGCCACAGCAGTTGAAGGTTCTCGGCGCGCGCATTGAAGGCGAATATGTCATCGTCCCCTACACCGCCCCCGCGACCACGACCGCAAACGCCATCAATCAGGCCGTGAATGCCGTTGCCGGAGCTGGCGACGCGAACGCCGCAGGCCAAGCCATCGCCAACGCCGTTGTCCCGCAACCTGTTACGCAGATCGGTGACCTGCGCGTCAAATTCGCCATTACCAAACCGCATGACGTCAGCCTCATCGCCGTCCAGAAAGGCGACACGTTCACCGACTACACGGCCAAGAACGGCAAGAAACAGTTCCTTTTCCGCGACGGCACCCACACCGCCACCGACCTATTCGAAGCGAAAGCCGCCAGCAACAAGATGAAGCGGTGGTTCTTCCGCGCCATTGGTTTCATTCTGATGTACATCGGCATGGGCATGGTCTTCCGTCCGTTGTCCGTCTTGGCGGACGTCATCCCGTTCATCGGCACAATCGTCGGCAAAGGCACGAGTTTCGTGGCCTTTATCATCGCTGCCATCTGCTCGCTCGTCACAATCGCCATCGCATGGATCGCCTACCGCCCCATCCTCGCCATATCGCTACTGGTTGTAGCGGGAGCTTGCGTTTTCCTCTTCATTTCCAAGAAGAAAGCCGCCGCCGCGCAAGCGTGATTACCATCTGAAAATCCATAAACGCAAACGCCCGCCGCTCCATTTTGGAACGGCGGGCGTGTTGTTTTAGTGATTAGTGGCTAGTGGTTAGTGGGCAGTGGACAGTGGGTTGGAAGTTATGGAGTGTTTGATTCTCTTCTTCCAGAATATCCAGAACGTCCTCTCGTAAAATCCATTATTCCACATAATTAACGCAGTTTGGTTTGAGTGGCGGGAGATGACCGCCTTTCACAAACGCCTTCACATCGTCTTCGTCCACGAAGGATTTCGTCGAAAGTTCGACTTCCATTCCTTCCGGCAGGACAACGCCTGCCGCACGCAACCATTTGCGGCCACGGGCCAGATAGGCGGCGCGGCATGTCGCAGGAGAATCATCGCCTTCCTTGTTCTTCACTGGAGCGAACTGCTCGTCGCGGCAAGCCTCCAACACCAGCGGGTTGTTCGCCAACGGCAACGCATCGAACAGGAAGAACTCCAGTTTAATGGCGTTCGGCGTTTCAGGGGACACAAGTTCGCCTTTGTCATTGATATACGGGACTTTCTTGTTGGCACGATGCGGATTGAATTCCAGTTTGCCGGACGTGATGCGATCGATAAAATCGACGGACAAGACATGCATGGCGGGGGAGCCTGCACGATAGGCCAGACGGCCAGGCTTGTCTTCCAACTTCGCCAATTCGACAGGCATGTCCGAATACTCCACGATGATCATTTTGCCGTCCAAAATGCAGAAATGACCGAGCTTCTCCGCGTAGTCACGCTTGATGAGCGCGCGGGAGCTCATGTCCGATTTCGTCAAATCATGCATGCCGATGAACAACGGATCCATGACTTTGATCAGCGGATTATCGACCTGCCAATAGGACAAAATGGTCACGCCTTTTTTCTCCATGTCCGCCAACGCGCCTGAATCACGAATGGCGGCGAATGAACCGCCATGGCCGTTCGGCGACAGCGCCAACGAATCTTTCGCGGCCAGCAAGGCTTTGCCGTCCATGCCAAAAGCGGGCAACATCCCCTGCTTGAACAACATGACCTGTTCTTTTTCCAGACCGAAATAATGGTTCTCTTCAAAAAACGCGCGCGTTGCCGCGTCGTTGATCGTGCTCGTCATGATGTACCATGTAAACTTGCAGCCATACTTTGCCTGATTGCGCAGCAACGACTCCGCGAAAATCTGGAACAACGGCTTGTTCATCGCAGGCGAGACTTTATACGTGCCTTTCGGACCATCGTAACCGAGACGCGTGCCTTGTCCACCGGCCACCGTAAACGCGGCCACCTTGCCGGCCTTCAGCAGATCGACGCCATGCTGATAAGCCTTTGCCTGAAAGGCTTTTTCATCATCTGTTTCTGGAACGAGCGCATGGTACGGCGCAGGCGTCAGCTTGTCAAACGGAATCGGAGCCGATTCGCCTTTGAGGGCGTTCGCGGCCCAAACGGTCACCGTCGGCCAGTTGATTTCCTTAATCTGCTGCGCCAACTGCTCACGTTGCGATTCATTGAGTTCGTCCCAATAGGCCAGAATTTGCGTTTGTCCATTGGGTTCCAAAATCTTAAGAAGTTCTTCCTTGCTTGTCATGATTGCTTGCCGAGTCCTGTTTGTGAATAAAAAGAAAATAACTCAATATATATAACATATCTTTCTTTTTGGATTTTCAATTTTATATTATGAATATTCGTAACTTGCCAGCCCCACAGAGGAAAATAATATGAAAACCATGGACGATTTGCGCAATCTCTTTTTCGCAGCCTTGCAACAGGAGACAGACTACCTGAAGCAACGTTTGCCCAGCCATCTGTTCGCCATCATCAACGGCTATCTGCAAGGCGGCGGCAAACGCCTCCGCCCATGCCTGTTGCTCATGTGTGCACAAGCCGTCGGCGGAGACGTCGAAAAAGCACTTCCTGCCGCCGTCGCTGTGGAAGAATTCCACACATGGACGCTCATACATGATGATGTCATCGACCATGACGACTTCCGCCGCGGCAATCCGACGGGACACGTTCTCGGAGCGCGTCTCGGCAAGGATGCATGGGGCATTACTGACGCTGTAGCAACCGATTACGGCATCAGCGCCGCCATTCTGGCAGGCGACTCCCTACAGGCCCGCGCCACGGAGAAACTCATGGAATTGAACGGCTTCTCACATGAAACGCTTTTCTCGCTCGTCTTCAACATGACCGGCCGTCTCACGCAAGACTTGCTCGCCGGCGAACAATTGGATGTCGAAATGAGCCACATGTCATGGGACGATATCACAGATGAAATCGTTCTGAAGATGATCGACGGTAAGACTGGCGCGCTTCTGAAATATTGCGCGGAAGCGGGAGCCGCTCTTGGCATGGACACGCCTATCGAAGTCTGCAAGACAGCCTTGCAACTTGGCCAGTTCGCCCGCAACTGCGGCATTGCCTTCCAACTGCAGGACGACATTCTCGGCATCTACGGTGAAGAGGCAAAGCTCGGAAAACCAATCGGTTCCGACATCCGCGAAGGGAAACGCACCCTGCTTGCCTGCCGCGCTCTCGCCATGCTTTCAGAAACGGACGCCGCCAAATTGCGCTCCATTCTCGGCCGCGCGGACATTACGCAGGACGATATCACGACCGTCCGCAATCTGATGAACGGCAAGCCGCTCGAATCCGTCCAGAACGACGCGGAATCATACGTGCAGACCGCCCTCTCCTGTCTGGAAATGGCTCTGCCCGCCTCCTCCCCCTGCCGCGACGCCCTCCACGATTTTGCCATGAAGATGACGAAACGCGTCATGTGACAATTTACGCCTTAAGCGCTATTCCTTTAAGAGCCGCTAGAACTGCCCGTATCGTTGGATGGCGGCCATCAGCAGCCGCATGCCCGTCAGGCGGCTGCCGTTGTTGATGGAGCCGGCCGTCGCGAACACAAGGCCGCGCTTTTCGCGGGCCTGTTCGAAATCGCGCAGGAATTCGCGGACCATCCCCTCTTCGTTGTTGCGGCTGTAGGTGAACGGCGCAAGCTGCCCGTGGATGACCGCATGCGGACAGTATTTGCGGATTTCAGACACCGTCAACGTCGGCCCGAAATTCGTTCCCTTCAAATCGACTTCCGCCAGCAGCGGCAGCAGATGGCCCATCGCCGAATCGCTATGCTGGAAACGGTGATGCTGCGGCAATGGCGCGTATTTGCCAAACACCGCACGATGAATCGGCATTGCGAAGAAATCGTAGATCTCCGGACTGAACAAACAGGAGTTGTCGTCCGCCCATGACCAATGCATGGCCCGTGCGACATCTTCCGGTTCTGCTTCCTTATCAAGCACTTCCGCACGCGCGAGAATGGCCCGCGCGATCAGATCGCTGAAACGGCGCAACAGCCCTGGATCATCGTAATAGAGCATCAAGACGTTTTCCGGCCCGAACACAGAGCATGCAAATGTACACGGTCCACGCTGACCGCGGTACAACGGTACTTTGCAGCCCAACGCCTTCAGCCGCGCTTTTTCCGTCTCCCAATTGTCAGGCAACATGAAATCGCGCAAGTTTTCAAGGCGTTTCTCCACACGATCCAACAATGCCGACAGCTCCTCCGGTGTCGATGCGGCCTGCTGCAGCCACCACGAACCGGACGCCCCGCCGATCCATTTGTTCTCCGCCTCGAAAATATCGCCAAGTTCTTTTATCGCAGGCCATTGGCGCTGCGGATCAGGCAATTTTTCGCTCAGCAGACGACGACCGACGATCTTTTCCGACAAATCGTTGTAGCGTTTCGAGACTTCAATCGCCCACGGCTTGTCGCCGTAGAGGAAACGCCACCAGTCCTGCTCCAGCCCGAGCTCCTCGAAGACGCATTCCCAGTTCAAGGAAGCGCCGAACGGACATTGGCGGATGTCCGGGCTGAAGGGAGCCGCCATGGCCTCCTTCTGCCGCGCCCAGAATTCGTCCAAATCAACAGGAGCCAAGCCGCCGTTGGCCTTCGTGTCCGCCAGCAGGCTTCTTACTTTCGCATCGTCATCCATGTTCTGCATATTCTTTATCTTGAAGGTGATAGACCGATTCCGCCGCTGACTTTCTGCGTGTCGTTGACCGCCAGCAGTTCTTCATGGTATTCGACGACTTTCAAGACCGCTTCGACATATTTGTCGATGATTTCCGGCTCGTAATGCTTGAACCACGGTTCGCCCAAAATCTTCGTGTTGATCTGCGCGGCGACAGGTAGTTCCCCCGTAAGAGCTTTCACATCAATGCCTTTCGGCAGGAAGCGACTTGCAGTCGGC
>JAEEGK010028303.1_pt1 | contig 11252 bp, 6 predicted proteins | sample 8958771 | NCBI WGS metagenome assembly JAEEGK01 (sample SAMN16246547, study PRJNA631951) | gut metagenome | biome: gut microbiome; feature: rumen; material: SC-attached | host: Bos | place: Iran: Karaj | collected 2018-10 | reverse complement strand
CACGCAAATAAGAGCGAGCCTTGCGATTCTGTAAGCGCAGGCGACATCGCCGTATTTATCGGTCTTAAGCTTGCCCAGACCGGTGACTCTATCGGAACAGAAGCCTTCCCGATTCTTCTCGAACAGCCTAAGTTCCCTCAGCCGGTAATTTCTGTTGCCCTTGAGCCGGAATCTATGAGCGAAAAGGATAAGATGAACGAAACTCTCGAAATCCTTAGCCGCGAAGACCCAACCTTTACAAGTCACGAAGATGCAGAAACAGGTCAGTTGATTATTTCTGGTATGGGTGAGCTCCACCTCGACGTTCTTGTAACCCGTATGCGCGATGATTTTGGCGTAAAATGTAATGTAGGTGCTCCTCAGGTAACTTACCGCGAGTCTGTAAGCGGTACTGCCGAGGCTACAGAAGAGTTCAGCCGTGTACTTGCCGGAAAAGAAAATACAGCAGGCCTTACAATTACAGTTGAACAGCGCGAAACTGGCAGCGGTAATAGCTTTGAAATTGTCTGCCGCCATGCAGAAGTTCCAGATGAAATTATTGAAGCAATTAAGAACGGCTTTATGTCTGCTCTTAATTCAGGAATCAGATATGGTTACCCATGTACAGACGTTGGCGTAAAAGTTACTGCAATTAACTATGATGAGCTTACTTCAAGCACTTTTGCCTTCGAGGCTTGTGCTGCTCAGGTATTCGACAAGGCCTGCACTGCAGCAAACCCTGTAATTCTTGAACCTGTTATGAATGTTGATATTGCGTGTCCTAAGGAATTTGTGGGACCTGCTTCAAGTCAGCTTTCTCAGCGAGGCGGAAACATCATGGGCCAGGATTCAAAAACAACCGGCGAAATTATTCACGCTCAGGCTCCAATGGCAAATATGTTTGGATTTACAACAAACCTGCGTTCTGCAACTCAGGGCCGAGCAAGCTTTTCTATGGAATTCAGTCACTTCCAGCTTAAGGTTGGCGGCTTAGGCTGATAAAAATAGGTGTCAGGTTATAGGTGAAAATTTGTGACCTGACACCTGAATTTACGTCTACCATTCTTTTTAACTTTTTCTAAAATCAAAAAAATTAAAAAATAAATTTGACAAGTCCTCATTTGTCCCTTATCCTAGTATTAGAAGTGACACGTGTTGATTACACGATGTAACATTTTTATTTAAAGAGGTCTGTATGAAAAAGAAAAACTTGTTTTTGCTTGTTGCTGGTCTTTTGTGCTGTGGTGCATTGTATGCAAAGAGCCATTCTGCGGCAGAAGGCGTTGCCCAGAATATTCTTGTTGAACCAATTGAAGGTCTTTCTGAAGATTTTATGCGGGGTGTAGACATTAGTTCTCTGTACGAAATTGAGCAGAACGGCGGAAAGTATTTTAATGCGGCAGGTCAGGAAGAAGATTTGTTTAAGATTCTTGCAGACAATGGAGTAAACTGGGTGCGCCTACGTGTCTGGAATAATCCTACAGATGGTGGTGGCTCAAATAATGTAGATGTTGATACAAAACTTGCAGTCCGTGCAAAAAAGGCTGGATTAAAATTTCTGGTAGACTTTCATTATTCAGATACCTGGGCAGATCCTGGAAAACAGCCAATTCCTTCAGAATGGAAAAAACTGAACGAAAAACAGTTGAACGCCGCTGTAGAAAACTATACCCGCGAATCTCTTGAAGCATTTATTAAAGCAGGTGCCCGCCCGGATGCAGTTCAGATTGGAAATGAATTGAATAATGGTTTTATGTGGCCAATTGGAAAAATCTGGGGTAATGACGGCGAAAAGGTAGGTGGATTTAAAGCTTTTACAAGTCTCTTAAAGTCTGCTTCAAGCGGAGTGCGCGCTGCACAGGGTAATGGCGAAAAAATTAAAATCATTGTGCATCTTGCAGATGGCGGAAATAACGACTTGTACCGTGCAGTTTTTGATCCTATTACACAGGCAAAGGTTGATTTTGATATTATCGGACTTTCATTTTATACATATTGGCATGGTTCATGTACAGACTTGAAGCGCAACATGACAGATCTTTCAAAACGTTATGGAAAAGAACTTGCAGTTATGGAGACAGCTTATGCCTTTACAAAAGAAGATGGTGATGAGCAGGGTAACGTTTTTATGGTTTATTCCGGCGATAATGATGGATACATTCCTTCTGTTCAGGGACAGGCAACTGCTGTTCGCGATGTAATGGCTACTGTTGCTTCTGTAAAAGGTGGACTTGGCGTGTTTTACTGGGAACCGGCATGGATTCCTGTAAAGGGTGCTGGACTTTCTAAAACAGAAGGAGACACTTGGGAAAATCAGGCTATGTTTGATTATCAGGGGCGTGCACTTCCTTCTCTTGCAGTATGGAATCTGGTTTATGGAAATGATCGTGGTGCTGTAAAGAATAAGTGGGGAGGTTCTGCAAAAAATGGCAGCGGTTTTGTTCCTTATGATATTGCAGACCCATTAAAAATCGTAACTATGCCTGGTCTTGCTCCAATTCTGCCTAAAATGGCAAAAGTTGTCTATACAAACGATAAGGAAAACAACGTTATCGTTTCCTGGGAAAAACATGACTGGGCTTCTGAAAAAACACCACGTTTCATGAATCTTACAGGAAGCCTTTCTGGTTCTACCTATAAAATAAACGCAGAAATTGAAATCAGTTCCCGCGTAAATCTTATCGAAGATAATTCATGGGAAAGCGGAAAACTTGGTAAATGGAAACTCAACGGGTCAGATACTGCATGTTTTGTTGAAAATAACAAGAGTAATGCTCATACAGGAAAATGGACATATAAATATTGGCTTGGACAGGGATTTAAATCGATTTTAACACAGGATTTTAAGGGAATTGATAACGGGACCTATGTAATGTCTATCTGGGCAATGGGTGGTGGTGGAGAAAAAGAAATCCGATTCTTTGCAGCAAACTTTGACGGCACAAAAAAGCAGCTTTCAACAAAGATTGTAAATGACGGCTGGCTTAATTGGAAGCAGTACAAAGTGGAAGTTCCGGTAACAAATAATCAGATTACAATTGGAATTTATCTGGATACTAATGCAGGAAATTGGGGTAATTTTGACGATGTAGAACTTTACCTCAAAGATAACTAATTTGGGGGAGTATATATGAAAAAAATACTATGTCTTTTAGCAGCCCTACTTGTTGCGGGTGCTGCCTTTGCTCAAGAGGCAGATTCTGAATGGGATAACAGCTTTACAATTGATTTGGGTGAAGATTTATCTGATGCTATTTCTGATGCACCTGCAGAAGGCGGCGGAAACGGCAAAATGGCTAATGTAATTCAGGGAATCTGGATAGAAACAACAGGAAAAACAAATGCAATTATTCGTGATATTGCAAGCGGAGAAAAGTCTGGATACGAAATAGACAATCAGCATTTACTTTCGAATGCAAACTGGTGGTTCTGGGGGGATATAACAAAGAATTTCCATCTGGATGCAGAAATTGGTGTCTGGAACTTTGACAAGGTTCTTTATCAGGCAGACAGTTATGGTGCAAACATTCCTACTGTCACATGGGGCGACGGTTTTCAAAGTCTTGGGGAAATGATTTTCAGTCCTATTTATAACTGGAATGATAACGGAGTAGGTGCCTTTAATAAGCTTGGTTTTACTGTATCAAGTCCTTTTGTGAACGTAAAATTTGGTTATGGTGGGTTAAAGGCAAACGGAATGTCTGAATTCACTGGAATTTACAATGTTATAGACCGCTGGCTGGATGTGGGAAAAGGTTTTACAGAAATATCTAACGGTTCAAAGCTTCAGAAGTTTGGAGATGTAAAAATCAACGCTGTTGCTGCTTTCTCTAAAATGCGTGGAACCTACGGTATGTATGATATCCTTGATGCTAAATTTGGAGACAATCTGCAGCTTGCTGCAACTTTCGGAAGCAAAACAAACGCTGAACAGCTCTTCTATTACAATACAGATAACATAAATGCTGCATCCCTGTATTTTCTTGTAAATCCTATTGATTTCTTAAAACTTGAAGCGCATGCTCTTACAACTTTTGGTACAGAAATTGATTACGATGCACAGGCTTTTGCAGGCGCAGTTCGTGCAAGTTTACAGACAGAAAAACTGGAACTTGCCGTAAAAGGCAGCTTCGCCGGAGCAAATGTAAACTCTGTCTGGGGTAGTGATGGTCAGATTTATGATGACATCAATGCTGATACTCTGACAGGAACAGTAAACTTGAATTGGAAGGTCTTAGACTTCCTTTCTGCAGGACTCGATGAAACTCTTACTTTTAATGATACAGATAATCTTTCTGAAGGCCTCATGTCAATTAGAACTCAGCCTCTGCTTGATTTTTCACTCGCTCCACTTGCCGGTTTGGATTTGACTCTTGGAACATACGGAGTTTTTACAGTAGACCGGCTTGCTCTGGAAACGTCTGAAAATCGTGAAATTGTTACAAAGTTTGAAGAAGCAGGCCTCGAAATTACAGCAAAGGATCTTGCCCGCTATGTAAAGAAACTTACTTTTGACTATGGCATAACTTTTGATTATGACGATTGGAAAGAAGGAAACGTTTACGAAACAACTGTTACATACAATTCATTTATGGCAACTCTTGATATGACAGATTCCGTAAGTTTCCATGCAGGAGCTATTCTCCGCGATAAAAAAGAAGAAGATGCAACTTTTGTGCCTGTCGGATTTGCCCTAGGCGCAAAAGTTAATAGCGTATCTTTCCTGCCAGGTCACCCGGCTTTCTGGATGCATTTTTGTTACGGCATGAACCCGTATTCAGAGAATAATTACAGTCTTTATCGTGCAGACAACTGGATGAACAAGGCACCTCATCGTACCTATCTTCTGAACAGTTTGTATGAAGATTATACAACAAGCCAGATAGCACTCGGATTTATCTGGGATCTGCAGTAGACCTGCGCTACCTAACTAACGAGGATGATTATGAAAAGAAAACTGATAAAAAACTTATGTCTTGTTTCATTTCTTGCGGCAATTGTTATGCTAAGTTCCTGTGCTAATCCAAATGGATTACACAATCAGACAGCTGCAAAGGTAACTTTTGTTTTTAAGAATTTTGGAACAATCAGTGGAGATTACACAATTCCCGGAAATTTTAACGATTGGGATTATTCAAAAACTTTAGTAACTATGAAGGATGGAAACGGCACTTCTGAGGCAATTACGGTTTCGGATTCAAATATTGAATTTACACTGATTCTAACAAACGATTCCAGCTGGCACAGACTGTGGTATTCAGCAGGTGAACTTGAAGGAAACGGTGTAGACCGTGGAACTGCGGGAAATCCGTATCAGAATTTTTACTTTGACGGATTAGATTTGAATGCAGGTGAAATTACCCTGGTAATAGATGGCGCAAATGTTACGGCAACGCCAGTAGTAGAGTAGTGGAAGGGGGCATAAAAGATGAAAAAAACAAATATCCTGGTGAAAACTGTATTAGTTTCGACAATGACTGCTCTTTTTGCAACTGCCTTTACAGCCTGTGAAAATCTGCAGGGCTCACTAAGTTCTTCTATGCAGGCAGAATTAAATGAACAGACAGGTACTGCTTCTTACGACTATAAAACCTGGTATTACAATGGTTACAGCGGAGAAGATATGACTTCTGCTGGGGCACAGACTCTCTGTGTAAACTTTGGTCAGAAAGTATATCTGAAATCTGTTAATCCTTCCGGAAAGTTTGTAATTACTTATACAGATTCAGATGGAGACACTGCAACTAAGAGCATTACTTCTTTGGGCGGTGGTTTTTCTCCAGACTGTACTTCTTATTATCTGGATATGAGTCCTGTAACACGACTTTTGGACGGAGTTACTACATCAGCAACTGTTGATATAAAAATGAGTGGATTTTACTGTGCAGAAGGAGAACAGACCGATCGTCCAATAGCTGCCTTTGTACTTTCGGCTCTTCAGGTTCGGCCTCTGTTCACTGCAACCAAGTTCGATTTTTCAACTGTTGACTTCAGTACGTCATCCAGTTTTGAAATCCCATTTACAGGCAGCCTTACCTTAAATGAAGAAGGCAGTTCTGTTATAGGAAGCGATTCTAGCGGAAAAAACTACGAGTTTTCAGTTTCTGTAAAAGATAAGTCACTGGTTCTTAATCCGAAGTTTTCTGAAGCACCGGCTGATAAAACACTCATCAAAGCGGAACTCAAGGGAATCTGTGCCGAGGGTGCAGGCGAGCCTTACAAAAAGACAATGACCCTTAATTTTATAAAGCATCTTATTGCAATCGACGGTCTGGAAGATGCAAACTGGACTTCTTCTTATACCCTCTCCATTGCAGATGAAAGTGGTGATACCGCCGCCGAAGGTGCGGACGGAAATATCTACACAACCGACTGCGACATTACAAAACTTGCAGTTACAAATGATGAAGATAATCTGTATCTGGGAATTTGGGGCTCGTTAAATTCATCTTGGAGCGACGGTTTTGCTTTTATGATTTCTAAAGACCATTCTTCTGATATTGCATACGCAACTGGAAAGGAAAAATTCAATTTTGCAGATTCAGTAACATTTGGCCGCGAAAGTCTTGCACATGGAAAACCTGATTTTTACATGTATCACAAGCCTCAGAGTAATGAAGTGGGTGCATGGGTAGAAAGCGATACAACCACGGCTGCTGCTGTAACAGTAGATGCCGCTGCCAATTCTTCTTCTAGCTTTATGGAATATGCCATTCCTATGACAGAACTTGCAAAGGCAGGAATAGTTATTGGAGATGAAGTTCATGTTGCCGCAATATTCTCTGCTCATTGGGATGCAGGTATTTTTGCATCAGATGTTATTCCAGATGCAGTAGCTTCAACCTTAAGTGAAAATCACGGAAGTATTGTACTGAATTTCCAGAATGGATTTTCATACACAGTAAAATAACAAGGGAGAATGAAGAAATGAAAAAAAATAAAATGATTAAATCACTTTTATCTTCGGCAATGTTTGCAAGTGCCTTAATTATGGTTTCCTGTTCAGATATTCCCTCTTATCCGTCTGATTCAGAAACAAGAATTGCAGGTTCAATTTCCTGCACAATAGATGACACAACAGTTGTAATTAATCCTCTTGATTCTTATTTGGAAAGTAGCTTTATAAGGGGATTTGATACATCTGCTGATACAGAACAGTCTGCAAACTATAAAAATACTTCCGGTAACGACTGCGACCTTTATGAAACACTTTATGATTTTGGCGTAAACTGGGTACGCTTAAGAGTCTGGAACAATCCTTATTCAAGCAAAAATCCTTCTGTTCCAGGAAAATCTGATAAAGAAACAGTCGTCGCTCAGGCTGTTCGGGCAAAGGCAGCTGGACACAAAGTTCTGCTGGATTTTCATTATTCAGATTATTGGGCAGACCCAGGAAAACAGTTAATTCCGGAAGCATGGCTTAACTATACAACTTCTGACCAGATGGCACAGGCAGTTAGTGATTATACAACAGAAGTTCTTGAGGCAATGACAGCTGCGAAAGCTGAACCGGACATGATTCAAATTGGAAACGAAATAAGCAGCGGAATGCTGAAGCATAAGGCACTAGATTCCAGCGAAAATGCCACTGCCGCAGCCGATGCTGTCCGTGGTGATTTTTGCAGTACAAACTATTTTAAGTACCTTGCAGCTGGAATAGAAGCTGCCCGTACAGCTTGCCCGGATGCAAAAATCATGCTTCATTTTACAGACATTGAGCGTAATAATCCATTGAATTATCTTGAAAAATTTTCGGATCTTGATTACGACATTGTAGGTCTTTCTTATTATGCGGAGTGGGCTAGTCATGGAACTCTTGCTTCTTTGGGAACAAAAATTGCAGAAATAAAAGAAACTTATAAAAAAGATGTTCTGGTTGCAGAAACTAATGCTCATTACAAATATTCTGAAGAAAATGACGTTCTTTCTGAACAGTACACTGCAAATCTTGTAAATGCAGATGGCACTGTTTATGCGGGTATTCTTACAAATGCAGATGGCGAAATTATCGCTTCTGTACAGAATCAGGCTAATATTGTGCGTGCAATTATCGATGTAACAGTAAAAAATGGCGGAATCGGCGTGTTCGAGTGGGGAGGCGAATACCTGGGGGCATGGAATTCTATGTTTGCGGGTAGCGGAAAGCCACTTGCAAGTCTTGCTGTATTTAATATTCAGTAAAAATATTCAGTAAAAATCAGGAGCGGATATGAAAAAAACAAGGGTACTTCTTGGGTCAATTGTGGCTTTTGCAATTACTTGTATGTGTCTTTCATCCTGCAATTTAAATTCGGCTGCAATAGATAAAACAAGAGATACTCCAGCAGCTGATGACACAGAAGATGATGAATCAGATGATACTGAAGATGATGAAAATACTGGAACTACAGAACTTGTTTCTCAAGATTCAATTACTGTAAATGCAATTTCTGTTTCTCTTGATGAAAACTTTATCCGCGGTTTTGATGCCTCTGAGGTAGATTTTTACGAAACTGAAAAATCTATATCCTGGCGCGATACCGACGGTACAACAAAAGATTTCTTTGCAATTTTAAAAAATCACGGAATAAATACGGTTCGTCTGCGCATCTGGAATGACCCTACGCAGTTTTCTTCGACTGTTAATACAGGCATGAACGATTTAGACCGTACAATCAGTATGGCAAAGCGTGTAAAAGAAGCCGGACTTGATTTAATGCTGGATTTTCATTATTCCGACACCTGGGCAGACCCGGGACGGCAGATTGTTCCTGCTGCATGGAAAGAGTTGGAAAGTGCATCAGATGTTGCTTCTGCATTGAGTGATTACACTAGCAGCGTGCTTGAAGTAATGAAAACTCAGGCTGGAATTACTCCAAAATATGTGCAGGTTGGAAACGAAATCAATTCTGGCATGCTGCTTGCAACGGGCGGAACAAGCACAAGCGATAATACTGCAACCGGTACTTTTGCATACGCGGGCGGGTGTGCAGCTCCTGCAACAAATCTTGTTTCGTATCTGAGTGCTGGTGCAGATGCGGTTCACAATTTTGACAGCAGCATAAAGGTTGTAATTCATCTGGCGTCTACTGGTAGTGATTTATCATGGTTCTTTAACCGTATCAGCAGTGTGAATTACGATATAATCGGAATTTCTTATTATCCTTGGGAAAGTGGACATGGAACAATCTCTGATTTGAAAAACAATATTTCTACTTTGAAAGATACTTTTTCTAAAGACGTTATGGTTGTGGAGTGTTCTTCTCATTGGAAAGATGAAAGTTCAAAATCTGCGCAGAATTATACATATCAGCACATGATTGATCCTTCTACTGCTTCTGTTTATTCAGATTTGGAAACAGCAATCAGCGGTTCTACATCTTATATAAAGGGAAGTGTCCAGAATCAGGCAAATGTAATTCGTCATATTATCGAAGAAACTGCCGCTTCTGGTGGAATTGGAGTTTTTGCCTGGGGTGGCGATTTATACGGTAACTACAAATGGGGAATGTTCGACTCTTCTGCGGTGGCCTTGTCCAGTCTGGATGTTTTTAATGTTACAGGCACAAATTCTGAAGATACTGACAGCCTGGAATTTCCTTATGAGGAAGATGTAACAGGAACCGGTGCTAATGCGCTGCTCTTACAGGCAGATGCCTTTAGTTCTATATCGGGCGGTACTGTTACAGTCACTTTTGTCTGGAAATCTTCAGTTGATAGTGCTGGCAGCGGTGGTCCTAGTTGTGGGGCAGGTTCTTCGTGGCCTGTAGTTAATTGGGCCGATAGTGTTGGTACGGCAACTTTTAGCGGTGAGTCCTTGAGCGCGTTAAAAGAAAACGGACTTACAGTATGGATTCCTGATGGAGTGACTTATACAATTACCGTTTCTTATAGTTCATAAAAAATAAAAATTTATTTGACAGTATGAAAAATTCTGTGTTATTATTAAAATGTAATCAACACGTGTAAATTACACAATTTGATTGCAATTTTTTTGGAGCTGAATCAACACGTGTAAACAAGAAATTAATAACGTTATTTATTAGGAGGAAAAAATGAAAAACGTTAAAAAGTTACATTGTGGCTTCGTGGCACTTATGGCCGTGTTTGCCCTGGCTTTTGCTGGTTGTGCGCAATCTGCAGATGATGAAGATCACGCAGCACTTGAAAATCCTACAGATGCTTCTGGGGTAAAAGTTCTAAAAGCTGGTGATAGTGTTACAGTAAACGTAGGTGAAAGTGTTACTGTAAAAGCTGAAGGCAAAACAAAAGCTGAATTTACACAGTCAGGCCTTACAATCACTCATAAAGGTGATGGCGTTTTTGAAATTTCCGCAGCTGCAACAATGTCCGACACAAGCGTAAGTGTAAACTTCAACGACGGTACAGATTCAGATGACGGTATTGATATTACTGTTTATGTTTATGATCCTAATTATACATTGAATATTACTTTGGATTCTGTTGTTGCAGGAAGTGCCGCTTCAATCAGTATTTATGCAGAAGGTAAGGAAGAGGATGAAACAGAAGCTTCATTGAAACAGACTGTAAATGCAACTTATACAGCAGGTGCTACAAGTGCAAGTGCTAAACTTGCTAAAGACAAAGCTAATTCATACAAATACTTTAATAACATTGTAGTAACTGTAAAAGACAGCGCTGGAAACGAAATTGATGTAGAAACTAATCCTGTTTACTTCTGTTATACTGACACAGCATTTACTGGAATTACAGTATCAGAGGCTGTTACTGAAAAAACATTCACAATAAATTTCCAGGGCTTCACAATTCCTGGCGGTTCAGTAACAGGACTTAAATATTCAACAGCCTGGGCTAGTTCAAGTTCTGAATGGGCTGATGATACAACTGTAACTCCAACTGTAACTGTTGCTGCTGACGGTGCTTCTGCAACATTTTCTGTTGCAAGTACAAGTGAATTCTATATTGACTGGACAATGCCTCTTGTAAAAGATTCTGAAGGAAATACAATTTCTATTTCTGCAGGAAATACAGAAGCAAACAAATGGTACAGCTATAGTGGTGATGTATGGTCTAATACTCTTACACATGTAAGTGGTGAGTATCAGGAACTTGCAACTGATAAAGCCTATGATGCAAATGGTTCTGACTATGTCAAAGTTATTGAAGCAAGCGAATTTACTAATTTAAGTATTTCTACAATAAAAGTTATTGCAAAGATTACGAGTGCAACAGGAGATTGGTGGGCATCTGCTTCTTCTGCAGGTTCTTGGAATAAAGATACATATCAGTCTCTTGCGTGGTCTACTGAAGAT
>JAEEGK010028298.1_pt1 | contig 11253 bp, 6 predicted proteins | sample 8958771 | NCBI WGS metagenome assembly JAEEGK01 (sample SAMN16246547, study PRJNA631951) | gut metagenome | biome: gut microbiome; feature: rumen; material: SC-attached | host: Bos | place: Iran: Karaj | collected 2018-10 | reverse complement strand
GATTGGGGGATTGGGGATTGGGCCCAATCCCCAATCCCCAAAAAAAATATAATTTATCATTTGCTAAATATTAAGTTTTAAAATAAAATAATTATTTTAATATTAATAATATATATATAATAAATTAATATTTATTATATGAAATAAAAAATCTTTTTAAACTTATTTTTTTAGTTTTTAAAAACACTTTTTTCAAATAACCATTTTTTTATTTAAATTTAAATAATTTTTCACTTAAAAAAAATAAAAAAATAAAAAATAAACATTAAAACCTCAAAAAAAAAAAAAAAATAAAATAAAAAAAAAAAATGTCAACAACCGAAAAATCACCAATTCCTTTAGATATCCAAAACTTAGCTTCAGCATATCCAAAAGACCAACCAACAATTCAACCACCACCTCAAGCATTCAACCCATTAACTCATATTCCACCAAAATACACAATAGATGGTTTTTTAAAGCCATTATCAAAAAGTCGTGACACAGCAAATATACTTTCATTAAAATCTCAAATAAAAATTCCATGGAATGAACAAAATACAAATGCATCAGGAGCATTAACTCAAAGTCAACTTTTAGCTCTTCGTAAAAAAGAACGTCTCCCTGATTTATCATATGATTTAGATAAAGACGGTTACGTTGGAGGAAGAGATTATGTAATTGCAAAAAGATTTGATTTAGATGGTGATGGTAAATTAAATGAAATAGAAAAAAAAAATGCTTATGAAGCTTTAGCAAATAATATTGAAGATAATTATGTTTGGAATGTTGATAATCAAGGAGGAAAAAGACCTTTTAGATTATTACAAAAAAGAGGTAAAATTATTGATGCTGATGATTTTTTACCTGTTAAAGAAACTTATCCTAAACATCCTTTAAGTAATATTAAACCTAAATTTTCTACATTAAGTGAAATGTTAGAAAGTAGGAAAAATCAAACGAAAAAAGAAATAAATGATAAAATGAAAAAATGGGAAGAAGAAAATCCAATTAAATTTATTAATGAAGAACAAGATCTTGCAAATTTAACAAGAGTACATCCTAAATATACTTCAATAAGTCAAATTAAAGATGAAATGCATAAAAATGCAAGAATTAAATGTGGATTAGAACCAATTGAAAGTGATATTAAAGATACGAAACATGATCCTACTTTAGAATATGTTTATAATCCTAAACATAAAACACAAAAAGATTTAATTGATGAAATAAAAAGAGAAAATTTAGAAGAAGGGAAAAAATTAATGAATGTTAATTTTAAAAATGAAGTTGAAAGATTAAATGAAAGAGAAGATGAAATTTTTGCTAAAATGTATAGTAATGAAGATAGAAAAACATTTACAAAAATAAAAGAACAAAGAAGAAAAGAAACAAATGATTATAATATTAAAACATTTTCTAAACAAACAATAGGAGTTCATGGACATGAATTACCAAAATTTTCAGAAAATGAAAAAATGAAAGAATGGTGGAAATTAAAAGATGATTATAAAGAAAAACCACTTTATCAAAGTTGGAATGAATATACTGAAAAAAAAAAATATTATAAACCACCAGGTGAAGATTTATTATTAAATGAACATAGAGATGAAGAACCAAATTGGGTTGATCCATTTAAAAGAGAATATCATCCTTTACCAAAAGTAAAAAAAAGTGATAATTTAATTATTAAAGTTAATAATTTGAATTTATGGAAAGATTTTGATCCGAATCATCCTGCTGTAATTGATTTTTCTGAAAAAAAACCACAACATATTTATAAATGGAGTACTTTAGTTAATCAATTTGCTCCGAATAAATTTAAGAGAGGAAGATTTTTTGATTCTATTAATAGAGAAAAAGAAGTTAATGATGAGCAAAATGATTTAAATAATCAATTTGATTCTTTTCATCAGAAATTTAGTATGTTGGATAAAAAAAATACTAATGAACAAATTAATTTGGAAAATGAAGAAGTGAAAGTTATTAAAGATTCTTTGTTTATTAAATTCTCCAATAAAGATAAAAATAAAGGGAATATTCCTAAAAATACTATGGCTAAAACTAAAGGATTTTAAATTAATTATTTTTATTTTTCTTTTTTTTTTATTTTGTTAACTGTAAATTTTTAATAATATCTAAAAAAAGTAATATTTGATTTATTTATTTACTGATATTTGAAATTTTATATAAATTTTTAATTAAGTGATTTTTAATTTGTTTTTCTTAAATAAATATTAAAAAAAATAATTAAAGATGGAAAGTTATACTTCAAAAGATATTTTTTCAACATTTAATAATAATCAAATAAAAAAATCAAGAAACAAATATTCAAGTTTTGATGATAATTCATCATCATTAAATGTTAATCAAATAAAATCAACAAGAGAATTAAGAAGTAAATTCAATTCAAACAATTTAAATTTTCCAGGACATAAATTAATGAATAGTCAATTTAATCAATTTAGAGCAAATAAAAAAATGACAAGATATAATAATCCTATAAAAGGAAATTCATTTCGTTCAATTGATTTAGGATCAACAAGTACAGAATTTAATTCAACAAGAAATCCTTTTAAATTTATTAGAAAAGTTGATGTTGATATTAATAATTTATTAAATTCTCCAAATCGAAATATTCAAAATATGAAAATGTTATCAACTACTAAAAAAATAAATGATAATAAATCTGTTTTTACTGAATGTAATTTAGAAAGTCAAAGGGAAACAAATTTAAATTCTTATAGAACTTATATTAATTTATTAAATAATCAACCTGATTTATTAATTACTAAAATTAAAAATAAAATTAAAGGAAATGATAATTCCAAAGTTAATGATTATTTAGATAAAATTTTAAATAATATAAGTAGGAAAATTATTTATTATAATTCTAGAAATATTATTATTGATGATGATTATATTATGAATTTATTATTAGAAGAAGAAAAAAATTTAACAAAGAAAATGGAAGAAATTTTTAAAGGAAAATGTACTATTAAAAACTTTACGAAATATATTGAAGATGAAAATGGAAATAAAATTTTTTTACCTCTTATTAATTCATATACAAAAAAAGTTAAACATAGTAGAAATTCTATTTTTTCTACTTTGCAAAATAATCCTTATTTTAGTAAAACTTTTTCTAATAATCCTAAATTTAGAAATTTTTTTTTTAATTCTCAAAATGATAATCATGGAAAAATTAGTGAAAATAGTTTAAATAGTTTATTAAAAGATAATTTATATGGAAAAAAAGGAATTAAGAAAAGAATAAGAAAAGGTTCTAAAAGAATTAGTGAAGAAAATAGTTTATTTGATTCAAAATCAGAAAGTGAAATTATTGATTCAAAAGGAAATGTTATAAAGCATAATAAAAAACACAATAACAATAAAAATAAAGAAAAATATTCAAGTGAATATGAATCATATGAAGAAGATGAAAAAGAAATTATTGAAAATAATGACAAAAAAATAAATAAAGATATGATAAAAAAAGAAAATTTAAGTAATAAAAGAAATAATAAAAGTTATAATAAAAATAATATTAAAAGTAATATTATTTATAATAAGGATAACAATCATCATTATAACAATATAATAAAAAATAAAAATAAGATTAAATCTCAAAGTCATGAAACTAAAGATAAAAATAGAGAAGAAAGAAAAAAAAAAGATGATGATAATAATAATAATAATGATAATAATAATAATAATGATAATAATAATATAATTGAATCAAATGAAAAACAATTAAAAGAAGAAATACTTATTCAAGAGAAAGCTTTAGCCAATTTAGATTCAGAAATAAAAAACAATTTCAAAAAATTTTTAGAAGATTCTGATTCAGAAAGTGATGAAAGTGAAATGAGTAATCAAGTTGAAAATACAAATAATAAAAATATTATAATAAATAATACAAATATAACAAATAATAATCTTGATATTATAAATAATGATGTAAATAATAGTAATGATTTAAAAACAAAAAAGGGGAAGAAAAAAAATAAAAAAAAAATAAAAGAAAAAAATAAATCAAATGAGAATATTTCAGAAGAAAATAATATCAATAATAATAATAGTAATAATATTAATAATAATGAAATAAATAATTCAATTGAAAATAATGATAATAATGAAGATAATGATATTAAAAAAAATAATAGTAAAAAAAGCAAAAATCAAAAAATAAATTACATAAAAAAAAATAATAAACAAAATAATAAAAATAATGAAAATATTGATGAAAATGATGAAGAAGATGATGAAAATGACATTGTTAGTGAATCTGAATCATCATCAGAAGATTCAAAAGTAATTGAAAAAGAATTTGAAAATGAAATAGAAGAATATTTAAATCAAAATAATATAACAGATCCAGAAGAAAGAAAGAAAAAAAAAGCAGAAATTCTTCAAAAATTAAAAAAAAAGAGAAAGAAGCAAAAACAAAAAATAAAACTGCAAAAAAAAATAGCAAAGAAAAAAATGATAAAAGCTCAGAAAAAAATTCAAAATATAAAAATAAAAAAAAACATAGTAAAAATAATAGAACAAAATAAAACAATAAAAGATAAAATTCAACAACAACAAGAAGAAATAAAAGAAGAATTAATTAGAGAAGAAGAACAATCAAAACCAACAAAAAATATAATAGAAAAAATAAAAGTTCAAGAAGAAAAACAAAAAGAAAAACAACAAATACAAAAAAAACAAGAAAAAATAGTATCTTCATTAATAAGTATGGCACAAGGAAAATTAACAGAAAAAATGACAAAATCAGATTTAAATACTTTACTTTTTGATCAAGAATTTGGAAATCAAGTTGAAAAATTAAGAACAGAAATGCAAAATGAAGAAGACACAAAATTTTATCCTGAAAAAAGTAAGAGAAAAATTTCTTTAGGAGAAGTACTTGAATTCTTATTTAAACATATTACAGAATTTTTCAAAAAAAAAAAAGAAGAATTAGCAAAAACAATGAAAAGAAAAATAACTCAACAATTAAAATCAAATCAAATGAATACATTATTAAATTCAAATAAAAAAGTTGTTCCTCAAAAAAATTTTACTTCTTTTGGTAATAAAAAAGATTATTCTTCTGATAGTTCTAGTAGTGATAGTTATAAATTGCCAGTTTTAAAAAAACCAAAAACTGTTTTAAATAATAAATTAAAATTAGATATTTTTAATAAAGAAGCTTGGAGTAAAAGAACTTTTCAAGAAAATGAACTTTTACTTCATAATGAGTTAAAATATCAAATTATGTTAACTAATAATATTGAAAGTAAAGAAAGATTTCAAAATTTTTTTAATCAAATTGAAAAATTAAAACAAGTTGATATTAATGAATATATTAGATCACTTGAAGAAAATTTTGACTCTTATAAAGATGAATTGTCTGATTTAATTGAAGCAAGAGAAATGGAAGAAAGAATCAATAAATTTTTATTTAATTTTCATGTTGATAGAGAAAAAGTTATTTTTAATAAAAAAATTTTGAGTGAAAAAATTAAAATTAAAGATAATAAATTTGATGTACTTATGGGAAAAAAATTTCTTAAAAATAATGAATAAAATAGGTATTTTTTATAGATGAATAATATTGATAATTGGATTTTTAATATATATATAATTTAACTTATATAATTATAATTTTTATTTTTTCTATTATTTGAATTAATGTATGAAGAAATTGGTTGATTATTTTTAATTTTATTTAAATTTTTTACCCAATGTGGAGTATATTGAATAATATTTTTAATTTGACTATATGTTACATATACTTTATTCTCTTTTTTCATTATAATTTTTTCAGTAATAATTACAATTAATAATATTATATAATAAAACAATCTAGAAATTGCAATTATAATTGAAAAATAAATTAAATTTGAAAATATTTGAACAATATAAATTTCATAAATTAAAAAACAAAGATATAATAGAATTAATTTAATTTTACAATCTAAAATAAAAACTCCAAGAAATAACTCAAAAAAAAATAAAAAAGCAAAAAATTTAATAAAACTAAAAATACCTTCATTATTTAAAAAACCACCAAAAAACCAAAAATATTTATTAACAAAGTCTATAATTTGATTATAATGTTCTTTATTTTTTGAAATAGTATTTTCAATATCTTTTAAATTTAATTTAATTAATTTTTCAGTTTCACTATAATTTTTCATAAAATCATTTAAAGAATTTAATTGATTAATAGTATGTGTAAAATTCCTTTGAAATTCCTCAGAAAAATTCTTATTCCAATTAATAATATTTTCAGCTAATTCAGAACTCAAAATTAAATTACTTAAAATAATATCAGTTGACTTTTCCCATTTTAAAATTTTATAATAAAAACAAATATTTTCAATTTGTTGATAAAAAGTAGAATAAGTAGTCCATAAATCTCCTTTTAAATCTTTAATACAATTTTTAACTCCATTACTCGAATCACAAATTGGATAAGATTTACCAAATTTTGATAAAGAACATATACTTAATTTATATGATAATTCCATCATTAAATTATCTGAAATATTTTCACATTGTGTTTCTAAAGAAGTGAATACTTCAATTATACAATTTTGAGATTTATATTTTGATATAAATGTATTTATATTATTTTTTAATTCAACAATTTTATTTGAGTTGATTATTTGGTTTTTTATAGTTGAAATTAAATAAAGAATTATTAATAATTTCGACATATTTTTAATTTTTTTTAATTAATAATTCTAAATTTTAGGAAATTTATTAAAAAAAAAAATAAAATTATTATATTAAAAAATTCCTTTATAATTCATTAATCCTTGCTTTATCAAAATATTTTTATTATTATATTCAGTTCGTCCATCTATAGGTTTATTTAAATATCTTTTTTCTTTAGAAGTATTATTATATACAATTTCATAAACATTTTTATGAAGATTTACCACACTATTATTTCCAATTTCATTTATTTGTTTATAATATGAATCATCTTTAGTTAATTCAGGTAATTTTTCAAAAAATGTTAAATCTTTACTATAAAGATTATCAATTATCTTAAATATTTCCTCATTTTGTACTTGTTCAATTACAGAAAATTTTAATACAAAATTCAGTGATTCTTTAATTCCAATAGATTCTATATATTTATCCCAATTATTTATAAAATCTGAATAAATTTTTTCAAACTCATTTTTAATATTATCAATATTATTTTGATAACTATATAAATATTTTAAATAATCATTAATTTTTTTTGAAATATTTAAAATATCATTTTCTTTAGTTGAAACTGAAAAAAAAGGTTCTTCTCCTTGATTAAAGTAAATTTGATATTGAGAAATGTTTCCTTTTGATTTATAAGCTAAATACCAAAAAAAAGAAGTTATTATATTTTCCAAATTAGGTTCTTTAATACAACAAGCTCCAGTTTCATATATTAATTCAACTCTAATATTTATTAAATATTTTTTAATCAAATCTATTTCATGTAAACATAATTTTGCTTCTTTAAATTTTTTATTTAATTCTTCATTTGATAATTGAATCTTTGTAATATCTATTTTTGATTCATTAAGTGATGATGTTCCTGAACTACAACCCATTTTTTTAATTTTAAAAAAAATATTTTTATTTAATTATTTTTTTTTGCTCTTTTTTTAAATTTGACATTTTTCTTTTTTTTTTATTATTAAAGTAAAATTTTTCATTTACGGAAATATTATAATTATATAAATTTAGAAAATGGAAAATTTATCTGAAGAAAAAATAAAAAAAAGAAAAGGAAAAAATAAATCAAAAAATAAAAAACAATATCAAGAAGATAATACAGAAAATGATTATGAAAATGAAATTGAAAATGAAAATGAAAATGATTTTAATACAGAAGAAGATGAAAAAGAAAAAATAATAAAAAAAGTATCTCCAATTAAAACCCAAACATCAGGTACAATTGGAGAAACAGAAGAGGAAAAAAAATTAAAAGAAAAATATTTAAAACATTATTCAAATAAGGAAATTGTATTAAAATCATTAAAATTTGCATTAGGAAATTGGAGATATAATGTATATAATCAAATAAATAGTTTAATAGATCAAGGATTTTCTTTATATATGCCAATTTATCATAGTAAAATAGTAAATTCAATTACAAAAGATAAAGATTTAAATAAGTTATATAATAGTTTTCAAGCTTATATTATTTTAATTGCAATTAGATTAATAACTTCTGAATTAATGCAATGTTTAGCTTATTATTTTGTAAGAGATGCTTTTTATTCTTATAAAAATGTCGTTTTGGAAAATATTTCTGAGAAAGATGTTGAATTTTTTGATATTTTAAAAACTGGAGAATTAATTGAAAGAATAAGACAAAATGAAGGAACAATAGAAAAAAATTTCATTTTCAAAACTGTTAATTTTCTAATTACAATATGTAAAATTGTATATTTAAGTTATTATATTTTTAAATATTCATTTGATCTATCTTTAATTTATTTAGGAATATATTTATTTAATTTCATAATAGATTATCTATTAAAAAAACAATTTGAATATAGTAATGATAGAAAGAGATTTAGATTAAGAGATAATTACTCAAGTGCATTAAATGAATTTATAAGTAATATAAGATTAATAAAATCTTTTGGAACAGAAGAAAGCGAAATTCAAAAATTACAAAATTTAAAATTAAGAAGTTCTCGTCCATTTGGAGGACTTCAAAATTTTTTAAGAGCATTAAATTCATTTGGTAAAAAATTTGGTGATATGTATATTTATTATTTAGCAGGAAAAAAAACTTTAACAAATCAAATGAATTATGGTGATTTAATAGTATTTCAAAGTTACTCAAATCAACTAAAAAAAACATTTGGTACAATAAAATCATCTTTTGATGAATATTTAGAAATGTTTGAAAGTTGGAAAAGATTTTTTGAAATATATGATTACGAACCAAAAATAATATCAAAAAAAAATATAATCCCAAATAAAATAAAACCATCAATCTCATTTAATAATGTTTCATTTTCTTATCCATTAAAACCAGAAGTAACAGTATTAAATAATTTATCATTTAAAATACCAGAAGGTAAAGTAATAGCAATAGTTGGTTATTCAGGAAGTGGAAAGACAACAATATCAAATTTAATACAAAGATTTTATGATCCAAAAGAAGGAAATATTACAATAGATAATTATGATATTAGAGATTTAAATTTAAAATGGTTACATCAAAAAATAGGTTTTGTCTCACAAGAACCAGTTTTATATTCAGGAACAATAGAAGATAATATAACATATGGAGTAAATGAATATACTCAAGAACATTTTAATAAAATATGCGAAATTGCTAATATTAATAAATTTGTAAATGATAAAAGTTTATTTCCAAATGGTTTTAAAACTCTTGTTGGAGAAAAAGGAAGTAAAGTTAGTGGAGGACAAAAACAAAGAATTGCTATTGCGAGAGCTTTAATGAAAGATTGCTTATTTTTAGTCTTTGATGAAGCGACTAGTGCACTTGATGCTGAAAGTGAATATGATGTTCAAATGGCTATTGAAAATGTTATTAAAAGTAAAAATATTACTACTGTTATTATTGCTCATAGGTTAAGTACTATTAAAAATTCTGATTTTATTTTGTTTTTGGATAAAGGAGAAATTAAAGAAGTTGGAAGTCATGATGAGTTGATTGAAAAAAATGGAGAGTATAAAAAATTAGTACAGAAACAATTGGTTAGTTAGTTTTTTTGTTTTTTTTTTTTTTTATTTTTTTTTTTTTTTTTTGAATTTTGATTCGTTAAAATTTGGTTTTTATTATTTTTTTTTATTTAATATATTTTTTTTTTAAAAAATGTTTTTTTTATTTGTTTTTATATTTTTATATATTTTATTAAATCCCTTTTTTTAATTAAATGTTATTTATTTTAGAAAAAGATATTTTATATTTTTCCCCTTTTTTTTATTTAGAATATTTTGATATATATAAAATGAATAATAAAAATTAATAATTAATGAAAAAGGAAGATTTTTTTTTTTTTATAATGAAAATGATACAAAAATAAATGATAAAACAATTAAAAACAAAAATATATCTAAAAAAATAATTAGAAAAGATAATATTAGAAGTAAAATCATAAATCACTTTTGTACTTTTGTAATAAACTTTTTAAATGATTATATAAAAAAAATATATAATCAACAAAAAGTTTTATTTATTAAGATAAATTACGAATGTAGAAAAAGTGTAAATATTACATCAATAAAAAATTTTATGAACAATTCAATAAAAGATTTTTGTAAACTTCCAACTTATTCTAAGGGATTTATTTTTGATAAATACCATAATTATGAAAATTTATTAAAAGTTCAAAATGACTTAAGTGAAAAATTTATTAATCAAAAATTATCAGAATTTTATCAAAATTATTATCTTAAAGATTCAATTTTAATAAATGAACAATTTGGTTTAAGTGAAGAAACAAAAAATTTCAATCGTTTATTAGAGGTTTACGAAGAAAATAAAATATATCAAGAAAAAATAAGGGAATGTGGTTTTAAATTAATTAATGATTTTATTGAAAGAAAACCACGAAATAAATATATTCAAAAAACAACTTTAAAATATAATAAAAAGAGTAAAAGAAATAAAAGTAATGAAATTGAACAAAATAATTTATTAAATCAAAATGAAATTGAACAAAATAATTTTCCTTTAAAATTTAGTTTATTGAAAGAAGAAAATTATTATGATTCACATTTATTACCTGATAATATAACTTCTCATTTTTCCAATGATACTTATAATTTTGGGAATATTTATTGAAAAATAATTACATATTATTTTTTTAATCTAGAGATTTATTTTAGTTAAACAAAAAAATTTAGATTTAATTTTTAATTAAAATTAACAATATTTCTTTTAATATATATATTTTTTCCACATATATTCTCATATTATTACACAAATCTTTATCTTATTCATAATATAAAATATTAAATTTCTTTTTAAATAAATTTTTAAAAAGTATATTACAACAATTACACCAAAAATTCAAAAATATGATGTAGTTTTTAATTTTATTAATTTATATATTAAAATATTATTATAATTTACTTTATATAAATTTATAAGATTTATTTTTTTGAGAATCAAAATTTTATTAAATAATATGTAAACAAAATTATAAATGAAAAATATTTTATTTTTCATATATTTTTTTCAAAATATATACTCAATAATAATAAAATTAAATTTTGAAAAACTTCCTCATGAATATTCAA
>JAEEGK010028296.1_pt1 | contig 11254 bp, 10 predicted proteins | sample 8958771 | NCBI WGS metagenome assembly JAEEGK01 (sample SAMN16246547, study PRJNA631951) | gut metagenome | biome: gut microbiome; feature: rumen; material: SC-attached | host: Bos | place: Iran: Karaj | collected 2018-10 | reverse complement strand
GTTTTTATACACTATACTTACAATTGTATTCAGCTTAAGAATTAAGGCTTTGGCAAAAAAACGTTAATGTATTTAAGGAGGTTAATATGCAGGAGAAAGTATTAAACATTAAAAAGAACGGAATGGGTATGCTGTGCTTGCTTATTTTGCTGGAAGTGGTATCGGTTGCCGGCATCGCATTATGTGGAGTAGGTTTATCCAAACAGGAAAGCCATTTGGCTCTTTACGTTATAGGACTGGTAATTACCATCCTTCTTGCGTCGCTTATTATTCCCATCGCTTTTGCGGGTCTTAAGGTTTTAAAGCCTCAGGAAGCACTCGTACTTACTCTTTTCGGTAAGTATCACGGAACATTGAAAGGTGACGGATTTTACTTTGTAAATCCCTTCTGCGCATCCATCAATCCCGCATCTTACACAAGACTCAATCAGAGCGGTGACGTTAAAGCGGCTGCAGTAAGCCCTTCAAGCGTGGAACTTCCTACCAAGAAGCTTTCTTTGAAGATTATGACTCTTAACAACACCAGACAGAAGATTAACGACTGCCTCGGTAATCCTATCGAAATCGGTATTGCTGTTACATGGAAGATTGTTGATACCGCAAAGGCTGTATTTAACGTAGAGAACTACAAAGAGTTTCTTTCGCTTCAGTGCGATGCGGCTCTTCGTAACATCGTAAGAATCTACCCTTATGACGTGGCTCAGAACGTAGATACCACCGGTGACGGTCAGGCTGATGAAGGTTCATTGAGAGGCTCCAGCGAAATCGTTGCGGAACGTATCAAGAAGGAGATTCAGGCCCGCGTAGAGCTTGCAGGTATTGAAATCGTTGAATCAAGAATCACTTACCTTGCATACGCACCCGAAATCGCCGCTGCAATGCTCCAGAGACAGCAGGCATCAGCTATCATCGACGCAAGAAAGATGATTGTGGACGGCGCCGTAGGTATGGTGGAACTTGCCCTTGAAAGACTTAACGAAAATCATGTGGTAGATTTGGACGAAGAAAGAAAGGCAGCCATGGTTTCCAACCTTCTCGTAGTATTATGCGGCAACCATGACGCACAGCCTGTTGTAAACTCCGGAAGCTTATATTAAAATATCAGAAAGTGGTGTGAAATGGCAGAAAAAAAACAAGTGCCATTAAGGCTCAACGAAAAACTTTATAATGCTCTTGCGGAGTGGGCGGAGGACGATTTCAGGTCGGTTAACGGTCAGATTGAATACCTCCTTACCGAATGTGTCAAGCAGCGTAAAAAGAACGGTAAATACGTTGGGGAAGATATCGATGCACCATTGGACATTGATATTTAACGGAGGTTACTTAACATGAAAAACCGGGCGTACATTTTGTTTTGGCATAAGATAGTTGAAGCGGCTTACCTTATTTTTTCTTTGGCGGCGTTGATTGTATACATTATATTTGCCGCATCGACAAAGGGGGAGATTGCGACTCACTTTGCATTCGACGGAACACCTGACGCATACGGTTCGGCCTGGGAGGGGCTTGCTTTTCCCATTACCATGCTTATTACAAACATTGCAATGTCTGCCATGGTACATTTTTTGCCCGTTCAGTCCTGGAACATGCCGGGACAGGTTACGGAGCGAAATGCCCCCTTCAGGTACAGAAATGCCATAAGCATGGTGGTACTTATAGGACTGTGCATATCCCTTATGTCCCTTCTCGGTACGATTTTCATGTTTAAAGCAAGAACCCTTATGGGACCTGTCTCAATCGGGCTTTGCGTCGTAATGACCGTGATTATTATCTTTTACGCCGTGAAGACCTATAAAGATTCAAAGAGATACGCTTAGACACATAATCATTATGGGAGAGTAAATTAATGGAAGAATTATATCAACAGCTCATGGAAAAAACAGTTCCCTTTCCGTCGATTGCCTGCATGATAATATCCTTTGTTCTGGCTTTTGCCATTCCGGGAGTGTTAATCAGGTATCTGGTCAAAAGGTACGGATGCAGCTTAAAGCCTTTGATGGTGGGCGCACTTACATGGATAGTGTTTGCACGTATTTTAGAGGCTATTCTTCATCAGGTGGTTTTGGGCAGTTCTTTCGGAGCGCCTATTCAGAATAACCTTCTTTACTATGCTATGTACGGAGCCGCTGCGGCAGCGTTATTTGAGGAGTTCGGCAGACTTATCGTTATGAAAACGGCATTAAAGAGAGAGTTTGACAATGATAGGAACGCCCTTATGTACGGAGTCGGCCACGGCGGAATCGAGATGATTATACTTCTGGGCTTTTCCATGATGACGAACCTTATGTACTCAAGCCAGATTAACAAACATGCGCTGGAGCCGCTTTTGGAAACTGCGAAACAGCTTCCCGAAGAACAGGGGATAGCTGCTTTTCAGTCTTTACTCGGACTGACCGACACGGCTTCAGGACTTTTCCTTTTGGGACTTGCGGAAAGAATACCGGCTCTTGCCCTTCAGATTGCCATGAGTGCTCTTGTCTGGAAGGCTGTTAAGACTCAGAAGAACGGATACTTTATTCTTTCTTTGGCAGTTCACTTCGTGGCTGATTTTGTGACCGTTATTGTTGCGGGAAGTCTTTCAAACATAGCGGTGGCGGAGGCTGTCATAGTTGTGGTGGGTCTGGCAATTTCGGTTGCGATATTCCTGCTTTTAAAGAACAAAGAAAAAGAAGAATTGGTATAAAGACAGAGGGGCCCGGGTTAATCCCGGGCCTTAAAAATAAACAGAAAATAAACTTTGGAAAACTTTGCTAAATTAAAGCCTTGAAGCCTTGCGAAGGCAAATAAAAAGCAATATCTTAATAAAGTAAATATTGCGAACAATTTATTGGAGAGAGAAACATGAACTTTTTTAAGAAACACAAAAAGGGACTTATCATTCTTTTGATAATCGCGGCAGTTGTGACCGGGATTGTGATATGGTTTAAGTCCGCAGTCAACAAAGGCATGAACATGCTTAATGCAGCCATGAGCAACGAGGTTGCGGAGGCTCAGAGAAGAGACATAGTCAGTGTGGTATCTGCTACGGGTAAGATTACCAGTGTCGATTCCAAAAATGTTACCACAACCGCTACGGGAGCCAAGGTTCTTGAGATCAAAGTTGCAGAGGGCGATGAGGTCAAGGCGGGAGACGTTATAGCGATTCTGGATGCCTCCTCATACGAAGACAATCTTAAGTCACTTGAAGACAACCTTGCCAATTCCAAGAAATCTTCGAACTTAAGTATTTCTTCCGCCAAGCGTCAGTTAGACGAAGCCGTTACCAGCAGTAATGCATCCAATGACAAGGTAAATACTCAGGTTGCGGACCTTGAGAAAAAACTTGAGGAATATAAGGATTTAAGAGATCAGTCATTAGGCATCTATGAGCAGGCGGTTAAAAACAGAGTGGCGGCGGAAGCAGCTTACAAACAGGCTCTTACCCTTCAGTCAACGCTTGCGGGACAGATTGGAGACATAAGCGGTGATGACGTATCCTCCAATGAACAAAGAGCGGCTCTTGAGACTCAGCTTGCCGCAGTCAATGTTACTGCCTTGCTAAATACATACAATGCTTGCGTGGCTGACGAACAGACAAGACTCAGCAATTACAATATGCTGGCGGGTCAGTATGAAGCCACCGAATCATCTCTTAAAACTCTTAAGGATACAAGAGACGAGACCAAGCGTGTTAACGACGCAAGTGTAGCGGCCCGTCAGGATGCCCTTTCAAGTGCAAGGATTTCATCAAACAGCTCTTCTTCATCCGTGGAGAGTCAGATAGATGCGGTTAAAGACCAGATTGAGAGCTGCACGGTGACCGCTCCAATTGATGGTGTGGTAACATCTCTTGCCATATCCGAAGGAGCCGTTTACACAGGCCCCTATGCGGCAGTGATAGAAGATGTAAGCGCTTATGAAATAACCGCGGAGATAGACGAATACGACATCGGTAAGGTAAAAAAAGGCCAGAGAGTGGTTATTAAGACCAACGGTACCGGCGACGAAGAACTTGAAGGTGTGGTTAAGTCTGTAGCACCCAGAGCTACAGTCGGCATGGGTGTAACATACAAGGTTGTTATTTCCGTACTTACCAAGAATGATTTACTCAAGCTTGATATGACAGCCAAATTAAGCATCGTGCTTGAATCAAGCGAGAATGCCCTTACGGTTCCCTTTGATGCCGTAATTACAGACGATGACGGTAAGACCTACGTAAACGTGGTTGATTTCAAGAATCAGGACGCTACCTACAACACTCACAAGGTATACGTTACCACCGGTGTCACAAGCTCATATTATGTTGAGATTACCGAAAGCGAGTTAAAAGAAGGCGACGAAGTCCTTGTTGAGAGAGACAATTCGGGTGTATTTGACTTTAACGCTATCTTTGGTGTAAACGGCAGAGAAACCGACGGAATGTAGGAGCGTATATGGATAAAAAGAAAATTATTGACATGAAAGGCATCGTCAAGAAATTCTTTATAGGTACGCCCAATGAACTTGCCGCTCTGGGAGGCGTTGACATAGATGTATATGAAGGAGAATTCATATCCATCGTGGGAGCCTCCGGTTCCGGCAAATCAACCCTTATGAACATCATCGGTTCTTTGGACAGACCAACGGAAGGAACTTACTATCTCGACGGAATAAACGTAACAGAGAGTAAGGACGACGAACTTTCAAGAATCAGAAATAAAAAAGTAGGCTTTGTTTTTCAGACCTACAATCTTATAGCCAAGACCAACGCTTTAAAGAACGTGGAAATGCCCATGCTGTATGCCGGTATGAACTCAAGAAAGAGAGTGGAGAGGGCCAAGGAACTCCTTGAAATAGTGGGAATGGGAGAGCGCATGCGTCACCTTCCCGAAGAACTCTCCGGAGGACAGAAGCAGCGAGTTGCAATAGCAAGAGCCATGGCCAACGAGCCCGCCATTATCCTGGCGGACGAGCCAACAGGCGCCCTTGACTCACAGACGGGACGAATGGTTATGGACATCTTTCATAAGCTTCATAAGGAACAGGGCAAGACCATAGTGCTCATAACCCACTCCCCCGAACTTGCGGAAGAGACAGAGAGAATTATCACTTTAAAGGACGGCCTCGTAATCAACGAAAGAAAAGGTGCCGGCGCTCCTTCTTCGGACGATAAGGAGGTGAGTAACGCATGATGTTTCTTGAAAACGTGAGACTTGCATTTTCGAGTCTTCTTGCCAACAAAATGCGTGCGCTCCTCACAATGTTAGGTATCATTATCGGTATCGCCTCGGTTATAGCCATCATGACCGTAGGTAACTCCCTGACGGAGCAGGTTACGGACTCAATGTCCAGCCTCGGCGCCAATAACATTAACGTATATCTTCAGCCCAAAGAAAACGAGACCGAGATTACCGAGGAAGGCTACGTATTCGAAGCTCCCTCAGACGGTCAGGTAAGTGTCCTGGATACGGATTTAATTTCCACTGAGATGATTAAGAATCTTTGCGATACTTATCCCGACGATATATATGCCATATCCGCCACCAACAGTGTGGGACAGGGACAGATACTGGACGGCAGAAAATACGCCAATGTTTCCCTTACCGGTGCCAGCACCGGCGAATTCGTAGCCAGCAACATTAAGCTTGAAGACGGACGTTTCTTTAGCGAAACCGAAATGGACAAAGGCCTACTCGTAGGCATCTGCTCCGACAAAACCGTCAATAACATGTTTGACGGTGATATAAAGAAAGCCCTTGAGAGCACCGTTAACGTGTATGTGGGCGACAAGTTCTATCAGGTAGCCATCGTAGGCGTGTACAAATACGAGCGAAACAATATGATGTTCTCCCTTACGGCGGAGAAGGATATTAGCACCACTTTGTATATCCCTCTTAAGGCAGCCAAAGAACTTTCTCATTCGGAGAGTTACTCCAATTTCACCATCGTCACGGCAGCTGGCGTGGACGCAGATCAGTTTGCCAAGAACGTGGAAGGTTTCTTTAAACCCTACTACAGAAATAATCGAAACTTCTCTGTAGCGGCCTTCAGCCTTGCATCGGTGGTAGAGACCATGTCCACCATGATGGGCTCCATTACCAAGGCTATTGCAATCGTAGCCGGTATTGCCCTTCTCGTAGGCGGTATAGGTGTTATGAACATAATGCTGGTATCCATTACCGAAAGAACGCGTGAAATCGGTACCAGAAAGGCCCTCGGCGCCCCCAACAGCTCCATCCGCATGCAGTTTATCGTGGAAGCGGTGGTTATCTGTATCATCGGCGGTATTATAGGTATTATCATAGGCGTTACGGCAGGCGTTCTTTTGGCCAATGCCCTCGGAACCCCTGCGGTGCCTTCAATATTCAGTATAGTGTTAAGTCTTTCTTTCTCCATGGCGATCGGAGTATTCTTCGGATACTACCCTGCCAACAAAGCGGCCAGAATGGACCCCATCGAGGCACTGAGATACGAATAAAGAGCAACAAAAAAGTCCGTGAATCTCACGGACTTTTCTTATGTCTGAAATTAATTCAATCCTCTGAAACCTTTACCGATTATTTCGCTTGAGTTGGTAATCATGATGAAGGAGCCGGGCTGGGTGGTGTGTACGTAGTTACGAAGCATGACTGCCTGACTTCTTCTCATAACGGATAAAACAACGGTTTTTTCGCCGTGGGCATAGGCGCCTTCGGCCTTAAATACTGTGGCGCTTTTGCCGAGGGTTTCGGTAATGTATTTACAGATAGGCTCGGGGTCGTCACAGATGATGGTAAAGTATTTGCACAGGTTGATATTCTCGATTACACCGTCAATTACAAGGGATTTGGCCATAAGTCCGGTGAAGGAGAACAGACCCGTTTCAACGTCGAATACGAAGCATGCGCAAACAGTAATGCTTAAGTCCACAAGGAAGAGAGCAGTACCGATGTTAAAACTCGTATACTTTTTGACTATCATGGCTACGATATCCGTTCCGCCGCCGCTGGCACCGCGGTTAAACAAAATGGCCGCGCCCACGGAAGGAAGAATGATTGCGAATATAAGCTCAAGCACCGGCTGATTGGTGAGGGGCTTGTCCATGGGAAAAGCATATTCCATAAACTCAAGAAGCAGAGAGTTTAACACACTCACATATACCGTCTTGATGCCGAAACTCTTTCCTAAGAAAATAAAGCCGATTACCAGCAAAGCCATATTGATAATCAGGTTGTAAGTCGCAGGTGAGAGACTGCCGATTTTGGCAAGAATCATTGAAATACCCGTAACTCCGCCGAAGGTGAAGTTATTGGGAAATTTAAATACATATACGCCGATGTCAAGAATAATCGTGGCTATGGTAAGCCATATCCAGTCGGCGATTTCACGATGTCTTTCATGTTTTGTCATAAATTTAAACCTCTAATCTAACCATCCCAAATGATAGTAACATATCTGCATTAAAAGAAAAGTGTTTTATAAAAAAACTCGTTGACAATTTAATCGCCCCGCATTATTATACTAATGTGCTTTAAAGTGATAAAGCGTAACGCTTTTAACCGTTAAAGTTTACATAACAATGAAGGCTATGGGAGGTTTTTATGGTCAGCAAAATTATAATGTTGATAGTTTTCTTTGCCGTAATGATAGGTGTGGGACTTTACACCCGTAAGGCTGCCACCGATGTTAACGGCTTCGTCCTCGGAGGAAGAAATGTGGGACCGTGGCTTACGGCTTTTGCTTACGGTACATCTTATTTTTCCGCGGTAGTATTCGTAGGTTATGCGGGACAGTTCGGTTACAAATACGGTCTTTCATCCACATGGATCGGTATCGGTAACGCTCTGATCGGTTCCCTTCTTGCATGGGTTATCTTGGGACGCCGTACGAGGGTTATGAGTAAGCATCTTAATTCGGCTACCATGCCCGATTTTCTTGGCAAGAGATATCATTCAAAAGCCATCAGAATCGTTGCGGCTTTGATTTCTTTTATATTCCTGATTCCTTATACTGCATCTGTTTATAACGGTCTTTCCAGACTGTTCGGTATGGCCTTTAATGTGCCTTATTCAGTCTGCGTAATAGTTATGGCAGTTCTTACCGGAGCATACGTAATCCTCGGCGGTTACATGGCTACGGCGGTCAACGACTTTATACAGGGTATCATCATGCTGTTTGGTATTGTGGCGGTTGTGGTATCCGTTATTAACGGCAACGGCGGCTTCTATGAAGCTTACAAGAATCTTTCCGCAATGCCCAGCGATGTGGCAGTTACGGAAGGGCTTAACGGCGCGTTTGTTTCCTTCTTCGGACCCGACCCGGTTAACCTTCTCGGCGTTGTAATCCTTACATCCCTCGGTACCTGGGGACTTCCTCAGATGGTTCAGAAGTTCTATGCCATTAAGGATGAGCGCTCCATCAGACGCGGTACCATTATTTCCACATTCTTTGCGGTTGTAGTGGCAGGCGGATGTTACTTCCTCGGCGGTTTTGCCCGTCTTGCGGATATTTCCTCCATCACGGTTGACGGCAAGATTGTATACGATGCCATCATCCCCACCATGCTCAGTAAACTTCCCGATTTGTTAATCGGTATCGTGGTAGTGCTGGTTCTTTCCGCTTCAATGTCCACACTTTCAAGCCTTGTGCTTACATCCAGCTCCACCCTTACACTTGACCTTATCAAAGACAATTTCGTGAAGAAGATGAGCGAGAAGAAACAGCTTCTCATCATGAGAATCTTCATCGTGGTATTCATAGTAATTTCAGTAGTGATAGCAATGGATCCTCCCACTTTTATCGCTCAGCTTATGGGTATTTCATGGGGCGCACTTGCAGGCGCATTCCTCGCTCCCCTTCTTTACGGTCTCTACTGGAAGGGTGCCACAAGAGGCGGCGTATGGGCAGGCTTCATCTTTGCGGTGGGCTTCACCGTTGCCAATATGTACACCAAATGGGCCAACCCCATTAACGCAGGCGCTCTCGCAATGGTGGGCGGCCTCGTAATTGTCCCTGTTGTTTCACTCATTACACCGAAGCTTGACAAGGGCGAGATTGATTTTTCTTTCTCCTGCTACGAGAAAAAGAAAGTCGTGGAAGAAAAGATTGCTCTTCCCGAAGACGTTATACAGAATTAATCGGTTTGAACAAAGGGCTGTCGTGTTTATGCACGGCAGCCCTTTTTGTATTTCGCAGATTGTGTTATAATAACGCGGTATGCAACCCGCTGTCATATTAAGAAAAATTTAAGAGTATTTTCCTTGGGGAAAAAGGTTTTTTTGGATAGTATGATAAAAAAGCGGGCAGTCCGCGCAGTCGGACCTTTAAATTGCATAAGGAGAATGCGAATTGATTAAAGAAAATCAACGTATATTCAACAGATTGCTGGTATTAATCGACATGGTGATAATATTCTGCTCCATGCCTTTTGCATATATTGTTAAGTTTAAAATTCTTGCCCCCGGAGAGGTGGGGCGACTTCCCATACAGTCTTACTTAAGACTCATGGTAATGGTCACACCGGTATATTTGCTTATTTATTTTTTGAACTCCGTGTATGACCCTAAGAGAACTTCCAGAATTAAGCACGAGTGTTTTGCCCTTCTGAAGGCCAATGTTATGGGTATGGGAGCACTTATTGTAGGTATTTACGTTATTATCAAGGATATCGACTATGCCCGTTCCGTACTGGGCCTGTTCTTTTTCGTAAACACCTTTGCCACCATGGCATTTCGCGTAGTACTCAGAAAATCTTTGCGCTTTGCACGCAAAAAAGGATACAATCAGAAACATATTCTTCTGGTGGGCTACTCAGACGCTGCGGAAGCTTTTATCGACAGAATAGTGGGCAATCCCCAGTGGGGCTATTCCGTATACGGACTTCTTGACGACCACAAAGAGCCGGGTTACGAGTATAAGGGCGTAAGAGTTATAGGCCCGGTTACCGCGCTGACCCCCATCTTACAGGAGAATGACCTTGAAGAAGTAGCCATTACCCTTTCCCTTGAGGACTATGATTTCCTTGAGGAAGTGGTCAAAGAATGCGAGAAGCAGGGTGTTCATACCCAGTTTATTCCCGACTACAATAAATTTATACCGAGTCGCGCTTATACAGAGGATTTGTTCGGACTTCCCCTTATCAATATCAGGTATGTGCCCCTTGCAAATGCGGGATATGCGACACTTAAGCGCATAGCCGACTTTTTCGGCGCACTTATAGGCATTATCATTACCTCGCCCATTATGATAGTGGCGGCTGTTCTGGTGAAGCTTTCAAGTCCCGGCCCCATTATTTTCAAGCAGCAGAGAGTGGGCCTTCACAACAGACCCTTTAACATGTACAAGTTCCGTTCCATGCGCATGCAGGAGGATTCCGAGGAGAAAAAAGGCTGGACCGTCAAAGACGACCCCAGAGTTACGGGTATCGGCAAGTTCTTGCGTCGTACCAGTCTTGACGAGCTTCCTCAGCTTTTCAATATCCTTATAGGCGACATGAGCATAGTGGGTCCCCGCCCCGAAAGACCGCAGTTTGTGGAGAAGTTCCAGGAGGAGATTCCCCGCTACATGATTAAGCACCAGGTTCGTCCGGGTCTTACCGGATGGGCACAGGTCAACGGTTTAAGAGGCGACACCTCCATAGAAGAGCGTATCGAACACGATATTTTCTATATCGAAAACTGGACTGTCGGATTTGACATAAAGATTTTCTTTATGACTTTCTTTACCGGCTTTATCAATAAAAACGCATATTAAGGAGCGTTTATGACAATAGATGTGGTGATTCCTCTCTTTAGACCGGGAGAGGAATTCGTAACCCTTATCAGATTGCTTAAAAAGCAGACCCTTTCAATAAATCGCATCATACTGGTTAACACGGAAAAGGCTTTGTATGATGAGTTTGCGGGAAGGGTTTCTTTTGATGCTTCCGAATACGGCGCCGAGGTCTGTCATATTACCGCAAAAGAATTCGACCACGCGGGCACCAGGCACATGGCTATGCAGAAGAGTGATGCCGATGTGGTGGTGATGATGACCCAGGATGCCGTTCCCGCAGATGAGAAGCTTTTGGAGCACCTTACCGCACATCTTACGGAAGGTGTGGCTGTGGCGTACGCAAGACAGTTGCCTCGCAAGAACGCAGGGGTTATAGAGCAGGTTACGAGGGAGTTTAACTACCCGGGTGAATCTCAATTAAGGGATGCTTCGGATATAGACAGGTTGGGTATTAAGGCTTTCTTTTGCTCGGACGTGTGTGCGGCTTACAGGCGTGAATTGTATATGAAGGTGGGAGGATTTAAGGCTCCCGCAATTTTCAATG
>JAEEGK010028295.1_pt1 | contig 11254 bp, 11 predicted proteins | sample 8958771 | NCBI WGS metagenome assembly JAEEGK01 (sample SAMN16246547, study PRJNA631951) | gut metagenome | biome: gut microbiome; feature: rumen; material: SC-attached | host: Bos | place: Iran: Karaj | collected 2018-10 | reverse complement strand
CTTAACGTCTTCCAAGCATTCGTAATCGCTCACTACAAGACATCCGCATTCAAAAATTTCTGCGGCGGGGGCCGTTTTATCAAAAAGCCTCTGAGGTATGCTTCCCGGCGATCCGGGAGGCGCAAAACCTATGGGTTATATATACGCTCCCTCTGAAGGAATTTTCCTTCGAATAATCGCCCAAATTATATTTTACAGCCGTTACCTGCCAGCGTCAGATAGCACTTTTCCGCTTTGATCTTCTCCTCTGCGGTTGCATAATGTGCAATGTCATACCGATATCCCTCCAGAAGGTTTCGCTGGACTTTATCGACTTCTCTGAAATCAGTTGTGTCGATATATGTCTGTACCGCCTCAGGCATCCCGCCGGTTGCAATGTATTGCCTGTAATAATCCATGAGTTTCGAATGAACAGAAGCCGGAATGACCTTACCGGACTGAAGATAATCGTGAATTGAGTCGGTCATATCATGTGCCACACCCATACCCCAGAGGAATTCTTCAAAATCCAGTCCGTACATTTTTAGATAATCAACGTAACCAACGGGATATGATGACGCACGTTTATAGTCGATTCCCAGAAGCGACCCTGATGCGATCACATCGTATCTGTTATCTGTCGCCCAGAATTTTAAGGAGGTGATTGCCTCTTCGCATTCCTGAATTTCATCAAGAAAGATCAAAGTCTTTCCGGGAACGATTTTCTTCTCGGGAAAGCGAAAGCGCATGGCCATAACCATGTTGTCGACAGTTAAGTCTCCCGAAAAGATCTCCTTGGCTGAAGGCATCTGTTTAAAATTTATCTCGGCAATCTCCTCAAACCTCTCCTCGGCAAAGCGTTCAATGGTGTAAGTCTTTCCGATTTGTCTGGCACCCTGAACCACGAGACACTTCTTGTTTTTGTGATCTGCCCATTTTTTAAGGCGCTCCGACATTTTTCTTTCCAGCATGGACAACCTCCCAACGTTTTCTTATGAGGGTATTATACATCACTATCAACATTTTGGAAAGATAAAACGTACTTCCAATCAACATTTCGGACGGAAAATATGTGTATCAAATCAACATTTCGGATACATACTCATCCTTTTCGGACCCGGTAAAGTGTAAACGCCTTACCTTTCTTTAGAAGAGCTATGAAATTTCTACTATCGCAGATGTGCATTGAACAACTAAGAGGCCATAATTGGCAGCCATCTGAAAAGTGCAGGCCCCCGCGGCGCAGGATCTTTGAATGCGGATGTCTTGTAGTGAGCGATTACGAATGCTTGGAAGACGTTAAGAAGTATAGGGGCATTTCGGCTGAGCCGAAATGAGGTTTGCTCGAGGCACGGATGCCGATTGCAAACCGACCCGTATTATGTGATGTCTTCCCGTCTTCTTAGCATTCGTTCGCGAACGATCCGACAGACGCATCAAAGAATTTTGCGGCGGGGACTATGTTTTCCGGAAGACTGGCCATTGTCTGATTTTTATGGACCGCCATATAATAATTAGACAAACATCAAAATAGATATTGACAATCTGTTTCAACAGACATATACTTATCCCATAATCGATTAGATATATATCTAAATGGAACGAAAGGACGAGTATAAATGTATAAAGAGAAAATAGAAGAATTAAGGGCTTTCATGGAAAGTTCCAAGGAAAAGATCGGGTCGAAGATCGACGAACTTGTTAAAGACGGAAGAAACGATGATGCCAAGGCTTTTCGGGCGGCACTCAACATTTACGATGTGTTTGCGGCTACCATCGGAGCCTTTGATAAGACGGCCAAGGGCGATGAGACTGTCTTCATAACAGCATTTAAGACTTTTGCAGCCAACATCCCCGCAAAGTGGAGAGCAGCCCTTGAAGAGGCCAAGAAGCACAATGATGCCGGAAAGGTCCTGATCGAAGAAGGAAAACTTAATTCATCGGATGCAATCATTGCAAAGTTTGACGAACTGTTTGCGCAGGAGGGAGAGAGATGACGGATCTGGAAACCATTGCTTTTTTCAAGTGTCTTGCGGATAAATCGCGACTTGCCATCCTTAAATCCCTGATGCTGGAAGATATGTATGTGGAGAGACTGGCGGAGCGCCTCGGGGTCACATCGGCTACGGTTTCTTTTCACTTAAAGAAGCTGGAGGAGGCCAATGCCGTGCACTCCTACAGGGATCAGTATTACACCATGTATTCTGTAAACAGGGATCTGTTCGGTGTCAATATCCTTGACATTCTCGGCGAGAAAAGTACGGAAAGCGACCTGCAAAAAGAACGGGACGAGGCTTACAGAAAGAAAGTTCTCGAAGCCTTTTTTGAGTACGGAAAACTGAAATCCATTCCCGGTCAGCGTAAGAAAGAACGGATAGTGCTTGAGGAAATAGCAAAGTCCATAGAGAGCGGGAGAACCTACACCGAAAAAGAAATAAATCTCATCATTTCCGAGTTTAACGATGATTTCTGCACCATCAGAAGGGATATGATTTCCGAGGGCATATTAAAGCGTGACAAAGCGCTTTACACCAAGTTGTGAAAAACTGTTGACATACCCGGAAATGTGTGTTAACTTATCAAAGTACGATTTGTACAAACATTAAAGCAGAGTATCCGCTCTCACCCCGTGGCACAGGCTTAACGGGCGTTCAAATAAGTTTTCATTCATGCGCCGCATGTTGTTTACGATAATTGAAGTGGATACGATCTGTATCCACTTTTTCTTTTTACAATTCGGAGGGTACGACTATTAGCGATTTAATGATCAATGAGCAGATACGCGATAAGGAAGTCCGCGTTATCGGTGAGAACGGCGAGCAGCTTGGAATCATGTCCGTTAAGGATGCAATGAAATTAGCTGAAGAGGCAGGCGTTGACCTGGTTAAGATTGCGCCCACGGCACAGCCTCCCGTGTGCAGGATTGTTGATTACGGCAAGTTCAAATACGAGCAGATGCGCAGGGAAAAAGAAGCCAAGAAGAAGCAGCACGTCGTTGAAATCAAAGAAATCAGATTATCACCCAACATTGATACAAACGACCTTAATACCAAGATCTCCGCTGCAAGAAAGTTCCTTACAAAGGGCGACAGAGTAAAGGTTACTCTTCGTTTCAGGGGACGTGAGATGGCTCACATGCAGACCACCAAGCACATTCTTGATGATTTTGCCGAGGGCCTTAACGATTGCGCGGTTATCGAAAAGGCGCCCAAGGTTGAAGGACGCAGCATGACCATGTTTTTAACCGGAAAGAAAAACTGAGCCGGATAAAATATATTTTTGATATTGATTTAGGAGGAAAATACCATGCCCAAGATGAAAACAAGCAGAGCGGCTGCAAAGCGCTTTAAAGTTACAGGAACAGGTAAGTTGAAAAGATCCAAGGCTTACAAGAGCCATATCTTAACAAAGAAGTCTACGAAGAGAAAGCGTAATCTTCGTAAGCCCGCTATCACGGACATCACCAATGTTAAGAATATGAAGAAGATTTTACCTTACGCGTAAGTTGATTGGAGGAAATGAAAGATGGCAAGAATTAAAGGTGGCTTAAATGCCAAGAAAAAGCATAACAGAGTTTTAAAGCTCGCTAAGGGCTACAGAGGAGCCCGTTCCAAGCAGTACAGAACCGCTAAACAGTCGGTTATGAGAGCTCTTACTTCCTCTTATCAGGGACGTAAGGAAAGAAAGCGTCAGTTCAGACAGCTTTGGATCGCTCGTGTTAACGCAGCAGCAAGACTTAACGGTCTTTCCTACAGCAAGTTCATGTACGGTCTTAAGCTTGCAAACATCGACATCAACAGAAAGATGCTTGCAGAACTCGCAGTAAGCGATGCAGACGGCTTCAAGGCACTTTGCGAAGCAGCAAAGAAGCAGCTTAAGAAGGCCGAAGGCAAGAAGGCTAAAGAAGAAGCAACAGAAGAGGCAACCGCCTAAGTTATATATATCCCGCAGAGTGATCTGCGGGATATCTTATGTCGGGTGTTTACAGACCGACAAAATATGAGGACAGATGTATATATGAATTACCTTGACTATTTCAAGAAAATCTGCAGCATCCCCCACGGCTCGGGCAATGTGCAGGCCATAAGCGATTATCTTGTTTCCTTTGCGAAGGAGCATAATCTTGAGTGCCACAGGGATGATGCGCTGAACGTGATAATCATAAAGGAAGCATCAAAGGGCAGAGAAGGCGACGAACCCGTTATCATCCAGGGCCACATGGACATGGTGGCTGTCAGCGATGACGGAAGAGACATGACAAAGGTTCCCCTTGAACTTAAAGAGGACGGAGATTTTCTTTATGCGGATAAAACGAGCCTCGGCGGAGATGACGGTATCGCCGTTGCATACGGTTTGGCCCTTCTTTCCGATGAAACCCTGAGTCTTCCGAGGATTGAGCTGGTGGTCACCACCGATGAAGAGGTGGGAATGATCGGCGCCACGGCACTTGATACCTCGGTCCTTAAGGGGAAGAGGATGATCAATATCGATTCCGAGGAAGAGGGCATTTTCCTGGTAAGCTGCGCCGGCGGAGCAAGGATCGATATAAGCTTTCCCCTGACGGAAACATCTCCCGAAGGCGGAGAAGCGTATGAGATCACCGTGGAAGGTCTTTTGGGCGGCCATTCCGGCACGGAAATAAACAAAGGAAGAGCAAATGCCATCCGTCTCATGGGCAGGATCTTAAAGAAACTTGCGGATGCAAAGCTGCTTCTTGCAATAAATGATATAAAGGGCGGTACGGCGGATAATGCCATTGCTTTGGGATGTACCGCGACAATATTATGTAAACCAATCGAATCGGAGCTTTTCGAGATCATCAAATACGAGGTCATGGAAAAGTACTTAAAGATTGAGACCACTGCTGAGATCACCCTTAAAAAGACCGAGGCATGCGCCAATTCCGGCAAGTGGTTTTATAATCCCGAAGCCACACTTTCGGGGCTTTTAACCACCCTTCCCAACGGTGTGATCGCTATGAGCAAGGACATTGAAGGACTGGTGGAAACCAGCCTTAACGCAGGTATCATCCGCATGGACGAAAAAGGCGTTAACATCTCGATCTCGGTCCGCAGCAGCATAGATGAAGAAAAGAAGAATCTTGTTAACCACGTTCTCGAGATTGCCGCAAATCACGGAGCGAGCACCAACGTTCACGGCGATTATCCCGGCTGGGCTTACAGAGAGAATTCGCCGTTGCGTGACAGAATGGTTGAAGTTTACACAGAAATGTTCGGAAACAGGCCTGAGATCAGAGCCCTTCACGCCGGTCTTGAATGCGGGGTTTTTGCAGGAAAGATCAGGGATCTTGACTGTATTTCCTTCGGCCCCAACCTTTACGACATCCATACCACGGGCGAAAGAATGTCCCTTTCTTCCGCAAAGAGAATGTGGGATTATCTTGTAAAAGTACTCGAGAAATAAGAGATTAGGACTTTTTCACAAATTCAAGCGTCGAATTTCGGCGCTTTTTTTGTTGCCAAAAACAGATATATTTGTTACGATTTAGGAAACTGATAAACTAAAAATAGTTTCCAATTTCTCTTGACAGTCAACACTCACACTTGGAGAAACCGAATGGCCAGAGTATCTAAAAGTATCGATGAAATCCGGGAAGAGATCATACGCGCATGTATCGCTCTCTTCAATCAAAAAGGTCTCAAATTTACCATGGACGACGTGGCAAACTACTGCCGCATCAGTAAAAAAACCATGTATGTAGTCTTCAATGACAAAGAAACCCTGTTTCTTGCCGTAGTAGACTACCTGTTCGACGGCATTAAGGAAAGCGAAGCGGAAGTATTGAACGATACCTCCCTTTCGACCATCGAAAAGATCAGAAAGATCCTCGGTGTAATGCCCGAAAGCTATAAGGAGCTTGACTTCGGAAAGATGCTCCTTATCAAGGAAAAGTACCCCGCCATCTACGAGAAGGTGGAAGAAAGACTTGAAACCGGCTGGGAAAAGACCCTTGAACTTTTGGAGCGGGGCGTAAAAGAAGGCGTAATCCGTCACGTGGACATTTCCATCGTAAAGATCATGTTTGAGGCTTCCGTAGAGCAGTTCTTCAGACGTGACATCATCAACAGGGACAAGATCAATTACCACAAAGCTTTAAATCAGGTTGTGGAAATCATTCTCGAAGGAATCAAAGCATAATTCTTTGGAGGTTCTATGTCAGAACGCATTTACTTGATGAATGACTGGCGCTTTAACGAGTCTTTCTCGGAGGAGATGAAAGGAGCGGATTTCGATGATTCGCGCTTTACCTCAGTGCGTCTTCCCCACACGGTTAAGGAGCTTCCCTTTAACTGTTTCGACGAAAGCGAATATGCCTTCGAATCCTGCTACAGAAAGACTTTCACGGCCCCTGCCGAATGGGAGGGAAAGAGCGTGAGGCTCACCTTTGAAGGGGTGGCTCACGAGTGTACTCTTTTCTTAAACGGAGAAGAGCTTACGACCCATCACTGCGGCTACACCGCCTTTACGGTAAATCTTACCGACAGACTCCTTTACGGTAAAAAGAATACGCTGTCTCTCAGGGTAGACAGCCGTGAAAACCTCAATCAGCCTCCCTTCGGCTACGTTATCGACTATATGACCTACGGCGGCGTTTACAGGGATGTGTACTTTTCCGTAAGTGACAAGCGCTTTATCGAGGATGTCTTTCTTTATTCAAATATTGACGGAAATTCCGCGGTGTTAACTTCGGAAGTGATCCTTTCAAAGGCCTGTCTTAAAGAAACGGATTCCCTTGAGATCAGAGAGTATTCCGACGGAGTCGAGATCGGGCGTTTTGAGTTTGACGATGTTTTTGTGAAAAAAGAAATAAAGCTTGAGAACGTGATCCTTTGGGATACGGATAATCCCAGGCTTTACGATATAAAGGTTTCTTTGTTTAAGAAGGGGTCGTATACGCCCATTGATGAGTACCGGGTGCGATTCGGTTTCAGAACCTCCGAATTTAAGAAGGACGGCTACTACTTAAACGGAAAGAAGCTTAAGATAAGAGGCCTTAACCGCCATCAAAGCTACCCCTACGCAGGCTATGCCATGCCAAAGTCCATGCAGGAAGAGGACGCCCGGATCCTTAAAAGAGAGCTGGGTGTAAACGCAGTCAGGACTTCACACTACCCACAGTCTCAGCATTTTATCTCAAAGTGCGACGAGCTGGGGCTCCTGGTTTTTACGGAGATTCCGGGATGGCAGCACATCGGAGACGAAACCTGGAAAGAGCAGGCTGTAGCCAATGTAAAGGATATGGTGCTCCAATACAGGAACCACCCCTCCGTTATCCTTTGGGGTGTCAGGATCAATGAGTCCGCGGATGATAACGGATTCTACGAAAAGACCAACGGCGCCGCCCACGTGCTGGACCATACAAGACCCACAGGGGGCGTGAGAGCCAATAAAAAGGGCAGCTTCCTTGAGGATGTATACACATATAACGATTTCGTGCATGAGGGTAACAATAAGGGGTGCGAACCCAAGAAAAATGTGACCTCCGACATGAACCGCGCGTACCTTGTAAGCGAATACAACGGTCACATGTACCCCACCAAGACCTTTGATGATGAGGAACAAAGAAGGGAACACGCCATCAGACACGCAAACGTCCTGGATGCCGTGGCGGGAGAAAACGATATCGCCGGGTCCTTCGGCTGGTGTATGGCTGATTACAATACCCACAAGGACTTCGGAAGCGGAGACAGGATCTGCTATCACGGCGTTCTTGACATGTTCAGGAACAAAAAGCCTGCGGCCTACGTTTATTCGGCACTTTCCGACGAAGAACCGGTGCTTTTCGTTTCTTCATCCATGGACATAGGCGAGCATCCGGCATGTAACCGTGGGGTCACGTGGATATACTCAAACGCAGACTCGGTGCGCATGTACAAAAACGACCGTTTCATAAAGGAGTACTTTCCCAAGGATTCACCCTATAAGAATCTTTCCCACGGTCCTGTGGCCATCGATGATTTTATCGGCGATGCCATTGAGAAAGGGGAAGAAGGATCAAAGAGTTATAAGCGGGCGTTAAAGGACGCTCTTAACATCGTAGCAATATACGGAATGAGCCATCCGCCGAAACGTTTCTACAGACTTGTTTTAAAACTGGTTCTTTTCCACGGCATGAATATAAACAACGCGGTTCCTTTGTACCAGAAGTACGTGGGCGACTGGGGAGGCGCGGCAACGGAGTATAAGTTTGAAGCCATAAAGGACGGAAGACCGGTAAAGACCCTCGTTAAACGCCCGATCTCCAAACTTAAGCTTGAACTTACCATAAGCAATACGGAGCTTACGGAAAAAGAAACCTATGATGTGGCCGCGGTGAGGATAAGGGCAGTGGATGAAAACGGCAATACGGCAAGTTTCTTTAACGAGCCTGTGATAGCGGAAACAAGCGGCAGCATAGAGATGATAGGCCCCATTCTTTTCAGCCTCAAAGGCGGAATGGCGGGCACATACATAAAGACGCGGGGTGCGGGAAAGGGAAAACTCACACTTACGAATCCCCAGTGCGGAAGCGTAAGCGCAGAATTCTCGGTGACGAAAGAGAAGGTACCGGAACTTAAGGATTAGCTTGAAAGGTTGGTAGTATGGAAAGATCCAAAGTTATTTTCGGAAACGAGATGTCAAAGAAGGACTACAGAAAGGCCTGCAGATCCAAGGCAAAATTCGCGAAAAAGTACGGTGACGACTCAGACAGAGATTACCCCGTTAAACTCAGCAAAAATCCCTACATCGGCGATTCTTTGGGCGTTGTGAACGTGCTGGTGGGAGATCTGAAACAAAACGCCCACTACGATGAGACCGTTGATTCTTCAAACCTTGACTGGGACAAAGAAAAAGGCATCATCGTGGGAAACATCCGAATGGGCTTCGGTCACTACCGTATCTCCATGGCCATCGCTTCCGCGGCAAGGTACATGGGACTCACTCCCTACTGGATGGACTTAAATTCTTACGGAGAGACCACCTGTACCAAGGTCATAGGTGCCCAGAACGAGCTTTATTCCCTGGGGTCGCGGCTTTCAAAGAACCCCATCTTTAACAGACTTGTGTGGGAACCCATGAACTACGAGGGCTTCAGAGCTCTTTCCTATAACGCTTCCGACCAGAAGAACGCGGAACTCATGGCTCCCGTTTACCGGAACGTGCCTAAGGAGATCCCCGTGGTGGGAACTCACGTATGGCCCGCTCAGGCAGCCATCCATGCAGGCATGAAGTATGTTGTGAACGCCATTCCCGATAACTGGCCCATGGCCCTTCATTTTGCGGAAGGTGCACTCCACACCATTCAGTGTAAGAACGCTTATCAGGGTTACCGGATCTTAAACGGCATGGCGAAGGATAAGGTCAATAACCCCATGCCCACGGACGCTCTGTTATACACCGGACACTATATCGATCACGAGCTGGTGAGCAACATCGAAGCCGACTGCGAAGCAAGGATCAAGCGCTTCAACGAAAAGAAGCCCATGCGTTTCCTTTTGACCATCGGCGGCGCCGGTGCCCAGAAGGAGATCTTCTCCGCCATCATCAAGTACCTGCTTCCTTTTATCAAAGAAAAGAAAGCCGCACTTTATGTAAACGTAGGTGACTACGGCAAGGTTTGGGATGCCCTGAAAGCAGAAATCCCTGACATGGAAGGCCTTTATACCGAGCACCTGAACAACTGGAAGGATACGGAGGCCTTTGCGGCATCCGCTTTGGATCCCGCCACGGAAGTTACCGGCATCCATGCCTTCTGCCACGAGAACATCTTTGAGGCGGTTTACTGCACCAACCTCCTTATGAGAAGTGCAGACGTTATGGCAACAAAGCCCAGCGAACTTGCTTTTTATCCCATCCCCAAGCTCTTTATCAGAAGAGTTGGTAAGCACGAGATGTGGGGCGCCATCCACTCCGCGGAAATGGGCGACGGTACTCTCGAATGCAGGGATGTTCCTCATACCCTTCAGATGGTAAAATTGTTCATGGAAAGCGAAAATGAGCTCATCGGTATGTGCGAGAGCATCATGGAGAATAAGAAAGCAGGCCTTTATGACGGAGCCTACAAGGTAGTGGAAGCTGCCATGGCTCTGAAAAACCGCGGGTAGGAGGACCTATGATACTTGTAAAGAACGATCATTTTGTGTTAAATACCGACCACACATCCTATGTGTTCGGTGTAAACCCCGAGGGGATGCTGGAGCACATGCACTACGGTGCGTCCGTATCCGTCAATGAAGAAAATCACGCAGAGTCCATGCGGGCCATGCATGAAAAGGTAAGCCACGGCAAGGGAACCACAGTCAATTACAACAAAGAGACCATGACGGTGGCAGAGGATATCCTTCTGGAAGTTTCCTCCGTTGGTAAGGGAGATTTCAGAAGCCCCTCCGTGCTGATCCGGTATGCGGACGGTACCGATACCTCCGATTTCGTTTATGAATCCGCTGAAGTTCTTGCAACTCCCGTATTTTGCAAGGAGATGCCCTGTGCCGGCGCCGACAACTCTGAGATGCCTCAGCAACTCAGAGTTGTCCTAAAAGAAAAGGAAAAGCCTGTCAAACTGGACATTTACTACACGGTTTATGAAAAGTGCGATGTCATCACCCGCCGGATGGTCCTTCGGAATGAGGGAACGGAGGCGCTGACAGTGCTTCGGATGATGAGCCTTCAGCTGGATCTGGATGATTACGGCTATAAGTTCACCACCTTTGGCGGAAACTGGGGCCGTGAGATGCACAAGGAAGATGTGATCGTATCCCAGGGCAGCGTGGTCCATTCCACCTTATCCGGCGTTTCTTCTAACCGTGCCAATCCCTTTGTGATGCTGGCGGAAGCGGATGCTACGGAGCGTGGCGGCGAGGTTTACGGCTTCAACCTGGTGTATTCCGGCAATCACTACGAAGAAGTGAACGTCAGCGGCTTTTACAAGACCAGATTTATGCCCGGTATCAATCCCACGGACTTTTCCTGGGAAGTAAAGGGCGGTGACTCCTTCGAAACGCCCGAGGCGGTCATGAGCTTTTCCGCAGAGGGCTACAGAGGCCTGTCTCTGAACATGCAGCACTTTGTAAAGCGTCATATTGTCAGAGGCAAGTTCAAGGATCAGCCCCGTCCCATTTTGTTAAACTCCTGGGAAGCAGCCTACTTCGATATCTCGGAGTCCAAGCTGTTGTCCCTTGCAAAGAAGGCTGCGGAAGTCGGCATCGAACTTTTTGTTATGGATGACGGCTGGTTTGGCAACCGGAATGATGATAAGACCTCCCTGGGTGACTGG
>JAEEGK010028290.1_pt1 | contig 11255 bp, 7 predicted proteins | sample 8958771 | NCBI WGS metagenome assembly JAEEGK01 (sample SAMN16246547, study PRJNA631951) | gut metagenome | biome: gut microbiome; feature: rumen; material: SC-attached | host: Bos | place: Iran: Karaj | collected 2018-10 | reverse complement strand
TAAAATCTTGTTTAGAAAAAAATGATTTAATAAAAGAAAATATAATTAAATTTATTTTTAATATGCTTGATAAAGATAATAAAGGAGAAATAACTTTTAAATATTTTACTGAATCTATTGAAAATAGAACTACAAATAAATCACCTTTTGCTGATGAAATAAATAAAAATATTTGTGAAAAATATAATATTGATGAAGAAAATGGAATTTTAAATTATGATTTATTTAAAAGAATAATGAGTGGTGATGATTAAATTTTTTAAATTTCTTTATTCAAAATAATAAGTGAAATAATAATTTTGTTTAGATATAAAATAATAATTTTGAATATAATTATCTTATTATATGTTATAGTTGAGTTAATTAAATATATAATATAAATAATGATTATTAGTTAAAAAGTTCTAAATTATTAATTCTATTAATAATTGAGTTGAAATATGAAATTTATATTAAATTATTATTATTATTAATTAATATTTTATAATTTATTATTAAAAGAAGCAGGATAAATAATTTCATTAGAAGGAATAACACTATTAAAATATTTTTGTTCTTGAAATTTTGGAATATCAACAATAACTTTATTAATAGGAAAAACTTGATAATTAGGAATTTCATTTGAATAAATTGAAACTTGATTTAATTCATTACTATCAGGTTGAATTGGTTCAATATTTTCAAAACAAGAACCAATTTCTTCTTTTTTAAAATCTAATTTTTCATATCCTAAATTAATAGAAGGTAATAAATTATAATGTTTATCAATATATTCTGCTCCATTTAAATTATATCTTGTTGATATTAATTTTCTAATTGTAAATGTTTTTTCAAAACAAAAAGAATTAAAATATAAATTATAAAATTCTCCCATTCCAATTAATACAAAAAAAATATACCATTTATATCCAATTGTCCAAGTATCAACATTTCCTATTTTACAAAAAATTTCTTTTTCAAAATTTGAAATATTTCGACTTTCTTTTATATTTACAAATGAATCAATATTCTTATATTTTAATATTAAATTTTCTCTAAAAGTAATATAATCACTATAACTAATTTCATCTGCAAAATTAATTTCTTGTTTTAATTTTAATTTAATAAAAGAATATTGTTTTGATTCATTCATATCATCTTCTAAATATAAAACTCCACTTACATCTTTGAAAGAATAAAAAGGAAAATCAAAAGAATTTTTATAAGTAATAACTCTTGCAAGAATAATTGGAGAAATAATATTTTTACTTAATTGAATTGTTGGATGAATATAATTTCTAAAATGATATGTTTCTATATCAAATTTAATATTTGGATTTAAAGAAATTATTTTTTTAAATTCTTCATAAAATGATTTTTCATATAATGAATATAATAATTCTTTTATTGGTGAATTAAATTCTAAAATTAAATAAATCATATATATAAATATTGAAACAATTTTTGGAGCAAGATTATAGTAATTATCTATAATTATAATTAATAATAAATCAATCCATAATAATATTTGAAAAACCCATTTTATTATTAAAAAAGCTGAAATATCTTCTTTATAATTTTCTATTGGAGAATTTGAAAATAATTCAATTTGAGAATTTAAATTATTATAATTACTCATTTTTATTTATAATTATTATTTAAATTTTATTTTCTTACATTGATTAGTAATTTATTAAAATATAAATGATTCAATTATAATAAAATAAAATAAAATTACTCCATATTAATCCCAAAAAAATTAATTTTCTCAAATAAAAAAAAAGGAAAAAATAAAATAAAAAAATAAATATAAAATAAAAAAAAATGAACAGCCAAATATTTTCACCTCATAAACGTGGAAAATCTCCAAATCCAAATGTAGTTCGTAAACAAGTAAAATCAAAAACAACAATTCTTCAAAAAAGTCAATTTAACTTAATATCCTTATTTAAATCATCAACAAAAACATTTCAAAATCCTGAATTTCGTGATTATATGGAAGACATAACATTAATTCAGCATTCATTTATGAAAGACACAAATAAACATCTTTTTGCAATTTTTGATGGTCATGGAGGTGATGAAAGTGCAAAAATGTGTCAATCACTTTTTCCAGATATTTTTGCTCGTTTAATAAAACAAGCACCATTTAATGTAGAACAAAATTTAAAAAAAGCATTTCAATCATTAGATGACGAAGCAAAAAAGAGAAAATTTAAAAATTTAGGTAATACAGCAACAGTAGTTTACATAACAAATAAAACATTATTTTGTGCTAATGTAGGTGATTCATCTTGTGTAATGGTATTTAATGATTGTGCTAAGAAAGTATCATTTGATCATAAAGCTACTGATCCAAGTGAAATAAAAAGAATTGAATCTTCTGGTGGGAAAGTAATTGATGAGAGATTAAATGGTATATTAGCTGTTAGTAGAGGCATTGGAGATTTTGATATGAAAAGTGCTGGTTTAAGTTGTGAACCTTTTGTTTATAAAACATTAATTGATGAAACTACTGAATATTGTGTTATTGCTAGTGATGGAATTTGGGATGTTATGAAACCTGAAGATATTTTTAAAATTTGTAGAAGAGATCAAAATCCTGATGTTATTGTTGAAAGTATTGTTGATGAAGCTGTTGAAAGAGAAAGTGAAGATAATATTAGTTGTATTGTTATTTGTTTAAAGGAACCTACTACAAGTAAGAAATAAAATTTTTTTTAAAAAAATGGGGTTTTTATATTTTTATATTTTTTTTATAAGAATTTATTTTTGTCTTTAAAAATTATGAAATGGAGATTTGAATATAATATTTATCTATTTATTAATTTTTTAATAATTATCAAAAAATTTTTTTTTTAATATTTAACTTAAAAAATAAAATAAATTATTTGAAAAACCACAATAAAATTTTAACAATACAATTTATTATCTTCAATATATTTAATAACTCTATAAGTAGTCAATCCTCCAATTCCAAGACAAGCTTTTTTTCCTTTAAATTTTTTAATCCTTCCTCTAATATCAGTAGAACTTCCAGTATTAATACTTTCTAAAACATTATAATTTTTAGGAAAAAGTTTAACATTTTGATTTAAAGGATAATTATCTCTTTTAATAATAATAAATTTATATTCATTTACTAATTTTTCACTTTCATCCCAACAATATAAACCTTCAATTAAATCACTTCCAATAATAAAAACAAATTCTTTATCTGGATATTTTTTTTCTAAATCTTTTAATAAAAAATAAGTTGGAATATATTCTCCTTTTTCTATTTCAGTTGTATCAATTTTAATTGGAATTTCTTCAGTGAGTAAATCTTCTATAATTAATTTTAACATTTTTAAACGATGTGATGATGGTGTTCTTAATGATTTATCTGAACGTCCATCACCACATGGAATTATAAATACTTCTGATATTTCTGGAATGTTATTATATACTTCACATGCTATTTGAATGTGTGCTATTGTTGGTGGATCGAAACTTCCTCCTAAGATAGCTATTTGTTGTTTTTTTGAATACATTTTTATTTTTTTAATTTTTTTTTTAAAATTTTTTTTGTTAAATTTTTGTTTTGTTTAAAAAAAAAGGTTTAATATTTAGGTTAAAAATCAATTGTTTTATATATTATTATTTAGATTTTGTGGTTATTTGGAGTTATATTCTTTTGTTAAATATTTTTATTATTTTATTTTAAATAATTGTTTTAAATTATTTTCTTTATATCTTTATTAAATTATTAAATAATTTATAAAGAATATTTAAATATAATTAATTTTCAATATATTATTATCAAATAAAGAAAGTTTAAATTAGAATATTACTATTATTTTTAAAGGAAATGAAAATTTTTGAGTTTTTGAATATAAAAGTTTTAAAAATTAAAAAAAATAAGGTATTTAGAAATTGATTTAATTCAATAGAATATTGATAAAAAAAATATTACAATTTAATAACTAAATAATTTTTTTCTTAGATAATTTTTAAGTAAAAATTTAAGAATATATAAGAACATTAAGAATTATTATTATTTTATTATAAAAGTAACTTATTTTATTTTAATAAATAATTATTAAATATTATATTAGAGTATTCATCGTTTTTTTATTTTTTTTATATCTATTATAAGTATTTGCATTATCAAAATAATTACTTAAATTTCTTTTAAAACTTTCATCTCTAAATTTTAAAACTTTAAAAAATTCTTCTCTATAAGGAAACATTTTTTTCTTACAATAATCTTCAGGAAATTTATGTCTTTCTTTTTTTAAATTAAAAAATTTAATATCAGTTTTATAAAAATTATATTCTTTAATTAAATGATTAACATGCTCAATATTAGTAAAAGGATTTTGTAAATCAATATCATCAGGATCTTTTAAAGTAAAACTTTCTTCATTTTCATTATTATTTTGTGTTTGTTGATATGTTGTTATATTTGTACTTAAATTAATAGTTTTTCCTTTTAAGTTTTTTTTAAAACTATTTTCATCTTCACTTTTATCATTTAAATTCTCAGAAATATCATAATCAATATTAGTTAAATAAAAAGCACTTTTTAATGGTTTATTTCTTTTTTCTTTATCAGGAATAAAAAAAGCTTCTGCTTTAAAATTAATATCTTTATCAAAATTAGTTTTTAAAATTTCTTTTCTTTTTTGAAAATAATTTTTACAATGTTTCTTATTTAATAAATTACTTAAAAGAGATAAATAATGATTTGTAAAACCATGTTGCTCTTTTTTCATATCAAAAATATATCTTTTTTCAATTCTTTTAATTTCAAATAAATTATTTTGATCAATTATAAAATCATCTTTTCCTTTTGCTCTCCATTTTACTAAATCTGAATTTCCTGTTACTAATTGTCCTTGAAAACCTTTTCCTTCATAATTTATATAATCATCTATTATTTTTTTTTCTCTTTTTTCTGCTAAATAATCTTTTTTATATATATTTGGTAATCCTTTCATTTTTTTATTTTTTTTATGGTTTTATTTTATTTTTTTTGAAATGTAATATTTTTTCATAAATTTTTTGATAAAATAATTATTACATTTTCTTTTTCTATAATAAATAAAAAATTTATATTGAAAATAATTTAAGAAAGTAAGTAAAAATAAAATATATACAAATAAATCATATTAATAAAAAGAAAATTTCCTTTACATTCAACATGAATTTTTTCTAAAAGATGATTTGTTTTAAAAGCATTTTTAAAAGCACTAATTGCTTCTTTTGTATTTTTAATTTCTGTACAAAAACTTATTGAATATCCATTTTTGGATACACTAACGTAACAACAACTTTTTGTTTTATCATCTTTGTCAATTACTGAACATTTACCTTTTGATGCTCCTATTGTAATATAATTACAATCTGAATTTATTTCAAGAATTTTTACAATTAAAATAATGATTTTTAAAATTTTTATTTTGTTCATCTGTTTTTGTGTATAATTTTTTAATTACATATTAATAAATAATTTTATTATTTTATTGATATATATTTTAAAGTTTAAATGTTTTATTTATGATTATTAATAAATTATTATATTTTAAAAAATAAAGATATTAATTTTGAGTTAATTTATTTCATAAAAAATAAAATTTTTATAATTAAGATTTTTATATATTTAAAAAAAATATTATTTTTTACCTTATATTAATAATTTTTAAATTTATAAAAATGTATGTTTAATTTTTAATATTTTTGTTTACTTTTTTTGATTTGAATGCTTATACATTTCACTTAAAACTTTATTTGATAAAATAGAAGTTGAATTCCTATTAGTTTTACTTATCATATTAAAAGGAATTTTTTCATTATTTTCATTAATCCCATTTCTACTTTTTTTAATTAATTCTTCAAATCCTTTAATTTGAATTCCTTTAATTGATTTACTATTATATTTATTAGAAAAAATATTATTTGAAATAATTCTTTTTCTAATTTTCTTTATATTTGAATTCACACTTTTATTTCTTTCATGTATACTATTCATTGGAATATATTCATATGTTTTTAATATTTTTTCAAAATCAGATGATTTTTTTGGAGAATTAAAATCATAAATTTCATTTTGTTCATCATTTATTAATCTTTCTGTTTTTGAAATAGTTGTATTTGTTTTGGTTATTATATTAATATTTGTTATATTTGAATTACTATTTTTATTGTTTATTGATATTAAAGAATTATGATTTCTATGAGTTACACTTATATATGTTTTATTTTTTTTTGCATTTGAAATATTCATATTGTTTTTTTCAAGTTTATTTATTTTATTTTTTAATATATTAATATTTTCAGAATTATTATTATTTGTTTTTTTTATTATTGAACTTATATTAGATTCTTTATTCATTAATGATGTTGTTAATTTTTTTTTATTTGTTGAAGTGGAATATGACATTTTATCAGTTAAATTTTTATTTTTTTTTATTTTATTATTAAATATTTTCATCATTTCATTCTTACCATTACTATTATTTTTTTCATCTCTATTACTTAATGGTATTTTTATATTTGTATTTAAATTACTTTGAGATTTAATTTTATGATGAACAGAATTATTATTATTTTGATTTGAAACATTATTATAATATGATTTTTTTTTTGAATAATAACTAGTCATAACAAAATTACAATTATTAGTAGAGGAATATGATAACATTTTATTTTGATTTGATATTTTATTTTTACTATTATAATTTATTTTATTATTTATGTCACTTTTACTTAAAGGAGATGAATTTTTAATTTTATTTAATTTTTGATTTTTTAATCTTTTTTCTTCAATTGCTTTTATAGTAATATTATTATTTGTATTATTACCTAAGAGATTATTTATTTGTAAAGGTTTATTATTTTGATTTATTTGACAAGGTGAACTAATATAAATAGTATTATTATTATATTTTTGATCCATATAAATATTTGAATTTATATTTAAATTATTCTTTCTATTTAAAGCTTTACTCGAAATATTTAATAAATTATTATTTTTATTATTAGATAAATTATTATTATTATTTTTATTAGATGAAATATCACTAACATATCTCTTATGATTTCTTATTTTAATACTTGAATTAATTTTAGTATTTTTAATATTATTTTTAATAATAATATTATTATTCAGATTATTTTTATTTTTATATAAAGCATTTATTTTTTTAATTTTTTCTTTTTCAGCATTATCAATCATTTTTACAACATTATCCATATTAAAAGTATTAGAAGAATCATTATCATTATTTAATCCAAAAAATTGTTTTACTCCACTTGTATCAGTTTGATTTAAAATTGAATCAATTGCTTTATCATTAAAAACAATATCTTCATCATCAATGACATTAAAAGCAAAATTATTAATATTTTTTTTTCTTTGTAATTTTTTTTCTTTTTCATCTTCTAATTCTTGTTGTTGATCAATTATTCTTTGTTTTTTTTGAATATTTTTATAAAGATATTTTGATTCTGGTAAAATTATATAATTAGGAAAAATAACTGAACAATTTTCATAATAATCAAAAATTTTTGGTAAAGAATCAATAATATCTTTTTTATTATAATATTTTTGTAAAAATTCAGAGTAATCACCTTCTATTAAATAATCTTTAAATTCTGCTACTATATGTGTATTTTCATTTGATATTATTTCATTTATTATTTTTATATTATAAAAATTTAAATCATTTGAATATGTTTTTTTGAAATTTTTGTATATTTTTTTTTCTAATTCAAATTCAGTGTTAAATTGTTTTTGTTTTATATTTTTTTTAATTAATATCTTTTTATTTTGACTATTTCGACTTTCTGTACTTGATAATGTAAAACTTTTTTTTTTGGATGAATTGACATTTGGTGTTCTTAAATTTTGGTATTTTTTTGTATTGTTTGGTGATAAACAATTTTTTACCGAAATAAATGTTTTCATTTAAAAAATAATTGAGTATTAAATAAATGAAATATAAATAATTATATTTTTAATTATTTATGATTACAATTTTGAATTTTTGTTATTCTCAAAAAATAATAAAAAATGTAAAAAAGAAATATAAAAATAATATATTAAAAATTTAAACAATAGAAATAAATATATTCAATTTTTAATAATTAATTAAACAATATTTTTTTTTACAAAACCTATTTCATTTACCTAAAAGAAAAATTAAATCAATATTTTATTTATGTTCAAAAAATGTTTCTAAAACTAATAAAATATTCCTTACAGAAAAATCAGTATAATTACCTTTATATAAAGAATTATATTTATTAACTAAATTTTTTGCAATATCAGAACAAATATCTTCATCATAAATCAATTTATTACATAACATTTGGTTATAATATTCTTTTAATTGATTTAAACTTATTTTTTCATCATCATCATTAATCATAAGGTATAATAAAAATTTATATTTAATTATTAAATTATCATCTGATAATTTTAATATTTTTAAAAAACAATTTAGATAATTTTCAAAATTACATCTATGCCCTTTATAAACTAAATTTCTTAAAGTATCTTCATATAATTTTTTATCACTTATTCCTCTTTTTAATAAAAAAATTTTTGTTAAATTTATAAACATTTTATCTTCACATAAAAATGTTTTTTGAGAAATAGAATTTATTTTATTATAATTATCAAGCATTTTTCTTAAATAAGTAGAATTCATATATTTAGTATAATAATTATAATTTTTTAAATTCAAATGATTTTTAAATTGAGATTCATATTCATTATTAAAAGAATCAGTTCTATAATTTTTATTTTTAAAAAAAGTTGGTGTGGGTGTTTCATTTAAATTACTATTTGAAATATTAATAAATCCTCCTATACTTGTTGTTAATGTTCTTTCATGAATTATATTAATTAATAAATTATAATCTTTTTCAAAATTTAATTTTTCATTTTTATCATTTATGTTAAAGTTAATTTCATTAAATGAATTTAATTCATATATATTTTTTTCATTTAAAAAATAATACTCAATATTATCATTTTTTTCAATTAAATTAATATATGATTCATATTCTTTTTGTTTATTATATAATTTATTTTTAATTGATAAAATTGAAGTTTCTTCAAAATTTGAAATAGTATAATCTTTATCAAATTTTAGATTATTATTTAAATTGCTTGTTTTATTATCTTTTATTTTTTTATTAAACAAACAATTTTCATCCATTATTAATTTATTATTTTCATTATTTTCAAATTTATTTTCTAAACAAATTGAAATTTGACTCATTGGAATATAAGTTTGTAATGTTGGATTAATTAAATAATATAAAGGATTATCATCATCTTCAATTTCTTCATCTGAACTATCATCAACTTTTTTTTTAATTAATTTAATTTTATTTTTTCTTTCTTCTTCTATTTTAAAAATTTTCTCTAATTCTAAATCCTGTTTTTTTTTAATTTCTTTATTTTTTTTTTCTAATTCATTTTGAATGTTTAAAAGTAAAATAACTTGAATAATCATTTCCTTATTAAATTCTTTTTTGTCTTTTTCTCCACTTTTAAATGAAGCTATATTAGATGTTAAATTTTGAGTTAAAGAAATAAATATATCTAATTCAGTCATATTAATGAAAATTAATATATTTTTATTTATTTTATATTATTATTTTTGTTTTGGTTTAATTAAAATTATTTTAATTAAATAATTAATATAAAAAAAATATTTTATATTATCTAATTAAATCTTATATTTTATAATATATAATATATTCTTATATTAAAATCTTTATCAAAGTTATATCAAATACTTTATATCAAACATATTTTATATAATATAATATAAAATAATTATTTCTCTATTTTTTCCTTTAATAATAATTAAAAAAAGATATAATAATAAAAAAGAATAAAAATTATTTTAATTTATTAATAAAATTTATTCATATTATAATTAATATTATATTATAAATACTAAAATAAATCACTAACTAAACTAAAATAAATAAATAATAAAAATGTTTTCTATAGGTTCAAAATTAAATCATAAACAAATGAATTATAATAATTTTTCAAATAATAAACCAAAACCTTCACAATTATTTTTTGAAAATCTTTCTAAAATATCATATGATGGAATATTTAATGAAAATTATTTTAAAATATCATCAAAAGAAACAAATTTATTAATGAATATGGAATTATCAAAAGCATCAATAGAAAATATATTTAATAAAAATGAAAAAGAATATTATATAGGATTAATATGTAAATCAAAATATGATGGAGAAGAAATAAATGAACCATTAGATTTATCAATTGCTTTAGATATATCAGGTTCAATGAATTGTCCAATTAATATGATGACTGATGGAAAAAGTAGAATTGAATTAGCAAAAAATGCTTTAAATAAATTAATACTTAATATAAAAAAAGATGATAAAATAGCTTTAAATATTTTTAATGATGAATCAAAAACAATTTTCCCTTTATCAAATAAAGAATCAATATTTAATAATTTAGAAATAATAAAAAATATTAAAGCAAATGGAGGAACAAATTTAACTAATGCTTTAAATAATGCTATTGAAAATATAATTGAATCAAAAAATAAAAATAAAAGAATAATTTTAATTACTGATATGCTTGATAATAATCCAGATATAAATTTATCTAATTTAGTAAAAAAATGTGTTAATGAATTAAATATTTATATTACTATTGTTTCTATTGGAAGTGAATCTAATACTTCTTTGGCTGATTATATTTGTAAAGAAAAAGGTTGTAATTATTTTAATGCAATTGAAGATAATGATTTAGAATATTTTTTAGTTAAAAATTTAAGATATATTACTTTTCCTTTATCTTTTGATTTTAGAATTGAAATTGAAAAAAATGATAATTTTAATATTGAAGAAATTATTGGTATTAAAAAAGAAGATAATCAATATTATATTAATCAAAATGCACCACCTCTTAATAATAATATTCCTCCTCCTATTATTAATGATAATAATAATATTAATGAAATTATATTTGAAGAAAATTCAATTTTTCCTTCTGAATTAACTATTAAAAATGGAGAAATATATCAAAAAGGTGGTTTAATACTTATTAAAATTAAATTAATTAATGATAATATTAAACCTAATATTAAGTTTAAAATGCTTTATACTGGAATTGAAGGGGAAAAATTTAATCAAAATTATTCAATTGATTTAAATGATATACCTAATAATTTAAATTATTTTAGTAATGATAATATTAGTACTGGTATTTCTTTATATTATTA
>JAEEGK010028286.1_pt1 | contig 11256 bp, 6 predicted proteins | sample 8958771 | NCBI WGS metagenome assembly JAEEGK01 (sample SAMN16246547, study PRJNA631951) | gut metagenome | biome: gut microbiome; feature: rumen; material: SC-attached | host: Bos | place: Iran: Karaj | collected 2018-10 | reverse complement strand
AAAAAAAATTAAAAAAAAAATTCAAATTAAAATTAAAGAAAATAAAAACATAAAAAATTTAATTGATAATAATAATAAAGAAAATAAATTAATTAATAATAAATCAAATTATAATAATTTAAATAAAAATTCATTTTTAACGCCTTTAACAGAAAAAGAAAAATTTAAAGAAAAAACTTCCAAAATAAAAAAATTTAAAAAAATAAATAATAAAACTTTTATTGAAACAAATAAAAATAATTTATCAAATTATAAAATAGAAAATATTTATGAATTATCAAAAAATATAAATAAAAATAAAGATTTAATTAATAATTATTTTAAGCAAAAAAATATAAAAATTAATAATAAAGAAAATAATAAAAATCTTGGTTTAAAAACTTTATTATTAATAAAAACAAATATTAATAAAATTAATAATTTTAATTTACAAAATAATATTAAAAAAATGTATAAAAAAAATATTAATAAAAATTATATTAAAGATTTAGATGAAATTGATAAACAAATAATTAATAAAAATAATAATTATATTAATAGTTATATTCAAAAAAAATATTTTTAATTATAAATATTTATTTTTAATTATATAATTCTTAATATATATAATAAATATTCTATTTTTATACAATTTTTTTTGCAATATTTTGATTATCATCTAAAAGTCTTTCAATTTTATTCATATTCATTTTTTCATTTTTTTTTCTTTTTGAAATAATATTTAAATAATCTTTATGTTTTTCATCACTTTCTTTTATTATAATAATGTCGCCTTTTAATTTTGTTATTATTCTATCTAATTTTTTTAAAAATGTTTGTTTTCCAAATAAAATTTCTTTATAATCAATGTTTTCTGGTATTAATTCTTTTTGATTATCAGATAAAATATATTTAAAATAGGCTCTTTTATAACGCAAATCAAAGTTTTCTTTAATATTATTAAAAAAATTTTTTCTTTTATCTAATTTATTTTTAAGTTTATTATTATTATAATTTAAATTTATTAAACCTTCTTTTATTTTTAATTTATATTTATTATTATTATTATATTTTGAAATGCTTTGATTTGAATTTAATGAATTTTCATTATTATTATTATTATTTTTATTTTTAATTGATGAATTATTATTATTTATTAAAGAATCATTTAATTTATTTGTTGTATTTAATGAATTTAATAAAGTTGTGTTGTTTGTTGTATTAATATTTTTTTGACTTAAATTAAATTTATTATAAAAAGCATCTTCATCGTTATTATAAGAAAAATTAAAATTTTTATTTTTTGAATTAAATTTTTTTGTTTTATAATATTGATAATTTTTTAAAGTTAAATTTAAAATACTTTTATTAATTTTTTTATTATTTTTTTCATTTTGTATGTTTTTATTATTATTTGAATTAATTAAAGGTAAAAAATTTTTTAAAGATTTTCTATTTTTAATAGAATTTCTATGTAAATTTGTTTTTTTTAAAATATTTTTATCTAATTTTTTAAAATTTTCTGGATCATTAAGTAAATTATAATTAAATTCATTAAAATTATGAAATTCATCATAAATAACTTCTTTTTTATCTTTAATTTTATTAATAATATCTTCATTTTCATCAGAATTATTTTGTTCTTTATGACATAAAAAAACAGCATTTAATTTTGTTTCTTTTTTCATATAAAATTAAGTTTTATAAAATAATAATAAATAATAAATAAAATAATTAAAAAAAAAAGAATATTAAATTAAATTATAAAATGGGTTGTTCATGTACAAACACAAAAGTTAACGAAGAAGAAGAAGATCATCAAAATTATTTCACTTCATTAAACACAGACATTCATGATGAACAGCAAATTAAAATTTTATCTGAAATGTTCGTAAACGAAAATAAAGATAGTTTCGATAAACATTACATTTTAATTGAAACTTTAGGTGAAGGTTCTTTTGGAAAAGTTTACAAAGTAAAACAAAGAAACACAAATTTAACATACGCAATGAAATTAGTTAAAAAAGCTCAAAACGCTCAAAGTGGGCAAAAAAATTATCTAAATGAAATATACATTTTACGTAAATTAGACCATCCTAATATTTTAAATATATTCGAATACTTTTCAAATGAAAAATATTGGTTTTTCGTAATGGAATATTGCAAAGGAGGAGACTTATATGAAAAAATATGTGAAATGCAATATTACGACGAAACTACAGCATCATCTATAATGAAACAAATATTATCATGCATATCATATCTAAATCAATTAGGTATTGCACATCGTGATTTGAAACCAGAAAACATGATGGTTAACATGAAAAACGAAAAAGAGATAGAAATTAAATTAATCGATTTTGGAACAGCTGTATATGTTAAAAAAGGTAAAAAATTATCCCTAAAAGTAGGTAGCCCCTTTTATGTCGCCCCCGAAGTTTTAAAAGGTAGCTATGGTTTAGAATGTGATGTATGGTCATGTGGGATAATATTATATATCTTATTATGTGGGTACCCCCCTTTTGAAGGAAAAAATCAGGATGAAATTTTTGATAAAATATTAAATGATGATATTAATATCACTAAAGATGAATGGGAAGATGTTTCAGATGAGGCGAAAGATTTAGTAAAAAAGTTGTTAGAAAGAGATGTTAATAAACGAATCACTGCGGCTGAAGCTTTAAAACATCCTTTTATTAATAAAAAAAATAGAAAATTAAGTGTTGCTGATAAAGTAACGAAAATTTCTTTGAAAAATTCGTTATATAATTTTCGAAGTAAACAAAAGTTACATCAAGCTGCTATTGCGTTTATTGTTCATCAAATGAGTAATAATAAAATGTTTGATGAATTGAAAGAAATATTTAAAGAATTAGATGAAAGTGGAGAAGGTTTATTATCAAAAGAAGAATTAAAAAAAGGTTATAATAAATTTTTTAGTGATAAATTATCGGAAAATGATTTTGATGAAATAATGAAAATGATAGATCAAGATAATTCAGGTGAAATTAGTATAGAAGAGTTTTTAAGAGCAACTATTAATTATGAAAATTTAACTACGGAAAAAAATTTAAAATTGGCTTTTGATTATTTTGATAAAGACCATTCAGGAACTTTGACACCTGATGAAATAAGAGATGTGTTGGGATTGAATGAAGATAATGAAAAAACTCAAAAAATTGTGAGTGATATTATGAAAGATATTGATATTAATGGAGATGGTGTGATTAGTTATGATGAGTTTAAATTAATGATGACGAGTAATAAAAATTTATTGAAACAATAATTATTATATAAATTATAAGATATTTTATTTTATGTTATAATATATATTTTATTATTATTTTTTATTATTTTATTTTTTATTATTTAATTATTTATTATTTTATTATTAAAAATCATATTTTAATTTATAAAAAAATTTAATTAAAATCTATTTAATATTAAATAATAATAATAATAAAATTATTATTAAAAAAGAAAAATTTAAATTTATATTAATCTTTTAATTAAAAATGGGTTGTTGCAGCAGTAAAAATTCCGATGTTTTTAATCAATTAGCACCAAATGAAAAAGAAATTCCATTTCCAAATTACATTTCATCTAATGATAGAATTTTAGAAAAAATGGAAAAAGATTACAATTTATTTAATTATATGACATTAATAGAATATGTAAATCTTTTAGAAACATTTTCAATGGAAAATGCAACTGTTCCTTTTTCAGGCGCATTAAAATCAAAATATTCAAATAAAGATTCATTTTTAATTGAGCATTTATCAATCGATGAATTTCAAAGTTTTTTAGAAAATAAAATATTAAAACTTAAAAGCACATATGAATTAAGCGGAGAAAATGAAACAATGGCGAATATTTTTAAAGAAAGCAAAAGAGAAATTTATAGAACTTTAGAACAAAAATTAAATCAAAATTATGGTAATAAAGATCCAAATCGAATAACAAAAAGAAATTTATTAGCATTTGGATTTTTAAGTTGTTTATCAACAAATATTGGAAAAATTAAACTTTTTTTTGATTTATTTTCTGAAGAAAATGTTTTTAAAAAATCTGATGAATTAAATGATTTTTTATTGTCTTTATTTTTAATTAGCAGCTATTGTTTAATTGCTGCTGCGATAAAAATAGGAAAAAATTATTCTGAAGTTAAAGAATTAAATGATAATCAAATAACAAATGCTTTAAATGTTATGGAACTTAAAGATAATCAAAATTTACTTAAAGTTTTTAATGAAAATTTTTTTGATAAAGAAGAATTTAATTGGGAAGAATTTAAAAAAAAATTCGAAGGCGAAAATGGATTTGGATGGATTTTTAATTCAAAAGGAATTAGAAGTAATTTAGAAAAAAATAATGTTTAAAAAAAATTATTTAATTTTTATTTAAAAAAATTTTTAATTAATAATATTTATAATATAATTTTAAAGAAAAAAAGTTTTTATGAAATTTTCTCTTTGTTTTTTATTTCCGTTTTTGAATTTAAATAAATAATAATAAATGTTTTTTTCTATTTCACATATTTCAATGTCAAAATACAAAGATAATTTACAACATTTAAATAAATTATTATTATTATTATTATTTATAATTTGAATATTTTTCTTTTTTATTTTATTTTTTAAATCTTTAATACTTTCATTTAAATTTTTGAATGATAATAAAGATAAATTAATAATATTAATTTCTTTTATTTTATTATTATTAAATTTTTTCTTTTTATTATTATTATTATTAATTTCTATTGTATCATAAACGTTTATTGTTTTGAAATTATTATTATTTTTTGTTGGTGATTCTGAATCTTTATTATTTGCAAATGTTATTAAATTATATTCTATTAATTCATTATTAATACTATTATTATTATTATTATTATCAATTGATAAATTTGGTAAAGATGAATTATTATGTAATAAATGTTTTTGATTATTTATTTTAATATTTGAAGAATAATTTTTTAAATCATCGTATGATTTTTTTTTATTGAAAAATATTTTTTTTTTCATTAAATTTTCTTTAAAAAATTTATCTATTGTATTTTTATTATAAAAATTTTCATTATTATAATTATTAATATTTTTATCTTTAAATTCTTTTATCATTTCAGATTTTAATTTATTAATTGAATTTTTTAAATGTTTATTAATTTCTAAACTTGTGTTTTTTATTGTAGAATAATTTAATTTATCAAAATTATTGTAATAATTTTCTTCTTTTTCTTTTAAATTTTTTAATAATTTTTTATTAACTTTTAATAATTTTTCTTGATTAATTTGACGTTTTTTTTCTTTTTTAATTTCTAATTTAATCATTAAATCTTCATCATCATCAAAAATTTTTTTCTTTTTTAATTTAATTTTATTATTTAAAATAATGTTTGTATTATTAGAAATATTTTCTTTTTCTAAATTAATTGAATTTTCATTAGAATTTCTTTTATTATTATTATTAATTTTTTTAGTTTTTTTTTGATTATTTTTATTTTTTAAATCTTTAAAATTTGTGATTTTTAATTTTGGTTGTGAATGTGTTTTATAAAAAATATTTTTTTCTAATAATGACAAAGTTGAATTATTATTTGATAAAGTTTTTTTTGATTTTGATAAAGAATTTGAAATATTAAAATTGTTTGTATTTTCTATTTTTTTATTATCTTTTAAAAAATTAAAATTTTGATGTTCATTTTCTTCTTCAAGTTTAATTAAATTATTAATTGATTCTTTTTCTATTAATTTTATTTTGTTTTTTTCTGTTTTTGTTAAATTTGATTTTTTTAATAAAATTGAAATTGAATGTGAAATTTCTAAATTAAAATTTTCGATTTTATTGTTTATTTTAATATTTTCATTTTCTAAAAAATTAATTTTATTTTCTAAATTTTTTTGAGAAATGTTTTTTATTTGATTATTATTATTATTATTATTATTTAAATTATTAATAGAAAAATTTTCTATTGAATAAAAATTTTCTTTATTTTTTTTATTTTTTATTTTATTTTCTAATTCTTGTAATTTTTTTTCTTCTTCAATTTTTTGTTTTTGAATTTCTTCCAATTTTTTTAATTTTTTAATTTCTTCTTCTTTTTGAATATTAATTAATTCTAAATTATTTTTAATTTCATTTTCTTCTTTAATTTTTTTAATTTTTTCTTCTTCTTCTTTTTTAATTTTTTCATAAATTTCTTTTCTTATTTTTTCTTCTTCAATTTTTCTAATTTTTTCAATTTCTTTATTAATTTTTTCTTCTTCTTCTTTTCTAATTTTATCTTCAATTTCTTTTTTAATTTTTTCAATTTCTTTTTCATTCAATAAATTATTATTATTAAACAAATTATTATTATTATTATTATAAAATTTTTCAATCGTTTCTTTTTGAATTTGCTTATTAATAAAATCATCCATAACATTACTATATTCGCTTCGTCTACTTTTATCAACACTTAAAACACTTTCATCCATATTAATAGAAAAATTAAATTCATTATCGATATCTTTAATTTTATCATAAAATTTATTATGTTTTTGTTTTTTTAACATATTTTTATTTAATATTAAATTATTATTTTTTTTAGTCTGAAACGCAAAAACATTTTTTTTATTTGTTTTAGGAAAATTTTTATTTTTTTCATTAAAATCAAACGGATTAATTTTTGGATAATAATTTTCTATTGTGTTTATTCTTTCATTATTATTATTATTATTATGATTATATAAAAAACTTTTATTGTTTATTATTAAATTATTGTCAGTAAAAACAGTTTGATATGAATTATTACTTTCATTAGTAAAATAATTACTAAAAGAAGGACTATTTTTGTTATTAACAGTTGGTGTGTTTTGATTAATGCTTGATTCAGTATTTAAAGGAATGTCAATTTCTAAAAATTTTTTTTGTTTTTTATTGCTATTCATTAAATCATTTTCTATTTTATTTTTCATTTCATTTTCAATATTTTTATTTTTTTCTTCTAAATTTTTAATGAAATTTATGTATTTTTCTTCGATTATTTTAAGTGAATTATAAACATATTTTTCTGTTGTTATTATTTTTGATTTAATGTTATTAATAATATCGTCGTTGTTATTTAAAAATAAAAAATAATTTTTTGGTTCTACAAAATAATTATTAATATTATTAATGTAATCAAAAAAAAATTCACTTTGAAAATCACTGATTGATTGAAAATTTAAAGAATTTATTTTTTTTACTAAAATTTTATAAATAGAAGTGTTTTTATTAAATTTATTTTTTAATAAATCATTTTTTATATTTTCAATATTATAATTTAATTTTTCACAAATTTTTAATATTTTATTATCAATTGGGTATTTTATATAAAAAATATTTAAACCATTAATAATAATATTTTTATTATTTTGAAAAAACATATTTTTTATATCATTTAAATTAAATCGATTTTCTTGTTTTTCTTCTAAAATTTTTTCTAATAAACAATAAAAATTTTGATTTATGAATTTTATTTTTTTAATGTTTATTTCATTTAAATTTCCATTTAATAATAAGCATAAAATAATTCCGAAACTATAAACATCATTTTTTTCTGGATTGTATTCTAAATTATTAATAATTTCTGGAGAAGCATAAAAAAATTTTCCAATTTTTTCCGTTAAATTTTTATTTTCTGTGTATTTTAAAGAATATTTGAAATTTATTATTTTTATTTTAAAATTATTTGGATTTATTAAAATATTTTTCAATTCTAAATTTCTATGACAAATTTTTAAATTATGCATAAATAATAAAGCACTTAAAATTTGTATAAAAATTTCATTAATAATTTGAATGTTTATTTTATTATTATTTTGATTTTTAATAAAATTTTCTAACGAAATTGAATTTTCAAAATATTCAAATATTAAATAAATATTATCATTTGATTCAAAATATTCATATAATTGAATAATATTTGTGTGATATAAAACTTTTAAATTTTTAATTTGATTATTTATTAATTCTATGTAATTAACATTTTTATTTATAAATTTTTTTGAATAAATTTTAATAAAAACAAGTTGATTCGTTTCTATATTTTCAGCAACATAATTTGAACCTGAAATGTTATTATTTATTTCTTTTATAATTTTATAATTGTTAAAATATTTATTTATTCCCTCTTTAAATGTTAAATATTCCCATTCGTTCATTTTTAATTTTTTTCTTATTTTATTAATTAATTAATTTTAAATTAATTAATTTCTTAATATTTATATTATTATTATTTATATTAATTTATATTATTATTTCAAATATTAATATTACAAAAAACACATTTAATTAAATAATCCAAATAATTATCAATAAAATTTTTATCTTCTTCATCAATATTAATTTCATATTTTTCTCCTTTTCCATTAAAACTATAAGGAATTTGATTAATATCAATTTTTTTAATTAGCATATTTATATGATTTTTATTATGAAAATAAATTTGTTGAAAGAAATCAATTTTAAACAAAGATTCTTGAAAAGATTTATTTTTTTTTAACAAATTAATATCATAATTAATAATATGAATTTTATTTAAAATTAAAGGATAAATATTATTTAATTTCATCATCAAAAAAGTAATTAATTCAGTGTTTGGCTCTTGTGAATTGAAATTAATAAGAATATTAATTTTATTATTAAAAAAATAATTTTTAATCAAAATTGGTAAAATATTTTCAATAATAAACACAATGTAATAAAGATAATCAATAAAACTAATATTATTATTAAAACCTTTTTGATAAGGTTCAATAAAAATATTTAAATTCAATTCATTATCAAAACCATAAACATAACATGAATTTGTATTTATAATTTTAATAATGTTATAAAATTTAAAAGGAAATTCTTCAACTAAAAAATTTGTTCGTTTAATAACTTTATCAACTATTTCTAAAATTTCATCTTCTGATTCGTAATTATACGATAAATATTTTGATAATAAAGGAAAATCTATTTTTTTTAATATTGAATCTGGATAATTTTGAGTAATTCCATAAATTTTTCCTATTCTATGATAAATTGTCATTGCGGTTGTAAAAAGTTTTTGAAAATTCAAATCAGAATCTAAATTATTAAAATATGAATTTTTAATTTGTTGAAATAAAAATATTTTTTTTTGAAATTTTTTATTATTATTAAAAGGATTTTTTGGTAATTTTGATATAAATAAATCATTAAATTTTAACATTAAATCTGAATAATTTTTATATGTTTTAAAATTGAGATATTTTTTTAAAGAAAAATAATTTTTATTTTTATTTTTAATATTTTCATTCATAATAATTTTAGGAACAATAAAATTTTCTTTATTAATTTGAGGAATAATAATATTTTCTTGACTATTTGAAGGATTATTTCCCATAAAAAAAATTTAAATATATTAAAATAATTATTTAATAAATTTTAATAATATTCGATTTATTTATATAATAAAAATTTTTATGAGACCATTTTTTAATATAAATCAAAACACTCAAAAAGACATTAATAAATTATTAATTCCAAAACCAAAAACAAATCCAAAAACAATAAAAAAATCAATTACAAATCTTCATAAATTAAATAAAGAAAATGAAGAACATTTATTAGATATTTTATATCAACATTTATTAAAAGTTTATCAATCAAAAAAATATCAAAAAATTATTTCAGACATCCAAGAAAAAGATAATTTATTAAATAAAAATAGTTTAGCATCATTTAATTTATTATTTCTTAAAATTTTATGTTTTTTAAAAGAATTTAATTTAATTTTAGAAAACGAATTAAACAACCCATTCGAAAAAAATATTGGTTTTAAACCATTAGAAAATCAATTAAATAAAATTCAAGAAGAATTTAGAAAATTATTAACATTTGCAAATAATGAAAATAATATTCATTATGAAAAAATTACTCAATTGTATAGTAAAATTTTATTTTGTTTTTCTTTATTGTATAGATTAAAAGATGATTATACAAAATGTTTATCAAATATTATTTTATCTTTAAATTTATTAAAAATTTTTTTTATTAAAAATATAAAAGGAAATGAAATAAAAACATATAAAATTTATTGCATTAATATTTTACATGCAATTTCTTTGTTCATTATGGATAATAATATTAAAGAAGCTTTAAAATACGCTTATTTATTATTAAAAATATGTGAAATTAGTATTAAAATATGTAAATTAAATAATAATCAAAATAAAATTCCAAATTTTATTGATTTTTTATATTTCGATTTTATTTTTACTGGTTTATGTTATGAATTTTTAGAAGACGATGAAAATGCTTTTGAATTTTATAAATTAGCGTTTAATTTAAGAAGACTTTTGAGTGAAAAGAATAAAAAAAGATATTTATTTTTTAGTATTAATTTAACTGAAAGATTTAAAGAAAAATTTGTTGAAAAAGAAAAAATTAAAGAAATTCAAATGAAAGAACAAATAGAAAAAGAAAAAGAAGAAAAAATTAAAAGAAAATTAAAAAAAAAAAATGAAGAATTATATTATATTTCAAAAGGTTTTACTGTTAATCCTAATAAATATAATAATTTCGAAAATTATTTAACAAAAAAATATTTTAATAGCAATAATTTAAAAAAAATCGAAAAATTAAATGATGATCTTGTAAATTTAGTTTATAATAATACGAAATTTAATCAAACTAATTCTTATTTTTCTGAAGAAAAAAAGAAAAAAATTTCATATGAAACTAAAAAAAATTTGTATCATTTTGAAATTTATAAAAATTTATTATCTGATAATTATAAAAAATTTATTACCAAAAATGAAATTTTGGAATTTAATAATCCGGTTAAAGCTTATGATTCTATTAAAAAAATACAAATTTATTTAAATCAACAAATACAAAAAAATATGATAAATTTAAAAAATAAAAAAAATTCCAAAAGTATGAAAATTATTAAAACTTTTAGATTTGATAATCCAAAAAATTCAAATAAAATTATTCAAAGTAAAAGTAATCAAAATATTTTTAATAATAAAAATAATAATAATAATAATAAAATAAATAATAATAATAAGAATATTAATAATAATAATAAAAATGATAATAATATTAATAATAATGATATTAGTAATAATATTGATATAAATAATAATAATAATAATAATAATAATAATAATAATAATAATAATAATAATAATAATAATAATAATAATAATAATAATAATAATAATAATAATATAAATAATAATAATAATATAAAAATTATTATAATATAATTTCTTAAAAATATTA
>JAEEGK010028284.1_pt1 | contig 11257 bp, 7 predicted proteins | sample 8958771 | NCBI WGS metagenome assembly JAEEGK01 (sample SAMN16246547, study PRJNA631951) | gut metagenome | biome: gut microbiome; feature: rumen; material: SC-attached | host: Bos | place: Iran: Karaj | collected 2018-10 | reverse complement strand
CAAGAACGCCAAGATCGACGACCCCGCCACCTTCTCCATCGGCATCAAGAACCAGAAGGGCGGTGCCGACACCGAGGAGGACTTCTCGGTCACGAAGAACGTCCAGAGCGTGAAGCTGCGCTCGCGTGCCACCGGCATCCTCGTGCCTAAGGCGCTGAACCTGGTTGCCACGCTGCGTCGTGCCACTGCCCTCACCGGCACGCAGAGCACCGGCGGCAACACCTCTGGTGACAACACTGGCAGCGACGAGCCTCGTCCGTAAAAGAAGCCCCCCCTTCTGCCCCCGAGGGGGCTACGATAGTCTCTCTCCCTTGAAACTATAGAAACCCCCTTGGGGGCCGTAGGGGGGGCTTCTACGTGAATTAACGCTATTAAACTACAGAAGCTATGATAAAGAACTTCAAACGCTGGAAGACCATCATCCAGTTTATCATCACCGTGCTTACGGCTGTTGTCAGCTCGTTCCTCACACAGTCGTGTCTCGCTGCTTAGTTCTGGGTCGCTCCGCTCAAAGATCTGGTTCTGGGTCGCTTCGCTTAAAGATCTAGTTCTGGGTCGCTTCGCTCAAAATTAAAACAAAAATTTATAAGAAAATTAAATCGAGCTTCTGATGAGTCCTTTGGTTTTTCTTATAATTTTTGCTTAAATTTTGAGGGCGACAGCCCGACCCATTACTCCGATTTTGAGCGAAGCGACCCAATAGTAATAACTAAAAAAATGAAAAAAATATTATGCGTAGGATAGATCTTATCGTGGTGCACTGCTCGGCGACGCGGTGCGACAGGGCGTTTCCGGTGACGGCGCTGATACGGTGCCATCGCGACCGGTTCGGGTTCACGGGCTACCACTACTACATCACCCGCGGCGGGAGGACATACCAGACGCGGCATGAGCAGCTCGTCGGGGCCCATGCGAAGGGCTACAACGCACACTCGCTGGGCGTATGCTATGAGGGTGGCCTCGACCGCGACGGCAATCCTGCCGACACGCGCACGCCGCGCCAGAAAAGGGCACTGCTGAGACTGCTCCGCCGCCTGAAGGCTGAGCATCCGCAGGCCCGTATCGTAGGACATCGCGACCTGCCTGGCGTGAAGAAGGCCTGTCCCTGCTTCGACTGCTCAGAATATCAGGCCCTGCAGCCTTTCAATGTTTCAATCGGCGAAAGAAATGCTCAGTAAGAAACCACAAAAACCACCATTATGCATTACATCAGAGATCAACAAGCAAACAGCGCATCCAGTCAAGGGTGCGCTGTTTGGTTACACACAAAAATGTTCATGTTCAGGGAGCGGGCAAACTCAGACACGTTGATTTCCTTGTGAGTAAGGAAGAATCGTTGCAAGGGGTGTCGGTTTGATGACTCTCGCTATATCTTTGGCTTAATCGTGATGACGCGGTCGTAGGCGGCGGGCTTCACGCGGTACTCGTCGAGGACGTAGATGCAGGTGCAACCGACGCCGGTGGTGGCGTAGTCGAGGTTGAGGGTGTAGCAGTCAGGCTGGGGCTGCAGCTGATAGGTGAACTGGCTCTTCGTGAGGTTGTCGGTCGTGAAGGGATAGGCGTTGAAGTTGAAGTGCTCGTTCATCGATATCTGCAGGCCGCGGCCCTCCTTGTCGAGCAGCTGCACATAGCGGTTGTCGGTACGCAGGGCGTGATCCTGCGGGAAGAGGTAAGGCTCGTACATGTCCTTGACGGTCTTCGTCCAGACGCCCACCTGATAGCCCGTCTTGCGGTCGGGATAGTTTTCCTCGGGTCCACGTCCGTACCAGGTGATACGGTCGAAGTCGTTGGCCACGGATGTGGTGAAGCCTATGCGTGGCAGCAGCTCCGGCAGACGGCCCTGCGGACTGACGTGATTCTCGATGCGCACGGTGCCGTCGCCATAGAAATGATAGGTGTAGTCGAGTGAGAAGCCAGCCAGCTGCACGCCGGAGATGTAGAGGTCGAGCTGTCCGTAGGAAGAAGCGCCGACCTGCACCAGCTGGCTGACGCGGACGGTGGTCTCATGCTCATTGTGCTTCAGGCGTATCTCGGCCGGCTGGATGCGCAACTGCTGCACGCCCTTCGAGTACCACAGCGTAGCCACCTGGTTGCCGTAGCCCTCGGCATAGCCCCCGTTGACGCGGAAGGCGTCCCACGAGTCGAACTCGTTGGCAATCGGTGCGCGCCAGAGGTTGAACTCTATGGGCGACTTCAGCACAGGCTTGCCTGCCACCTCTATCTGCTCGAGGTTGCCGGTAGTTTTGCTGATGACGTAGCAGAAGTCCTTGCCGCTGATCTCAATCTGATGGTCGTCTTCCTGAGTGGTGAGGGAAGCCCCCCCTACTGCCCCCGAGGGGGCTTCTATAGTCTGGCTGGTCGAAGGGACTAACGTGCCCCCCTCGGGGGGAGAAGGGGGGGCTTGAATATTCAGCTCCAGCTGGTCCCAGGCCACCTCATGGCCGGCCTTGGCCCATACTTCATCCTTCTTCAGCGTCGAGGTAATCGTCACGCGATATTCCTTACCAGGCGTGATGGCGGGCTTGTGGTAGGGAATGCACACCACCTGCGACTGCTGGGGGGCTGTGGTGAGCTGGATGTCGCCCTCTTCTATCACGTCGCCGTCGGCCATCAGCTTCCAATGCGTGGCATACTGCGAGAGGTCGGTGAAGTAGAGGCGGTTGGTCACCTCGGCCTCGCCCGTCTCAGCATCGATCAGACGGATGCTGACGGGCTGTGTGGTCCATTTCATCTGCTTCATCTCGGGCTGCACGGTGCGGTCGGGCCAGATGCTGCCGTAGGTGCGCATGTTGCCTCCGATGGTGTAGAAGGTGCCTTCATCGCCGCTGCTGTCGAAGGTGAGGTAGAGGACGGCATCTTCGGGGCGGAACCCCGAGGCACTGGGATTTTGGGCATCCTCGGGGCGGAACCCCGAAGCACCATCGAGGCAGCGGGCGTAGATGGCTACGTTGTCCATCTGGGCGTCGGCGGTGAAGGTGGTCATCGGGTCGATGGCGTGGTTGCCGGCTATGCGGCCGATGTTGATGGGGTAGGGGAAGTTGCTCAGCATGCCGCGCTCGCCTCCTCCGTTACCTCCGCCTCGGCCGGGACGCCGGTTGCCGGGCTCCTGGGCTGCGGTCTTCTCCGTGCCTTTCAGCTCTCCGTCGATGTAGAGACGCATCTCCTTACCGTCCCACGAGGCCACGACGTGGTGCCAGTTGTCCACCCAGTTGGCAGGCAGGTCGACGTCGAGCGTATGCTTCACGCCCGAGTGCAGGTAGAACTGCAGCTTCTCGCTGCCTCGCTGCACCACGCCAAACTGCGTGTTGCCCTTCGTCACGTAAGGCGCTCCCTCGTACATGCCGCTCAGTTTACCAGGCTTCACGTCGAAGCTGATGGTGAGCTCCTTGCTCGAGAGCTCCACATTGTTGCTGCGATACACCTCGACCCACTCGTCGTGTCCGCTGAGGTGAAGCACACCCTTCTCGACCTTGGCATTGCCCATGAGGTGAGCAGGCGTGTCGTAGGGTGAGCTGTCCTTGAGCGGACGGATATGCTCGGTGATGCCCGGGCTGACGAAGTCCCAGAGGGCACCGCCCATCAGTCGGGGATGGCGACGTATGACGGCCCAGAACTCGTCCATTCCGCCTCCGGCATTACCCGCTACTGACAGGTATTCGTCCATGAACGACGGACGTGGGTCTTGCTCCTCGGGCACCATTGCCGTGTTCATCTCCAGCTCGTAAGGCGTGGGATAGCGCGGACCTATGATGTCCTCGGCAGGATGGGCATAGGCATTGCCTCCGTACATGAAGTAGCGCGTGGGGTCGAGACGCTTGCCCTCCTTCACCACCTCGGTGATCAGGGGGCCTTCGCCGCTCTCGTTGCCCGCACTCCAGAAGAGCACGCAGGCGTGGTTGCGGTCGCGCAGCACCAGCTTCTGCACACGCTCCAGATACATCTCGCGGAAACGCTGGTCGTTGGAAATATACTCGCTGGCATGAGCCTCGTCGCCCGTCTCGTCGATGATGTAGAGGCCATACTCGTCGGCCAGCTCCAGGTATTTGTTGACGGGAGGATAGTGCGAGGTGCGCACGGCGTTGAAGTTGTGCTGCTTCAGTATCTCCATATCGCGGCGGATGGTCTCTTCGTTCATGGCGTGTCCCAGTTCGGGATGCTGCATGTGGGTGTTGGTGGCGTTCACCTTGATGGGCTGTCCATTCAGGAAGAAGGTCTGATGGAGAATCTCGGTCTCCTTGAATCCCATCTTGCTCGTGATCTCCTGCATCACGGCACCCGACTCGCTCAGCAGTTCTAGCTTCAGCCCGTAGAGCACGGGTGTCTCGCAGGTCCATTTGTCGGGATTGGCGATGAGCGACGAGAGCTCTACCGACTTCTTCCCCTTACCATTCATCGTGAAACGGTCGGAAAGCATCTCCTTCACTTTGCTGCCCTTTGCGTCGGTCAGCGTGGCGCGCACGGCGTAAGTGCCACTAGCGTCCTCATATTTCTTCACGTCGACCGCCACTCGGAGCGTGGCATCGCGGTACTGGTCGTCGAGGTCGGTGGTGACATACCAGTCGAACAGTCGCGTCTTGGGCGTGGCATAGAGCGTCACATCGTCGCAGATGCCTGCCAGGCGCCAGTAGTCCTGTCCCTCGAGGTAGTAGCCGTCGCAGTATTTCAGCACGCACACGGCCAGCACGTTCTTGCCGGGCTTCACATAGGGCGTCACGTCGTACTCGGCCGGCTCCTGTCCACCTTCGTTGTAGCCCACCTGCTGCCCGTTCATCCACACGAACGAGCCGCTCTGCACCTTCTCCATACGAAGGAAGACCTGCTGTCCCTGCCATTTGGCGGGCAAGGTGAACGTCTTGCGGTAGGCTCCCGTGGGGTTGTACTCGCGGGGCACGTATGGCGGATTAGCCTTGAACGGAGCAGGCACATTGCGGAACTGCGGGTCGCCATAGCCCTGCATCTCCCAGTTGCTCGGAACCTGTATGGTAGCCCACTTGCTGTCCCTGAAGTTAGATGCAAAGAACTGCTGCGGCACTTCCTCGGGCGTTTCGACAAACAGGAAGCGCCAAGGCCCGTTGAGCGACAGGTGGTCGGGAGCCAGATAGTAGGCGTGGCCCTCCTCCTGGCCTTCCTCGAAGACCGAGGTGTTCTCGATGTAGTCATACATGTGCTCCAGATACTGAGCACTGGCCTGTAGTGAGCAGGCTGATAGCAGGCAGAGGAATAGTCCTTTTGCGTGCGAAACGATTCTTTGCATAGTCGTATAGTTTTGTGAATTACTTTATTTTTGTCAGTTGATCTTGTAGGCGAGGCCTTCGGTGCTGTTGATGTAGTCGATGAGGTGGTGCTTGACGTCGATGAGGTACTTGCGCGACTGGGTGAGCACATTGCAGGTGTTCGTGGAGTTGCGCAGCTGCAGGTAGAGCTTGGTGGGACCCGGGTGCTCGCTGATGAGCTCGGAGAGCTCGGCAACGACCTGCTCGTCGATGGTGTCGACATTGATGGTGATGGTGATCTGCTCGATGGCCTTGTCCTTCACGGTCTGCAGGCGTTGTATGTCGCTCACCTTGAGGTCGTAGAGCTGTGAGTTCTGGAATCGCGGGCGTGCCGTAGCCTTGATGAAGACGCTGGCTCCATCGGTGAACATACCGTTCCATCGTCCCCAGTCCTCGCCGAACATAGCCAGCTCGCCCGACCCTTCGAAGTCCTCGATGGTGACGAATCCGCAGGGATTGCCGCGCTTGTCGAAGCGTGTGCGGACGGCTGTGACGATGCCTCCCACCACCACCTGCTCGCGGTCCTTGAGCTGTTGCACGTCCTGCAGTTCGGTACAGCGGGTGTTGCAGAGGTTGTCGAGCACGATGCGGTATTCGTCGAGGGGATGTGCCGAGAGGTAGATGCCTACGAGGTCGCGCTCTTTGTTCAGCCTCTCGATGTCGCTCCATTGCTCTACAGTCTTGGGGATGGGCGGAGTGGCAATCTCGATGTCGTCGAAGGCGCCGAAGAGTGAGTTCTGTGCCTCGTTCTTGGCCTGCTGGTACATCTGTCCGTAGCGCACGAGGGTGTCGAGGAACACCTCGCCCTTGGCGTTCTGTGCGAAGAAGCTCTCACGACGGATGCCGAAGCTGTCGAAGCCTCCGCTAAGTGCCAGCGACTCGAATGCCTTGCGGTTGACATTGGCAAAGCTGATGCGCTGGGCGAAGTCGAAAATGTCGCGATAGGGCCCGTTCTGCTCGCGCTCGTTGATGATGGCATTGGCGGCAGCGTCGCCCATGCCCTTGATGGCTGCCAGTCCGAAGCGTATCTCACCCTTGTGGTTCACACCGAACTTGAGGTACGACTCGTTGACGTCGGGACCCAGGGTGGCGATGCCCATGAGTTTGCATTCGTCCATGAGCTTGGTGATCTCAGTAATCTGGTCGCGGCGTCGGGTCATGATGGCAGCCATGAACTCGGCAGGATAGTTGGCCTTGAGGTAGGCCGTCTGGTAGGCCACCCAGGAGTAGCAGGCGGCATGCGACTTGTTGAAAGCGTAGGAAGCGAAAGCCTCCCAGTCGCTCCAGATCTTCTCGAGCACTTTAGGGTCGTGTCCGTTCTTCTTTCCGCCTTCGATGAACTTGGGTTTCATCTCGTCGACGATGTTCTTCTTCTTCTTACCCATAGCCTTGCGGAGGGCATCGCTCTCGCCTCGGGTGAAGTCGGCCAGCAGTCGCGAGAGCAGCATCACCTGCTCCTGATAGACCGTGATGCCGTAGGTGTCCTTGAGGTATTTCTCCATCACGGGAATGTCGTAGGTGATGGGCTCGTCGCCATGCTTGCGCCGGATGAACTGAGGGATGTAGGCCATAGGTCCCGGACGGTAGAGGGCATTCATGGCGATGAGGTCCTCGAAGACCGTAGGCTGCAGCTCACGCAGGTATTTCCGCATGCCGTCAGACTCGAACTGGAAGGTGCCTACGGTGCGTCCCTGCTGATAGAGCTCATAGGTCTTGGGGTCGTCGAGGGGGATATTGTCGAGGTCGACGTCGATGCCTCGTGTGAGCTTGATGTTGGCACAGGCCTCCTTCAGCTCGGAGAGGGTCTTCAGTCCGAGGAAGTCCATCTTGATGAGTCCTGTCGACTCGATGACGTGGCCGTCGTATTGTGTGCAGTTGGTCTTGGTGTCCTTGAAGTCGGGATCGTCGGCAGTACTCACGGGCACCCAGTCGCTGATGGGGTCGCGGCAGATGATGAATCCACAGGCGTGGATGCCTGTGCCGCGAACGGTGCCCTCGAGCATCTTGGCGTACTTGATGGTGTTGGCCTGTGCGGGGTCGACGCTGGCTTCAGCTTCCTGCAGCTCGCGCGTACATTTAATAGCATTGGGGAGGTTCATCTTCATGTCTTCGCCCGTCTGAGGGTCCTTCAGTCGGTCGGGGATAGCCTTGCACCAGGCGTTGCTCAGGGCCAGGGGCACCTTCTCCACGCGTGCCACATCCTTGATGCTGTTCTTCGTGGCCATCGAGGCATAGGTGATGATGTGTGCGCAGTTCTCGTAGCCATACTTTTCTTCCACCCACTTCAGCACGCGTCCGCGTCCGTCGTCGTCGAAGTCGGTATCGATATCGGGCAGGGAGATACGGTCGGGGTTGAGGAAACGCTCGAACAGGAGGTCGTACTTCAGCGGGTCGAGCTTGGTGATGCCTAGACAGTAGGCCACGACGCTTCCGGCAGCCGATCCTCGTCCCGGTCCCACCATCACGCCCAGCTCATCGCGTGCCGAGTTGATGAAGTCCTGCACGATGAGGAAGTAGCCGGGGAAACCCATCGTCTTCATGATGTGGAGCTCGAACCTCACTCGTTCCATGACTTCTTGGGGAAGTCGGGATATGAGCGCTTCTTCATCTTTTATCTCTGATCTTTCATCTTTCGGAATGTAGCGACGTACTGCTCCCTCATAAGCCAGCTTTGCCAGGTAGTCGGCTTCGAACTTGATGCGGTAGATTTTGTCGTAGCCACCCAGTTTCTTGATCTTCTTCTCACCTTCTTCTCGGGGCAGGGGATTCTCGCCGTTCTCGTCAGAGGTGAACTCCTTGAAGAGGTCTTCCTCGCTGAACTTCTGACGCCACTCTTCTTCCGTGCCGAACGACTCGGGGATGGGGAAGAAAGGCATGATAGGATCGTGGTCGAGCGAGTAGATCTCAACCTTGTCGAGTATCTCCAGCGTGTTGGCCAAAGCCTCAGGCACGTCGCTGAAGATGGCGTTCATCTCTGCCTTCGTCTTAAACCACTCCTGCTTCGAATAGAGCATGCGCTCGGGGTCGTCGAGGTCCTTGCCCGTAGAGAGGCAGAGCAGGTGGTCGTGGGCCTCGGCATTCTCCTGGTCGACGAAGTGCACGTCGTTGGTGCAGATGAGCTTGATGCCATATTCCCGGGCCAGCTCGATGAGCACCTTGTTGGCCTGCTGCTGCATGGGGAAAGTCTCGCGGTTGGCGCGGATGGTGGGGTCGGTCACCTCGTGGCGTTGCAGCTCGAGGTAGTAGTCGTCGCCAAAGAGACTGTGATACCACTCAATGGCCTCGCGGGCTCCATTGATATCTCCGTCGAGAATCTTCTTGGGTACCTCGCCAGCTATGCATGCCGAGCAGACGATGAGCCCCTCGTGATAGCGCGCCAGGTCCTCGCGGTCGGTGCGGGGACGCATGTAGAAGCCGTCGGTCCACGAGCGGGAGACCAGTTTGATCAGGTTCTTGTAGCCCTGATAGTTCTTGGCCAGCACGATGAGGTGATAGCCGCTTTGGTCCTCCTTACCGCGTCGCAACGACTTCGACCCGTGGCGCGACACATACATCTCGCATCCGAAGATGGGCTTGAAGGGTTCTTCACCGCTATTCTTGCGACCGGCATTGATGTCGTGAACGATGTCGTGAAATTCTTTGATGCCGAACATGTTGCCGTGATCGGTGATGGCCATTCCCCGCATGCCGTCCTTCAGCGCTTTGTTTACCAGATTCTTGATCTTCGACTGTCCATCGAGAATGGAGAAGTAAGTATGTACGTGTAAATGTATGAAATCTTCCATGAATTGTTGCTTTTTGAGGGTCAAAGATACGCAGAATAGTTGATATTGCCAAAAGAATTCGATAAAAAGTTTGTAATTTGCCAAAAAATCACTACCTTTGCACTCGAATTGCAAAAGCGCACCTGATCATAAACATGGGTAAGAGAATTAAGAAGCTCAAAAAAATAAGAATACACCGTGAAGGCACGAACGAACTACTCTACAGCATGTTTGCCATTGTGGCCATTGCTGTAGTGTTGTGGCGTTCGTTCGATTCCTGGATTCCATTTGCTCTCTTTCTGGCTGTGGCAGTAGTAGTGTGGCTGCTGGTGCTCAACTTCTACCGTTGTCCTATACGCTATTTCCCTGGTGACACCGAGAAGATAGTGGTGGCACCTGCCGACGGCAAGGTAGTGGTGATAGAAGAGACGGATGAGAACGACTATTTTCATGACAGGCGGTTGCTCATCAGTATTTTCATGAGTCCCCTGAATGTGCATGCCAACTGGTTCCCGGTCGACGGGCAGGTGAAGTTCGTGCGTCATTTCGACGGCAACTATCACAAGGCCTGGCTGCCGAAGGCCAGCGAGGAGAACGAGCATGCCGACACTATGATCGAGACACCCGACGGGCAGGAGGTGCTGGTGCGACAGATTGCAGGCGCTGTGGCCCGACGCATCGTGACCTATGCGAAGGACCTGGAGGAGTGCTACATCGACGAGCACCTCGGGTTCATCAAGTTGGGCTCGAGGGTGGATGTCTACCTGCCGCTGGGCTCACAGCCTAATGTAAAGATGGGGCAGTCGACTACGGGTGATCAGACCGTCATTGCCAAACTTAACTAAGATGAAGAAGCACATTCCAAATACGATCACAAGCCTGAATCTGATTTCGGGCTGTATCGCCACTTATTGGGCTTTTCAGGGCTTCTACCAAGAAGCCTTGCTATTCATCGTTATCGGTGCTGTGTTCGACTTCTTCGACGGAATGTCAGCACGTCTTCTGCACGTGTCGTCACCCATTGGCAAGGAGCTGGATTCTCTGGCCGACTGCATCACCTTCGGCTTTGCTCCGTCGGCTATCATCTTTAGCTTCCTGAGTTCTTTTCACATCCATCTGACTTTCGTACCTTTCCTCGCATTCATCATGGCCGCTTTCTCAGCCCTGCGCCTGGCCAAGTTCAATCTCGACGAGCGGCAGGCATTAGGATTCATCGGGCTGCCTACTCCTGCAAATGCCTTGTTCTGGGGATCGCTGATTGTGAGCCTCAACTTTGGAACGTGGTTTGAACCTTACCAGTTGCCAACATATTGGCTGTACATCGTGCTGGCACTGATACCTGTCAGTTGCTACCTGCTGGTGAGCGAGATCCCGATGTTTGCCCTGAAGTTCAAGACCTGGGGATGGAAAGGCAACGAGGTGAAGTGGTGCTTCCTGCTGAGTTGCATACCGCTGGCGATTATCTTTGGCGTCAGCTCACTTGCCATCATCATTGCCTGGTATGTGTTGCTCTCCGTTTTGACCCGTAAGAACGCATAATTCTCCTTCGCACGCGCCATGAAGTTCCTCCTCGCACTACTCCTGTTCTTAACGCTCTATATCCTGTTCAACATTGCATCGGTGGTATGGAAGGTGCGCAAGGGCATTCGTCAGTTTAAGGATGCCGTCAAAGAGCAGTCGGAAAGAGAGGCGTCGGCCCAGCGTCGTCGCACCACCCAGACTACTGACGGCGTCACCATCATTGATGATCGCGACCCGAAGGAGGCCAACAAAAAAATATTCGCCCAGGATGAGGGCGAATATGTAGATTTCGAAGAGAGTTGAGATCTCAACTCTCAACTCTTACGGATGCACCAGCGTACCGATATCCTCGCCCTGCATCACCCGCATGAGATTTCCCACCACATCCATATTGAACACATAAATGGGGAGGTTGTTGTCCTGACACATGCAGATGGCCGAGAAGTCCATCACCTTCAGCCTTCTGTTGAGCACCTCCTGATAGGTGATCTCGTTGAACTTCGTAGCTGTGGGGTCCTTCTCAGGATCGGCAGTATAGACACCGTCCACGCGAGTGCCCTTGAGCATCACGTCGGCCTCGATCTCCACACCACGCAGGCTCGAACCTGTGTCGGTAGTGAAATAAGGCGAGCCCGTGCCAGCCGAGAAGATGCACACCTTACCATCCTTCATGGCTTCGATGGCCTTCCATTTCTCGTA
>JAEEGK010028282.1_pt1 | contig 11257 bp, 9 predicted proteins | sample 8958771 | NCBI WGS metagenome assembly JAEEGK01 (sample SAMN16246547, study PRJNA631951) | gut metagenome | biome: gut microbiome; feature: rumen; material: SC-attached | host: Bos | place: Iran: Karaj | collected 2018-10 | reverse complement strand
AAGGAAATCGACTGGGCGAAAAAATACGGTTTCGGAACAGCTACCGGCATAGAACTTCCCAGCGAGGAAGACGGAATCCTGTACGATCCCAAGAATATGTATGAACCGGACATCGCGACCCTGGCCATCGGGCAGGGCATTGCGGTGACACCGTTACAGGAACTGCGGGCCATCTGCGCCATCGCAAACGGCGGCGACTTGCTGAAACCGTACATCATCGACCGTATCGTGGCGCCCAACGGGGAAGTGATCCGCAAAGGCAAAAAACAGGTGGTGCGGAACGTCATCACGCCGGAAGTGGCAGCCCAGATGCGCGGCATGATGGAAAAGGTGGTCAGCGAAGGCGGCGGCAAGACCGCCCGGATCAAGGGCTACCGGATCGCGGGTAAGACGGGTACCGCCCAGAAGATCGCCGAACAGGGCGGTTACGCGGCCGGGAAATATATCGCGTCCTTTGTCGGCTTCGTGCCGGCGGACAAACCCCAGTACGCCATGCTGGTCATGCTGGATACGCCCCGGGGCGCGTTCTACGGGTCCCAGGTATCGGCGCCTATCTTCCGCGACACCCTGCAGCAGATCCTGGTGGCCAAAGGCATCCAGCCCAGCAACAGCGAAGGACTTCCCAGTTTTGAAGCCCATATGAAGCCGGGGCAGAAAGAAAAGCCGGCGAAAGCGCTGCCTTCCTTAAAACAGAAAGGAAAGAACTGGATCGTGCCGGATTTCAGCGGGTTTGACGCCCGGGCCATTACCGGCGAACTGCAGAAAGGCAATCTGGTACTGGAGCCTTACGGCTCGGGAAAAGCCTATAAACAACGGCCGGCCGGCGGCACGGAAGTGGAACCGGGGAGCAAGATAGAAATCTGGTTCCAGTAATCGGGATTTTAGGGTATAATGTAAGAGCGGATTATTTTAATTATAAATACAAAATTGTTTATCAGAAGATCCGGGAGAAGAAAAGGAGGATGGAGCTATGTTATCTGACATCGAGATTGCCCAGCAGGTGAAAATGCAGCCTGTTACGGAAATTGCGGAAAAACTGGGGATCGATCAGGACGATCTGGAATTATACGGCAAATATAAAGCCAAACTTTCCTATGACCTGATCCGTAAAGTGGAAGACCGGAAACCGGGAAAACTGGTATTGGTTACGGCCATTACACCGACTCCGGCAGGGGAAGGAAAATCCACCACCACTGTAGGCCTGGCCCAGGGCCTGCAGAAAATCGGGAAAAAGGTAATCGTGGCCTTGCGCGAGCCTTCCCTGGGACCCTGTTTCGGCATCAAAGGCGGCGCGGCCGGCGGCGGTTACTCCCAGGTTGTGCCCATGGAAGACATCAACCTGCATTTTACCGGCGATTTCCATGCCATCACGTCAGCCCATATGCTGCTGTCCGCTATGCTGGATAACTCCATCCAGCAGGGGAACCCGCTGAACATCGACCCGCGGCGCATCATCTGGAAACGGGTCGTGGATATGAACGACCGGGCCCTGCGGAACATCGTCATCGGCCTGGGCGGGAAAGCCCACGGCGTGCCCCGGGAAGACGGCTTCGATATCACCGTGGCCAGTGAAGTTATGGCGATCCTCTGCCTGGCTTCCAACCTGCACGACTTAAAAGAAAGACTGAAACGGATCGTAGTCGCTTACAACTATGACGGCAAACCGGTTACGGCGGAAGACCTGCACGCGGCAGGCGCCATGGCGGCCCTGCTGAAGGATGCGGTGAAACCGAACCTGGTCCAGACCCTGGAACATGTGCCGGCCATCATCCACGGCGGCCCCTTTGCCAACATCGCCCATGGCTGCAACAGCGTCATGGCCACCCGCACGGCCCTGCGCCTGGCGGACTTCACCATTACGGAAGCCGGATTCGGCGCTGACCTGGGCGCGGAAAAATTCTTCGACATCAAATGCCGTCAGGCCGGCCTGGCTCCGGATGCCTGCGTGCTGGTAGCCACAGTCCGCGCGTTGAAGATGCACGGCGGCGTAGCCAAAGCGGATCTGAAAGAGCCCAACGTGGAAGCAGTGAAAAAAGGTCTGCCGAACCTGGGCAAACATATTGAAAACATCTTTAAGTTCGGCGTGCCTGTCGTAGTGGCTATTAACATCTTCGCACAGGATACCAAAGAAGAACTGCAGGCGGTTTACGATTTCTGCGCCGGCATGGGCGTCAACGTAGCCCTCAGCGACGTATTCGCCAAAGGCGGCGAAGGCGGTGTGGAACTGGCCAAAGAAGTGGTTGCCCTGGCGGAAAGCGGCATGGCCCGCTTCAAACCCATCTATCCGCTGGAAATGTCCCTGCGGGAAAAGGTTGCCACCGTTGTAAAAGAAATATACGGCGGTGACCGTGTGGAATTCCAGACCAAAGCGGCCCAGGCCCTGGACCAGTATGAAAAAGAAGGCTACGGCAATCTGCCGGTCTGCATGGCCAAGACCCAGTACTCCCTGTCGGACGACCCGGCCCTGTTAGGCGCTCCTTCCGGCTTCACCGTAAACGTGAAGAATGCCAAAATCAGCGCGGGCGCAGGCTTCATCGTCATTTACACCGGCGACATCATGACCATGCCGGGCCTGCCCAAGAAACCGGCCGCGGAGAATATTGATGTAACGGATGAGGGCAAGATCAGCGGACTGTTCTGATGATTGCTTCAACTGTGCGCACAGACGCATTGGCAGACGTTCCCGGTATTCAGGGAAACGTAGTACTTAAACAGCAGTAATTTAATAAAATCGAGACCGACAGTTGCTCCTGTCGGTCTCTTGCTATCGAAAGGGAAATGCACATGGAAACGTTGATGATGAGCGGCCGCCCTGTGGCGGATGCCTGTAAGGAACAGATAAAGGAAAAGTTGGAAGCGGCGCAGAAAGCCGGTAAAAAGGTTGCCCTTGCTATCGTAACGGTGGGGGAGGATCCCGCTTCTTTTGTCTACCGGAAACGGTTGTTAAAGATAACCGAAAGCCTGGGCATCGGCAGCCGTTGTGTGGAACTTCCGGGAATCGCAACGACAGCGGAAGTGATTGAGGCTGTCAGGGAACTGAACGGAGATCCGGAAATCGCCGGCATCCTGCCCATGATGCCCATGCCGAAGCAGGTGGACGGGGAGGCGGTTGGCGCTGCCCTTGCCCCGGAAAAAGACATGGACTGCCTGAGCCCGGCTAACGGCGGGGCCCTGCTGATGGGCAAAGGACGCTGGGCCGCCTGTACGCCCCGGGCCTGCATGGCGATCCTGAAATTTTATAAGATTCCCCTGGACGGAAAACATGCGGTCGTGCTGGGCCGCAGCAGTGTGGTGGGCAAACCCGTGGCGCTGCTGCTGCTGCAAGAAAACTGCACCGTTACGGTCTGCCATTCCCATACAAAAAACCTGCCGGAACTGGTACGGCAGGCGGATATCGTGGTAGCGGCCATCGGCAAAGCCGGTTTTGTTACGCCTGATATGGTAAAACCCGGAGCAGTGGTCGTGGATGTGGGCATCAACGTGACAGAGAATGGCATCGTGGGCGACGTGGCGCCGGAAGTGGCGGAGAAGGCATCAGCCTTTACTCCGGTACCCGGCGGTGTAGGCGTGGTCAGCAACGTGATGATGATGGATGCGGTGGCCCGGAATCTGTAAGGTGGGAAGCTATGCGTACGCTTTACGGGATTGCGACCCTGGCCTTTACCGGCTTTATTTTTTACAATTCCAGCCTTCCCGCGCCAGTCAGCGATGAAACCAGTTATTATTTCGTGAACCTGATTGCCTGGATCAATGCCTTCCTGGACAAACCGGTGCCGCTGCCGGAAATGAACCATTACATCCGCAAAACGGCGCATTTTACGGAGTACTTTGTGCAGTCGCTGTTGTTGTGCAATGCGTTTCAGACTGACCGGGCAGACCATAAGAACTCCCGCGGCTGCATCCTGTTCCTGTCGCTGCTGACCGCGGTGCTCGACGAATACATCCAGCTGTTTTCACCGGGGCGGAGCGGCCAGGTGACGGACATCCTGCTGGATTTTTCAGGAGGCTTCAGCGGCTGGCTCAGTTTTCAGCTGTGGAAACGGATAAAACAGTAAGACTGCGAAAGTGAAACAGTTTAAAAATCCTAAAGATTAAAAAGCAGTGCCGGGGAAGGCACTGCTTTTTAACTAACAATTATTGATTTTTAAATTCCAATCACCACACCGCCGCCATGTCCGTGATGGTGGCGTCCGTGGCCCCAGCCGAAACCGATGCCGATGCCGATAGGCCAGCCGGAAGACCGGTTTTCTTCCCGTGCCTGATCCCGTTCGTCCATTACGGTAAAGTTGAGGGTCTTGCTTGTCGTAAAGCCACCAATCTCCACTTCGGCCAGGATGTCAGCCTTGCCTCTTGCTACACCGTAGACCCACTGCTGTCCCTTATCGTCGGTATCGATCCGGAGGGTATTTTCATTGAGGCTGGTCAGCGTCAGGTTATAGGGGATGCTGCCGGGAACCCGGATCAGCACTTTGCCTACGCCGTCCAGGGGTATCTTTCTGTAAGCCGGATAAATCTCAACCTTTTCCAGCAGTTTCTCCGTCGTGCCGTCCAGCAGCTCCGTACGGTTCTCCTTAGGGATGCGGCGGAAGACACAGCTGTCGTCTTTGGCCAGCAAGAAATCGCCGGCGGCTTCCGAAGTGCCGGGAAGGAACGCCTTGACGTGGTAGAAATAATCCCCCGTCAGGGTTTTGTCCATGCGGTAGTCGTAATCTATCTGCGGAACCAGCCCCGTTTCTTCCGGGTTTATGTACAGCAGTCTCGCAACAGCTTTTTCCAGTTTTTTTCCGCTGGTAATATAATAATCGGACAGGGCCTTATCCTGCGCCGCCTTACGTACCGCGGCGGCTTTTGTTGCGGGCACGACCGCTCCGTCTTTATAGGTCGTCGCGGCGGAATCCGCATTCCGGATGTCCGCTGCGCCGGCAGATACAGGAAGAGCCAGTACGGCGGCAAGGACGGACAGTGTTGCAAGGCGCGCGGCCATCTGTTTCCATTTCTTCATGGTAAAGAACCTCCCCTTCTGTATTTTGTAGTTTCCCAAAGAGGCGAACTGGTCAGCGCCCCCTTAACATCTGAATGTATGATTACCCGGGCTTATTATTTATTATAATTAAATTATAAAATTTTGACAAATGCATGGCAAAACCAAAGCTTCGTATAAAATGTGAAAAGAAAATGTGAAAGTCCCCTGTTGTGTAACAGGGGACTTTGCGTTAGGGGAGAAAAGTGAATTGTCCTACAGTATTATCCTTTAGGATCAGACTGTTTGCCGGTAATCAGAAGAATCCGGCTTTTACGGTGATCAGATTACACCGGGCGGGGGGGTCATTTGGGACCCTGGCCGTCGTGCGGTCCCCTGTGCCCTCTCGGGCCGGGCATTCCCTGGCCGGGGCCGGGGCCGAAACGATGGCGCGCTTTTTTCCACTGCTCTTTTTCTTCCGGGGTCATCTGTTTCCATTTTTTCCAGAAAGCTTCCATCCGTTCCTGCTGGCGCTTATCCCGTTCCAGGAAACGTTCTTTTTCTTCCGGAGTCATATTTTTGGTGCGTTCTTTCACCATCTTGTCATGTTTCTGTTTGAAATACTCATGACGTTCATCTTCCGTCATTTTCGCAATTTTTTCCCGCTCGGCCTTTTTTGCCTCCTGCCGTTTCTCAAAAGCCTTCTTTTCATCATCCGTCATGTTTTTCATGCGTTCTTCGTTGACGCGGTGGATGAATTTTTCGGTCGCTTCGCGCCGCTCCCGGTCAGACATGCTCTGCCAGTTAGCAAAGAACTGCTCTCTTTCTTTTGCTAACTGCTGGCGCTGATCTTTCGTCAGTTTGCCGGGGCGGTCTTTCTTTTCACCATGGAATTTGCCGTGGTGGCATCCCTTGGGGCCTTTGCCGTCATGGGGACCGCGGAACTCGCCGTCATGATGCGGGCCATGGCCGTGGTGCCGGTGCATGCCATGATGCGGGCCATGTTTGTGCTTTCCGTCCTTGTGGAACCTAAAGGGAGGATGGTCTTTTTCCATATCCGGCGCCTGCTGTTCGATTTTATTGTTGTAATCCAGCCCCTGCTGCTGGGTGGCGGCATCTTCCGCTTCCGTTGCGGCAAAAGCGGAACCTGCCAGTAAGGTAGCCATTACGCCTGCAGCGATCAAGGTCTTTTTCCAGTTCTTCATCATGTTCATCTCTCCTTCTCTTTTATATTTTGTGTATTCTGAGTCTTCTGAAGCATGTGTTCCGAAACCGGACGGCTTTTCTGAGAGCAGAGTAAGAACCGGTCCTGTCCGGGTCGGATATCTGCAGTTCCAAATTGCCGGTATTTCTCCGGTTCGCCTTTATATTATAGCGTATATATGGCAAAATGATGTTTTTTGCGGAACAAAACTATGTTTTTCTTTTTTTAGGTTTTGTTGTATAATTAACATGTATAAGTGTCTTTGTAAGTTTGCAACGGGGGGCTTGCATATGAATAAGGTATTGATCGCTGACGATAATGCACAGATAACGAAAGTATTAAAGGACTACGCCGGCAAGGAAGGCTGGGGCAGTTATATTGCCTATGACGGAGACGAGGCACTGCGCCTGTTCCGGGAGTTTTCAAGGGAGATTTCCATCGTTTTTCTGGATGTGATGATGCCGAAAAAGGACGGGTTTGCCGTATGCAAGGCGATCCGTGCCATGTCCCAGGTACCGGTGATCATGATTACGGCCCGGAGCGAGGACGCGGATAAGATCATGGGGTTGGATATCGGGGCGGACGATTATATCGTGAAACCTTTCAGCGCGGCGGAAGTCATGGCCCGGGCTCGGGCAATCCTGCGGCGCATCCCCCAGCAGGAGGAGAGCAAGTCCCGAAAGCTGACCGTTGCCAACCTTACCATTGATATTGATAACTACATGGTGACCATTGACGATAAAGAAGTGCCCCTGACCAAACGGGAAAAAGAGCTGCTCTGGCTGCTGGCGTCTAATTCTAAAAAGGTCTTTTCCCGGGACAACCTGCTGGACAGCCTCTGGGGTTACGATTATTTCGGGGACAGCCGCACCGTGGATTCCCATATTAAACGGTTGCGGGCCAAGCTGGACGCGTATGAGCATCCCGGCTGGGCCGTGAAAACGATCTGGGGTGTAGGGTACCGTTTTGAAATAGCGGAAAAGTAAAGGGAAGGACGCAAACCGTAACAGGGTTGCGCGCATGTAATAAATATCCTGTGGTTTGAGCCGGTTTTACTGACGGCAGAATGGAGAAGGATATGTTTAAGAGTAAAATAGCTGCGAAGTTGGCGGCCTATTTTGCGCTGGCCATTTTAGTATTTGCGTTCGTCATGGCGTTTTCTTTCGGTCATTTTTTCCGGGAAAACTTCATTGAGCGGCAGCAGCGCGGCCTGGCCTACCGGGCGGCCAGTGTGGCTGCCATTATGGGAGATAACCTGGAGCGTTCCCGTATGCGGGAAGTGCGGGAAGCAGAGGAAAAGAATGCCGGAAACGCCGCTGCCAGTACTGAAATCAAATCCGGCAACCGTGCTGAGAACCCGGTCATTTCCGGGCAGAACGCCAGTGTGAAGGCAAATCCGGGTATGGAAAGTAAGGCAGTCAATCCGGGCAGCCTTCTGCGTTCCCGCCGGCTGATTGCCTATGTAAATATTATTACTGCGGACGACGTGTGGGTGGCCAATAAGAATGGCGATATTGCTATGCGGACCCACATCAAGGAAGGCGACGACATGAAAGAGGCGCCCAGTTACGTCCGGGGCCATGTGGAACATCACAAAGGACCTCAGGGACGGGGTATCCCCCCGGTCTTTGAAGGCACCACCACAGTCAATTCACTTCCCCAGACGTACCGGGACATGTTCCGAAAGGGGTTCAAGGGCGAATCCGCCGTACGGGAAGAGTTTGACAAGCGGATCAACGAGATGATGGTCCTGGCCACGGCTCCTATCTATGACAAAAACGGGGGCGTGGAAGGGGTCCTGATGCTGCGGGTACCAGTATTCGGACTGAAACACGCTTTCCGTGAGGCACTGGAAGTTTTCGGCGGCTGTCTGGTGCTGGCTCTGTTACTGGCGCTGGCGGCAGCCTGGTTCCTGTCCATGAAATTTACCAAACCGCTGAACGTGATGAAAGATACTGCGGAAAGACTGGCTTCCGGTGATTACACCGCCCGGTGCTATATCCAGCAGAATGACGAGATCGGCGAACTGGCCGCCACTCTGGACAGTATGGCGGGGCGGCTGGAAGAAGCGGACCGGGAAACCAAAAAGACGGAAAAGATCCGGAAAGAATTCATCGCCAACATCTCCCATGAGCTGCGCACGCCGGTGACGGTGGTGCGAGGCAGCCTGGAAGCGCTGCGCGACAAAGTGGTGACGGAACCGGTCGACGTGGAACGGTATTATGACACCATGTACGACGAGACCCTGTTCCTGCAGCGGCTGATCAACGACCTGCTGGACCTGTCCCGTCTGCAGAACGTGGACTTCCCTATGGATAAAGAACCGCTGAACTTCTGCGAAGTGGTGCAGGGCGCGGTCCGCAGCGCGCGGCATCTGGCCCGGGAGAAAAATATTACGATCCACTGTGAAACAGATACACCGATATATAAGATGACCGGCGATTTCGGCCGGTTGAACCAGATGCTGATGATCTTCCTGGACAACGCCGTGAAGTTCAGTCCGGAAAACAGCAATGTGGAAGTAAAATTGGCGAACCGGCGCCTGACCATCGCCGACCACGGCCCCGGCATCAAATCGGAAGACCTGCTGCATGTGTTTGACAGGTTCTATAAGACCCGGGGTGAAAACAATAAAACCGGAAGCGGACTGGGCCTGGCCATTGCCAGGGAAATCGCGGAGCGGCATGTAATCGCCCTGAGTATGCAAAGCGAGTACGGCAAGGGCGCCACGGCCGTGATGGAACTTCCGAAACCGGAAGAACTCACCGCGGAAGAAAAAGCGGAAATGGCATAAGAGGTCTGTATTATGGAATACGGATGCAGAAATAAAGTTGTTGTAATCACCGGCGGTACCAGCGGCATCGGCCTGGCTGCCGCCCGGGCTTTCTGGCGGGACGGGGCCATAGTGAGCATCGTCGGCAGGGACAGCGCAAAAGGAATGAAAGCGCTGGCGCAGATTGCCGGCTGTAAGGATCCGGAAGCCGCGGTGTTCCCCGGTCTGCCGGAAGGGACAGATACGCTCAGCGCGGCAGAGGGCCTGACCACAGAAGGATCCGGAGCGCGGGACAGTTCCGTGCCGGGCACGGCGGAAGAACTGGCAAGGCTGCGTTATATCCGGGCCGATGTAACAAAACCGGCGGACTGCCGCATGGCTGCGGCCATAGCGGCTTACTACGGGAAAGACCGCATCGATATCCTGGTGAACAGCGCCGGGATGTATCAGGAAAAACGGATAGAGAACGTTTCGGTATCAGACTATAACCGGATCATGGACGTGAACGTAAAAGGAACCCTGCTCATGATCCAGGCCTGCCAGCCGTATATGCTGCCCCATGGGGAAACGGAAACCGGGGCGGCTGGTGAAACCGGAAAATCAGCGCAGGAAACCGGAAGCGCGGCAGAGGAAACAGCTGTTGCAGAGAGCGCCGGCTCCGGAAGGGCGCAGGACCGCTGTATCATCAATATTGCCAGCGACGCGGGAACCGGCGGGAATTACGGCTGCCCGGTTTACTGCGCGTCCAAGGGGGCGGTGGTGTCCCTGAGCAAAGCGCTGGCGCTGGACTTCGCGCCGGACATCCGGGTCAACTGCATCTGCCCGGGGGATGTGGACACGCCCTTGCTGACAGCCCAGCTGGCGGCAGCTGAGGGCGGTTACACGAAAGAAGAAATGGGGGAAAGCTATCCGCTGGGGCGCATCGCGGCAGCGAAGGAAGTGGCCCATGTGATCTGCAGCGTGGCGTCCCCGGCCAATTCCTTTATGACGGGAGCCGTTATCCCCGTAGACGGCGGGCTGACCGCAATGGGGTGAGGGACAGGCTGACTGAAGCAACGAATGAAGTGACAGAAGAATAAATCAGTGTCTCTGAAAGTTGGAGGGATGATCATGGATAAAAACCGGCCGGTCGGCGTGATCGATTCCGGGGTAGGCGGGCTCAGCGTATTGCGCGCGCTGCAGAAGACCATGCCCCATGAAAAATTTTTGTATCTGGGAGATACGGCCCGGGCCCCTTACGGAACCCGCAGCCGGGAGACCATCACCGCCTTTGTGGCGCAGATGACGGACTGGCTGGAGCAGAACGGGATCAAGCAGCTGGTTACTGCCTGCAATACCATAACGGTACTGGGGACCGACGTGATCCGGGGCGCCCATTCGTTTCCCGTGATCGGCATGTCCAAAGCGGCAAAGGAAGTCCTGGAAGCAACCGGGAACAGGCACATCGGCCTGATGGCCACAGACTTTACGGTAAGCACCGGAGCGCACCGCAGGGAAATCCGGGCGGCGGACCCGGCCGCGCAGCTTTACGGGGTGGGGTGCACGAAATTTGTGCCCCTGATCGAGGGCAACCGTTTCGGCAGCCCGGAACTGAAGGAAGCCATCAATGAATACGCCGACGCCCTGAAAGCAAAAGAAGTGGATACGGTCATCCTGGGCTGTACCCATTACCCCTTTGTCAGGGAGTATCTGCAGGAAGCTTTCGGCCCGGGGGTGACCATTATCGATCCGGCAGAGGCGACAGCCCGTCAGGCCAAAGCGGAGCTGGAAGCAATGGGGCTGCTCCGGACAGAAGGAGAGGGAAGCTGCACGATCTGTTTTACCGGCGATGTGGGGCTGGGGAAACTGCTGGCGGAGCGGATGCTGGACCCGGCAACCTGCGAATTTAAACAGGTGAAACTGTAACCTGACGGATAATTTTCATGAATCCGGCACAATTTTATCCTTTTCACACGTTTTATATGTTCGAAGGCAGAAAAACGTGCTATAATAATAAGAGTGGTTTATTAAGACCAGTTATAAAGTTTTGTCCGTATTTTAATTAACATAAACTACAAATCACAAAGGTGGTGAGATGTGCATGTCAATGTTAGATGATATCAAGGCGGCGGAAGCTGCAGCCGCGCAGGCAAAGAAAGAAGCCGCCCTGACGAGTCGCAATCTCCTGCGGGACGCGGAGGAGGCAGCAAACCAACAGGCCGCTGCCATGATCACCGAGGCCCGCGCCGCTGCCAGGCAGACCGTTGCCAAGGCTGAAGCGCATGCCAGGGTCAAGGCAAAAGATCTGGTTGCAGAACGGGCAAGGGCAGACAGCGCCGTG
>JAEEGK010028281.1_pt1 | contig 11258 bp, 10 predicted proteins | sample 8958771 | NCBI WGS metagenome assembly JAEEGK01 (sample SAMN16246547, study PRJNA631951) | gut metagenome | biome: gut microbiome; feature: rumen; material: SC-attached | host: Bos | place: Iran: Karaj | collected 2018-10 | reverse complement strand
CAGCGTAAAATTAGTTGCGACTGCCCCTGGAGCGAGACGATTGAATTTCTCGAAGAAGTTGTTGATGATGCTTTTGTGTTCGGTGTATTTGGTCTGGCTCTTAACGTAATCGAGATGGTCCATGGCGAATTGTCTCGTGACGCGGTCGCCGTAACAGAGTTTCTGCAAATTATAGATGGTTACCAGCTCGGCCATTCGTGGGTTTTTCTCCATCAACGGGTCGGAGTTCAGGTATTTCTTGAATGAGGCAGGCCCTTCCTTGATGACATTATTGAGGAAATGACTGTCGTATGAAGCACTATTGAAATAGCCGTCAAAAAGTTCCTTGAAAAGATCCATATAGGCCGATTGCGTGTATAGCACAGGTTGACCATCGAAATAGTCCTTGATAATCTTCTTGCCACCATCGGTGCTGATACCCAAAAGGATAGCGGCAATTTTGTATCGGTTGTGATTCTTCACATAATTTGACTTAATGTCGGGCAACACGCTATTGATGGCGTTCTGAATGGAGTCGATGTAACGCAGTTGCCGTCCCCGATAAATCTGATTGAAATGCTCAATCAAATAACCGTTGGTGATTTCCTCGGAATAGATGACCTGGCGGTAGATGCCTTGGTCGGTGGCACGTTTCACTCGGAGTGTGGGCAGTTCTTTTTCGAAATAGGAAACATTCTCCTTTTGCTCCGGCACGATGATTTCGATATCGTATGTGGCATTCGGGGAGATAATTAGGTCGACATACTCCAAACCGACATAAATGCGGGCGGGCAGGATCTGTTTTACCGTGCCTTCAAGGATGAAGTTGCCTTTGTCGTCGGTCTTGCCTTGGTCTAGAAGAATGCCGCTTTCGTTGAGAAGGTCTTCGTAGGCGAAAAGGCGCATTAAGGCATGCGTCTTATTGCTTCTTCCCGTAATCGTCACATTTTGAGCAGATAACGACAGGAAGAGCAGAGACAGAAATAACGTGATGATTCTTCGTTTCATGCCATGAAAACGGAGAAATGGTTGAAATATTGTTACCTTTCGGGCAGTTTCACCTCTTTTGGCAGGAACTTCGTCACATCACCGTGGTTCTTGTAGATGTCGCGCACGACGCTCGACGAAACGCCAACCAGTTCACTTTCAGTCAACAGGAAGATGGTTTCAAGTTCGGGATGAAGTCGTTTGTTGGCATGACCAATCATGTTCTCATACTCGAAGTCACTGCCGCAACGCAAACCACGGATGATGACGTTGGCACCCACTTTCTTGCAGAAGTCGGCGGTAAGGCCCTCGTAACTTTCCACCTTAACCTGCGGATAATCCTTGAAAACAGCCTCGCACCATTTGATGCGGTCTTGAAGTTCAAAAGTGGATCGTTTTTCCATGTTGATGCCGACACCGACATAAATCTCATCGAACATGGGCAAGGCCCTCAAAACAATGCTTCTGTGCCCCAAGGTGATGGGGTCGAAGGAACCGGGGAAAACGGCTATTCTTTTCATTGGTTTTCTGTTTTTGACTCGAGACTTCGGGACGCGAGACGCGGGACTTTTGCTATGCTGTCTCGTGTCACGTAGTCCCGCAGTCATTTTTTCCGCTGCAAAAGTATTACTTTGTTGCGACTTGGCGCATATCTTGGCCCAAAATTTCACTTATCGAACGAAAGGTTCCCCTTATAAACGCCTCAACTTCTTCATTCCCAATCAGTTTGATTTCAGTAATATCTTCTTCGGTCTGGGGCTTGGGGTGGATAGCTGCTGTAGTTTGCATCAGGAACCAGGAAGTGCGTTTCAGCCGCCACTCATCACCCCATGGATAACAATGCCATGTTGAAGGCAATTCTTTGACAATCTGTAAGTTGTCTATTCCTGTTTCTTCCTTCACCTCGCGTAAGGCAGCCTCTTCCGGCGTTTCACCCAGCTCAATATGGCCCTTCGGCAAGTCGGGAATACCATGGCGCACGATGCTGACGAATCGACCATCCTTCATGACGATACCACCCGCCGCAGGTGCCATTCGGAAAGTCTGCTTCAACGCTTCGGCCACTGCATGTTGGCCCACTTCGTGGATGAAAGTGTCGGTTTGGTCATCGTCGACCAACCATTCCTGTAAAAAATCGCAGAGAATTTCGGATTCGTATCTGTCAGATTCTTGGAGCATTGAGTCGAATTTCAACGAATCGCCATCGATTTTCGGAAAAATGAGTGTTTTGTTTTCTTGAAAAATCTTGTACATTTGCAGTCAGTTTAGCATGGATTTTCTGCTGACAAAAATAAACAATTATGAAATACGACGACTCCGCATTGACTTTGGCCTTGCATCTGCTCCAAATCAAGGCCGTGAAACTCAGTCCAAACGCCCCGTTTACTTGGGCATCGGGATTGAAAAGCCCCATTTATTGTGACAACCGCGTCACCCTCTCCTACCCTGCTGTACGCACCTACATCCGCCAGCAGTTTGTGGAGAAATTGCTGCAGAATTTCGGCAAGCCTGATGTCATCGCGGGTGTGGCCACGGGTGGCATCGCCCAAGGCGCGTTAGTGGCACAAGAGTTGGGACTTCCTTTCGTGTATGTTCGCTCCGAGAAGAAATCACATGGGATGCAGAACCAAATTGAAGGTGTCATCAATGAGGGACAGTCGGTAGTGGTCATTGAAGATTTGGTTTCCACAGGCAAGTCAAGTCTCCTAGCCGTTGATGCCTTACGTGAAGCCGGTGCCATTGTAAAAGGCATGTTGGCCATCTTCACTTACCAAATGGAAACTGCCAAGAAGAACTTTGAGGAGAAAAACTGCCAACTCATTACCCTGTCAAATTATGAGGCTCTGATTCACAAGGCAATAGAAGAGAAATATGTCACCGAGGAAGACCTCAACTCATTGATGGAGTGGCGCAAAGACCAGCAGGCATGGAGCGATAAATGGTAAAGGTTCTATCATATAGGATTCAATAGTGATAGTTCACCATTATCTCGAAACTCCGTCCAGGCATGGCACGCCAAATGACGTTTTGGTAGTCGGTGTTCAAGAGGTTGTTGCAGCGTAACTCTATGTGAAATTTCTTGATTTGCTTGCCGATGGCAATGTGATGCAAGACGTAAGCCCGTAAAGGGAATGTTTCCTCGTCAGCATAGGAAGTGCTACGGCTTCCTGTCATTTCACAGGTGTAATTCGCGTTCCAAGTCTTCCATTGAGTGTTAAGAAACAGGTTGCCATGATGTCGCGGTATGTAAATCAACTGCTTACCCTTGACACCTTGCAACGCGGCCTCTTCGCTCTCGTCAGTGGTAACGGTGAAGACGTAATTTCCAGACAACAAAACCTTCCATTCACCTTGAATAAACGATGTCTCGATATGACTCTCAATGCCTCGCGCAAAGACCATTGCGACATTCTCCGGCACCCAATAACGGTAAAAACTCGGCTTCCACTGGATCCAGTTTTGCACCCTCGAAAGGTAGCCGCCTGTGCGCAAATCCAGTTTGAACGGTCCTTTTTCCATGCTATATTTCACGGCCAAGTCCAAAGTCCTTCCGTTTTCGGGCAGCAGGTCTGGGTTGCCGCCGGGGAACCAATACAAGTCGTTCAGTGAGGGATTGCGGTAATTGTGACTGTAGCCCAAAGTGAAACTCAACGGCTTGAAAAATGGCAACTGATAACTAAATGTTGCCGTCGGGAAAAGACCCATTGAACGGCCATCGGTCAGGTCGTAACGTGCTGTCAAATTGAGCGTTGCCATCTTAAAGGGTTCTCCATTGACGGCAGCATAGGCTGAAACCACATTACGTTTTTTCAGTCCCTCATAGTTGTTCGATTCCACCCGCTCGTTGTCCCACTGCAACTTGGCCTTCAGGGTCCACGACTTGTAGAGTTGTTGCTCGAGGTTGGCGATTTGATGCAACACAAGAGCTTTATTGATGGAGTTGATGCTACTCACCACATCATAGGTATCAGGGTTGCGCACCTCAAGGAAATAGCGTTGGTTCTCGACAAAGGCCGCTGACTTCAGTTGCAAGCTGCCCGATTTCCAAAACACTTTCCACGACACGAAGTTGCGCGAAAAATTGTCTTTGGTCCACTCCTCGAAATGGATGTTGTCTACATTAGTCATGATAGGAGGCAGGTTGCGGTCGTTCCACTGGTTCCACGATGACACATTGATGACGCTGTTTTTCAGCAAGATGCTCACCTCGGGCATTACGCCGTAGTCAACAAAGTCAGCATTGCGTTGCTTCATGCGTTGAGGAGGGAACACACCTGTATTGTTGTACTCAAAGTCATTGTCCGACGAGTTGCGATAGGCTTTCACGCGAAACGAAAACCGTTTGCCGTAATTGCCTACCGTGACGAAACTGCCAATCGTATTAAACGAGCCATAGGTCTGTTTCAAATCCAGCAGGAAACCGTCGCCGAAGTGGTTGTTGTTGTCAATATTGATTGTACCTCCCAAGCCGCCACTGTTGTTGGAGGTTCCACTGCCCCAATTGAGGCTGATGTCATCAACCAAAAAGACAGGGATAGTACTGAAATCAACCTGTCCAAGTGTGGGTGCATTGAGTTGAAAACCATTCCAAAGCACAAGGGTATGGCTGGCAGTAGTGCCACGGAACGAGGCCGTCGACACACCGCCTGGGCCATAGGTCTTAATGAACACGGGACTATGCTGAATAAGCAGGTCGGAGAGTGTCGAAGTACTTTTGGCCTTCAGCACGATGGTATCTAACTTCCTCGAAACCAAAGACTTAACAGCCTCTAACCTATCCCTTTCCCCTACCACCTCAACAGTCTTCAAATGGATGGTGTCTTGGGCATAAAGTGGTAATGCCGCATAGAAGAGAAGGAAAGCGATGATATTCCAACGAAAACAACGCATGAGTCTTTACTTATAGATAGTCCTTAAAACGGGTGCAAAATTACGATTTTTTGCCTACGAAATGTTCAAATCTCGGCTGCATACTCTTGGCTTCATATCACTCATCCAAATAAGCATTTAGAAACCTTTCAGCGAGGCTGTTGGGACGGATGTTCTTTCGGGCCTCGTCAGGGGTGAACCATTGGTAGAAGTCGATTTCTCCGTTAGGCGACAACTCGCTATTATCTTTCACAAAAGCCGTGAAGTTGCACATCAGTGTGTTCGATGGCTCAAAGAAACTGGTGCGGTTGAACTTGATGCGGCTGACGGTCATTCCTGTCTCTTCCTTGATTTCACGACCGACGGCATGTTCCACTTGCTCGCCACGATTCACATAGCCCGCCACAAGAACAAACCACGGCCTGCCATATTGTTTAATCAACAGGATTTTCCCATTTTGTTCGTTGATTACAATCATACTCACAGCCACGTTATACATAGGAAACCTGAACTGTTGGCATTGAGGGCAGTAAGGTACGATGCCTTCTCCCTCAAGTTCCTTTTCGACGAGCGGCGTTCCGCATTCAAAGCAATGTTTCTGTATCATATTGTTTGATTATTTTCAACATAATTTCTCGAATAATTCTGCGTATTTTGGGAACTGCTGTAATAATGTGTCTTTGTGTCCAAGTTCGAAGTTCTCAAAGCTGAAGGCAGGAGCCACAGCGCAGCCCACCAAACAGAATCCCTTTTTCGAAGGGATTTCTGCTGCAAACCATTGTTCGGGAAGGATCACCACCTGCATTTCGCCATCGGGCGAAAGATTGTGAATACACAAATGCCCCTTGGTATCGATGACATAGAGGCTAAGCGGTTCGCCAGTATGATAGTACCAAATCTCCGTCACGCTGTGTAACCTGTGGAAAGCCGATATGTCGTTGTCTGTAAGCATATAATAAATAGTAGATATATCTTTTTTGCCTGTTTTGTCGTTGCCGTATAGCTGACGGTAATAGCCGCCTTCAGGATGCGGCTTCAGCTGATGCTTTTCAATAATTCTCTGATATTCTATGTTGTTAGCCATAAAGTATATGAGCAAGATTAGTTTACATAAAAGGCGCGTGTCTGAGAGACACGAGACAGCGAGTCGTTGTCCCACGTATCGAAGTCCCGTTTCAAACGAATAGGTGATTTGATTCTGAACGGTTGCCAGTCATTATTAAATATCTTCTTATTTCTTTCAATGTTATCTCAATTTGTCGTTGTCCAACGGGTTGGTTGCCATCGCCCATTATTATGGTTTGTTTTGTAGGGCGGCTGGGCCGAAATAGGCAGTATGGACATAAAAAAACGCTGTGTGTTGTTCTATGCTGCAAAATTACAAAAAATGACGTAGCCCCAAGTGGTGTATTGGTTATAGGTATTGGAAATATTCCGTGTTTTTGGCCACTGAAAACAAATGATACTACAATACCATCACTTTTCATCGATACACCACGAGCAGTCGACTTATTCTACTACTAACGATTGAAATCCTTCCGTTGCATAAGTCTCCAGCTCGCCTTGCTTGTTGACGAAAATGTAATATGCTTCTACGCCGCCCAAACTATCGATGAGGGGTAGTGATTGTTCCAAACCCATCACCATACAAATGGAAGCCAAGGCATCGGCCCAGACAGAGTTTTCGGCAAGTACGGTTGCGCTGAGTAGTTGATGTTCAACGGGATAACCAGTTTTTGGGTTGATGCAATGGGAATATCGCTTTCCGTCTCGTTCCACATATTTACGGGTGCTGCCAGAAGTGACTAATCCTTTGTTACATAATGCAATACGGGTGTGTACAACTTGTTCCGAGTCCCAATTTTCAGCGGGCTTTTCGATGCCCACAATCCAGGGCTGTCCATTGGGCTTTTCGCCACGAGCCATAATTTCGCCGCCCGTGTCGATCAAATAGTCCTTGATGTTATGGCTGTCTAAAAACCCTGCAATCAAATCTGAAGTATAACCTTGGGCGATGGCATTGAAATCTAAGGTTATGGCAGGGGTCTCTTTGATGACTTTCCCGTTTTCGATGCGCACTTTTCGGTAATCGACTAATTGTTTTAAACTGTCGATGAGTTGGGGCGTGATGCTGTCACCTTTCTTGTAACTGAAGCCCCAAGCAGCCACGATGGGTGAGATGGTGGGGTCGAAGTAGCCGTTGGAAAGACGAGCGGCTTCTTGTGCGATGCGGAAGTTGTCGATGAAAATAGAGTCAAGTGTAACCTCCTCGTTGCGATTGACTTTTGAGATGACGGAATTGTGTACCCAAAGATTGACTGATATGTCGACGGCATGAAAAATCGAGTCAATTTCATGCTGAAAATTGCGTCCTTGCTCGTCAAAATAGGTCACGGCATAATATGAGCCTTGTGCTTGGCCTTGCAGCACCATCTTCTTAGGCTGCTTCTCACACGACGCTAGAACCGCCAAACCAATCATCATTAACCAAACCTTTTTCATAACGAATAACTCCTAACTGCAAACTACAAATCAATGATAGCACTCCATTTCCAAGCAAAGTTGTCCCAAACATTGGGCAGGCTATACGGTCCATAACGGTAAAACACTCCCGCTCCGATTTTCGTAAAAGGCGTGGCCAATAGCCCGTCGATGACGAAGCCGCTCTCTATATAGCCTTTTTCCATCGTCTTGAAGTTCTTGTCGGGGAAGGCATCAGAGCGTCTCAAATCGCCCCAACCGATGTTGGTAATGATGGATAACTGTGGCTTAAACCACTGCGAATCAGTCTTCCAAAGCATACCGTTGAAATTGTGGCTCAGATAAAGGGCAACAAAACGGTCGCAGAAAAACTCATCCAAGCGCATAGTGCTGAAACTGCCTGGCGAGTATATTCCGAAGCGGTCGTATGTACCAAGAATATTGAATGTTTCCATGATTGGGCATGATGCTGTGGCGTATCCAGCTTGCAGCATTACTTTGGCGACACCTAAATAATGTGTGTAGAAATATTTGGAAGCCTCAAACTTGATTCTGTCGTATTCAAACTCTCCACCTAAGAGGTTTGGGAAGGAATGTTGATACGCGACCCAGACAATGGGATAGAGGGTGCCCAACGAGCGAATGCCGTTTGGGGAGCTGATGAACTTCTCTTTGTATGCGAATCGGAGTTTCAACTCGGCAATGGTAAAACGGCCTTCTGTCAACGAGTCGGAGGGAGTAAGGGAGAACTGTGCATTATAATGCTTGTGGCTCTTGCTGAAGTTGAGGTATGCCTTAAAATAGCGGGCAAAACGGGTCGAAAAAGTGAGGTCGAAACGGTCTCTGTGGGTGTGGACGTTCTCGTAGAAAGTGTATTTGTAGTTGAATGGAGAAAAGACGGAGTTGTTTTCCATTTCAAGAAGACCGCCGAATTCACCCATAGGCTCCGACCTGTGGGAGTATTGGAAATCGAGTTCCATTTGTCGCTGTCGGTTGAGTTTCAGCTTGAGCCCACCATTGTAGTCCAGGCTTTTTATCCGTGTCCAGTAACCGAAAGAGCCCCGGAGACTGAGCCATCGTGAGAGTCTGTCGTTAGTGCTGGCGCCGAGGCCGAAATAAAACCCTCTTGTACCAGAAAAATTGATAGTTCTGTTAAGGTCGAGGTTGACTGGGCCTGCTGTGATGGCGGATTCATACAGCAGCTTATCGGTGAAGCCTAAAACACGGTCGAAGATGTTGTTGCCCTCGGTGAGCGAGTCGACAAGGAGATAGGTGGCTCTTACCCTTTGGGTGAGCGAGTCAATACGGTGTTCGTTCCAAAAAGTCTCGTCACGATAGGCGGCATCGGGATTCACTTCGATTTCTATGTCAGAGAACTGCCGCTTGCTGAGTTCGGGGTTGATTTCAATGTCACTTAGATAACTCTTGCCAATGGCGACCATGGGGAAAGTGTTGCCGTCCACACTGACCACCATACTGGGAAATTTCAAGTTGGTGTTGAGTTGCTTCGGGAACCATTGGCCTTCCACTTTTTGGTAAAGTTGCTGAATGTCAGCGATGAAAATGCCACCTGCATCATCGGGTGAGGCTTTCACGCTTTGCAAGGCCCACCCATCGCTGTTGACAGTCATTGTACCGCGCAAGCCGTTGAAAGTGCTTCCACGTACCGGATGGAACGAGATCACATACAGAGAATCGCCTTGCCCAATAGGTTGAACGGTCTCCAAAGTGAAGAAATAATGCCGTTTGCTTCCTCGACTGATAGGGTTAACATAGTCTGTGCCAGTAATACTGATGGTTTCGTCATAAAAACTGACACTTTGCATACTGTTGACCAGATAAATGAAAGTCGGTTCCTTCATTCCGGCTACTTTGGTACCAAGCACATGCTGCAATTTTCGGTCAGGGGACTTGAACAGCACCTCTGAGGCTGTTTCCATCACCATCAAGTCGCTCTTTTTCATAATGCTGTCGAAAAGCCGAAGGTTGGTCATTTCAAGAGCGGTATCGTTGGCCAAAGCTTGACCGAAACTGCTGCTATCGATGGTGATAACCATTTTGTCGTAGATATTGTACCGATAGGAGTCCAACGAATTAGGATTGTTGGCCTTGCGATGGGCAAGTAGGCTGTCAATGATTCGATGAGCAGGGTTCTCGCCAGCTTCAACGGTGACTTCATTCAACTCAAATGTCATGGGCATCAGTGCAACATTGCACTTATTTTGGTTGGCCTTTAGATGAATCTCCTTGGGCTCGTAACCGATGGACGAGAATTTGACCTTTTGGATGAGCACTTCAGAAGTGATTTCATATTTTCCGTCGATGTCGCTGATGACACCGTGTTGTCCTTCATTGACGACCACATTGACGAAAGCCAAAGGTTGACGGTTGCGTTCATCAGTGATTTTGCCGCTCAGGGTGTATGATTGGGAAAAGAGTGCTTCTGTGGAGAAAATGAAAAACAGAAGGAACAAGGAGGAAGGAATCCTTAGGCAGGAAGAATGCTTCATTCTTGAGTTTCAATTAGATAGATGACTTCGTTGTCGCGTTTCATCAGATATTGCTCGCGTGCCACCTTTTCCATCGTGGCGGTATCATTTTTCAAGGCATCAAGGTATTCCTTGTTCGTCGAGATTTCCTTTTCGTAATACTCAATTTGTTGCTTTTGGTCTTTCAGCAACTTATGAAGCTTGATTTGTTCGAAAAGGTTGAATTGGTCAATAAATAGGATGACCACTACGAAGATGACGGTGGTGTAGACGTAGCGGTTGTTGAGTTTGCGTAAGACTTCCTTGAATGTCATAATTTCTCCTTTCTGCAAAAGTATACAGATCTGTCGAAATAGGTCGACAGTAAAAAAACCGAGCGCAAAGGTAATATATTTCGATGAACTCAATGAGCTTTTTTCTTAATTTTGCGCTCAGAAATCCTACAAATTTTGAAACTATGAAAAAAGTAATCGCTACAACAAAGGCTCCAGGAGCCATCGGACCTTACAGTCAGGCCATTGAGGCTAATGGAATGGTATTCATTTCAGGTCAACTTCCCATCAATCCTGCCACGGGCGAAATGCCGGAAGGCGTCAGTGCTCAGACCGAGCAAAGTTTGAAAAACCTTGAAGCCATCCTCAACGAAGCGGGTTGCACCTTCGACAATGTGGTGAAGTCGACCTGCTATTTGGCTGATATGAGCTATTTTGGAGAGATGAATGCTGTGTATGGCAAGTATTTCAAGGGCGATTATCCCGCTCGTGCTGCTTTCGCAGTGAAGGAACTGCCCAAGAAGGCTTTGGTTGAAATCGAAATGATTGCCGCAAAGTGATGTCCATATCTTTATCGTCCGCCTTTGGATTGGCTCCGTCGTCCCTTTTCACTTTGATTTCCACATTGTTTTAGTAGAGACTTGTGTGAGGGGAGACACTCTGCATCCGATGGAGCCAACCCATTGGAAGGCAAATGTTAGGAAGGGCTTAGGCGGATGATTTGGGTTACCATAAAAACTTTACTGTTATGAGAATCGTCTTTCTTGAACCGCTGGGCTTGAAAGTCCAGCAGATTGAAACCGCTTGTGAAGGTTTGAAAAAGGCTGGTCACGAAATTGTCATTTATTCCGACCGTAACGAGAACCTTGACGAGTTGAAGCGCCGTGCAGAAAGTGCTGAGGTCATCATCGAGAGTAATATTCCACTGCGTAAGGACTTCCTTGACGCTTGTCCGAATCTGAAGATGCTTTCTATCGCTTTCACGGGTTTGGACCACATCGATATGGAAGAATGCCAGCGTCGTGGCATCATCGTGAAAAATGCGGCGGGCTACAGCACTGAGGCTGTGGCCGAGTTGGCTATCGCTATGATGATAGATGTGTACCGTAAAGTACTTGAAAACGATGCGATTACACGCCAGTGTAATCGCAAGGGTATTATGCCTGGACGTGAGATAGGA
>JAEEGK010028278.1_pt1 | contig 11258 bp, 12 predicted proteins | sample 8958771 | NCBI WGS metagenome assembly JAEEGK01 (sample SAMN16246547, study PRJNA631951) | gut metagenome | biome: gut microbiome; feature: rumen; material: SC-attached | host: Bos | place: Iran: Karaj | collected 2018-10 | reverse complement strand
AAGTATTTGATGGTAATAATCAATTGGTAACTCTAACAGGACTTGGTACCCAAAAAACAGTAAAAGGAGTAACAGGATACGATATAACTGGAGTTACAGGACTTAAAGCATTACTAGATAATCATGCAATAAGTGCTAGTAATAATACAACTACAACTGAGAATTGGCGGGTTGTAATAACATTAATAAATCTAGATGTAGATCAAAATGATAATACTGGAAAGACAATTCAAGCTAACTTAATAATAAGACAAGATGAAATGAGTTTAGGATTAACTGGAACGATATATAGGAATAATTCAAGAGTAGCTGTAAATAATCATACAATAGAAGACGAGTTAAACAATGTTTGGTGTAGGTTATATAATAACAGACTCGATTGTCAAGTTGAGCATGCAACACAAGCAGAATGTGAATATTGGGGATATTCGTGTGGCCAATCTACAGACACATTGGGTGTTGGAACCTATGAAACAGATATCAATATTATTAGATCAAATACTAAATATTATTTAAAACATATAGTTGAAAACAACATAATTCAAAGCACAGAAACGTGTTTATGGTATAATAATCATGAATTTTGTGTGGAACCTGGTTATTGGGTAGAAACTGGAAATGGCAATCAATACCATGATAGTGAGGAAAACGGAGTAGCAACAATGAATAAATTAAAAAGTGCCATGGAAACAGCGTTAGGAACTCAAGCTGATGACTGCTATTCAAGTGATACGTATACTTATTGTAGTTTTGATGAAGATTATTGTTACGCAGATTCTCGGGGTTATGTATCATGTCAAAATGAACACTATGGTTGTGAAGTACATGGTGATAGCACATCATTATGTAATCCAGAACCATAATACAATGTTATTATTATAAGAGTATTTTGACATATTATTTTCCCAAAAATGTACCCACTGGGTACAAAATTGGCTTGTAGTAATTGTAATAAATTTTTAGAATATAATATTTATGTATAATTTAGTTTAAATAATAGCAACTTCTGTTGCTTTTTTTGTTTGTTGAATGATATAATTTTATTATAGAAAAAAGTTAAGGAGAAATAATATGGATGCATTTATACCAGATATATATAGTCAAAGTATTTATACTATTAATTATAAGAAATTAAAGAAAAATGGTATTAAATGCTTGCTATTTGATTTAGATAATACTATTGTTTCATATAAAGATACCGAACCTGATAAAAAACTAAAAGAATTCTTTCATTTTTTAGAAGGGGATTTTAAACTAATTATTTTTTCTAATAGTCCTAAAAAAAGATTAAGACCATTTAAAGAAAAATTAAATGTTGATACAGCATATTCATGTCGTAAACCATTTAAGAAAAAATATAAAAAGATATTAGAATTATATAAATATAAAGAACCAGAAATAGCTTGTATTGGGGATCAATTATTAACTGATATATATGGAGCTAATAGAATGAATTTTACTAGTATATTTGTTAATAGGATTGGCAAAAAGGAGCCAATATGGACCAGATTTAATCGGCATTTTGAGAAGAAAATATTAAAAAAATTTGCTAAAAAAGGTATATTAGTATATGGAGAGTATTATGACTAAGAAATGCGTTGGTTGTGGTATTACTTTACAAGATAAAGATGAATTAAAACCTGGATATACCAAAGAAATAGGTATGGATTTTTGTATGAGGTGTTTTAAACTTCGTAATTACAATGAATTAATTAATAATGGGATAAATATTGATAATAAAGACTTATTAAATAGAATAAATATGAAAAATAATTTTGTTTTATTTTTAGTAGATTATTTAAGTATTTATGATGAAGTAATAAAGATATATAAAGGTATTAAATGTAAGAAGATGTTAGTAATTACTAAGAGTGATTTAATATATAAAAATATTATAAAAGATGATTTAATAGCTAATATTAGGGATATATATAATATAAAAGAGGATATACTATTTGTTAGTAGTGCTAATAGATATAATATAGATAAATTAAATAGTATTATTGAAAAGAATAAAAACGTGGTAGTAACAGGATTTACTAATGCTGGTAAAAGTAGTTTAATAAATGCTTTAATGGGTTCTAAAATAACTGTTAGTAATAAAAGTAATACAACTCAAGATTTTATTAAGATTAAAGGAAATTATTCTACGATATACGATGCTCCAGGATTTATATCTAAAAACACTTTACCAAATATTTATTCTAAGAATGAATTAGTTCCTTTTGTTTATCAAATGGATCCTAAGTACTTTTTAAGATTTAATAATGTTGAATTGTATTTTAAAGAGAGTAGTAATATAACAATGTATTTAAATAAACAAATAATAGCTAAATTAAAAGTTAAGGATGATATAAAGACGGATATTTTAGTTCCTAGTAATAGCGATTTAGTTATTAAAGGTATTGGGTTTATTAGATTTAAAAGTGCTAGTTTTATCGGTATTAATTTAAATCCGGATTATTATGAAATTAGGCCAACTATTATTGGAGGTAATCATGAGTAAAATTAAAGTTATGAGTGAATTGCTTGCTAATAAGATTGCTGCTGGTGAAGTAGTTGAAAAATGTGCATCTGTTGTAAAAGAATTAGTTGAAAATGCTATTGATGCTGGATCAACAAGTGTTAAGGTTAATCTTGTTGATGGTGGTCTAACAGAAATCAGTGTTATCGATAATGGTAGTGGAATGGATAAAGAAGATGCCGTACTGGCTTTTTCTCGTCATGCTACTAGTAAAATATATAAAGATGATGATTTATATTTTATTGAAACACTGGGATTTCGTGGTGAAGCATTAGCAAGTATTGCTTCTGTATCAGAGGTAGTTTTAAAAACTAGTCAGGGAGATACTGGAACAATGGTTCATATGAAAGGTGGCCAAGTTTTAGAGGTAACTTCTTGTCAAGCTAAAAAAGGAACAGAAATAACCATTACTAATTTATTTTATAATACTCCAGCTCGTCTTAAATATTTAAAAAGTGAGGCAACAGAGTTAAATAATTGTTTAACTTTTATAGAAAAGTTATCTTTATCAAGACCGGATATTTCATTTACCTTAAGTAATAATGAACGTATTCAAGTTAAGAGTAGTGGTAGTAATAATTTACTTAAAACTATTCATGAAATATATGGCTTGAATGTTTCAAGTAATATGTTAGAAATAAAAGCAATGAGTGATGATTTTGAAATAAGTGGTTTTATTGCAAAACCAAGTGTTTTAAAGAAAAATAGGAATCATTTTAATACTTTTGTTAATGGCAGAGTGGTTAAAAATATTGAAATAAATAGAGCAATAGATGATGCTTATTATACATATAAACATGAAGGATTTTATCCTATAGTAGTTATAAATATAGTAACAGATCCTACTTTGGTAGACGTGAATATTCATCCAACTAAACAGGATATTAAATTAAGTAAAATAGATGTTTTAACTAAACTATTATATGATACTATTAAGGATGCTTTATATAATAACTTATTGATACCTGATGCTATTGTAAAGCCAAATACATATTCTGAATTTGAGAGTGAGATTAAGCCAGTTGAAAAAATTGAACAAACTGAATTTGACTTTGGTAGTGAAAAAGAAATAGTTCATAATGAAGAATTTAAAAAACTTAAGTTATATCCTGTGGGTCAAGTTCATGGTACATATATTGTTGCTGAAAATGAAGATGGGATGTTTTTACTTGATCAACATGCTGCTCATGAAAGAATTAATTATGAAATGATTACTAAAGAATTTCAAAATAGGAAAGTTAGTATTACTGAAATGTTAGTTCCTTTAAGTGTTGAATTATCTACTAGTGACTTTAATATTTTTATGGAATCTAAACAAGTTTTAGAAGATTTAGGATTTAAAGTTGAAGAATTTGGTATTAATACTATAATAATTAAAGCTCATCCAACTTGGTTAAAGATGAATTATGAAGGAGATAATTTAAAATATATAGTTGACTTAATTATTAAAGAGGGGCATAATTTTAGTAAGGATAGATTTTTAGATTCCTTGGCGAAAATGACTGCTTGCAAGATGAGTGTTAAAGCTAATGAACATTTAAGTTTAAATGAAATAGAAAAATTACTTGATGATTTGGTTAAATGTGATAACCCTTATAATTGTTGTCATGGAAGGCCTTCAATTATTAAGTTTGATAATTTAGAATTAGAAAGAATGTTTAAGAGGGTGTTGTAATGTTACCAGAGAGAAGAAAAAATTTAATAATATTCATTATTGGAATAATAATATTCATATTATTAGTTATTAGTATATTTGGTATATCCAAGTATATTAAAAATAGGAATGAAGAAAATAATCGAGATATTGATGATCGAGTAAGTGACCCATATCCTAATGATTATGCCTTTTATGGTATAACTGTTGATTTAGAAAATATTTATAGAATATATGGTATTACTAGTAATTATACTGAAAAATATATTGGTATTAGATCTTTTTATAAAATTCAAGATTCTATAATTAAAGATAATCATTTATTTGTATATAGTGATGGAGTAAATGATTTAAGATATGATGCTAGTAATAAAGATTTCTATATGTATAGATATGATGACTTCTATAGTAATAATATAAATGTAAAATTAACAAAAGATTATATGTTACTATTTGATCAAGATAATACTATATCTAAAAAAGCTTATAATTCATCAGAAACAAAAGAGATAATCCGTAATATTAATATTAGTGATATATTAATTAAGGATAATATGATTTATTATACTGATAATAAAAATGTTTATTCTTATGATTTAAATAGAGATTATCAACAAAAATTGGCAATAGATATTGATCCAGAAGCTGAATCTCATGAATTTCAATTATTGGATTTTAATGAAACATATTTAGTATATAAATATAATGGTAATTTATTCTTTTATCATTTTGGTTTAAGCAGTGTTAAAACAATGGAATCATTTAGTATTAGAAGTGAAGATGTAGATTTTATATCAGCTTCTGATAATGGTTTTTACTATCAAGTACTAAATGAGGATGAAACATATAGTGTAAAATTCTATAATTATGGAAGTAATATAATTGAAGAAGTATACTTATCAAGGTTTAAAGTAAATAAAATAGTTCCTTTAAGTAATGGTATATATTTTATGGAAATAGTAGTTAATGATGTTAAAGAAAGTATTTTGTTTAGTAGTAAAGAAATGGATATAGTTAAAAGATTAGAAAATAGATATATAAATATTGTTTCTTTAGGAAGTAATAATGAACATTAATTTAAATTTATTACCTATTACTTTAGATGATGATATTATTATACCAGAAAGTTTCTATAAAGATACTGATATAAAAAGATTAGATAATTTGCATGTTAAAGGAATAATTAAATATGATTTATCAGATGAAGTAATAATTAATTTAGTACTAACTGGTAAAATGATTATTATAGATAGTATTACTTTAGAAGAAATAACTAATGATTTAAATATCAATATTGATACTAATTTAGAAGAAATAACGAGTGAAAGTGCTTATTTTTATGAAAAAAATAAAAATATACTTGATATAATTGAGTTTTTGTGGGAAAATATTGTATTGGAAGTTCCCATAAGCCAAACTTTAGTTAGTGGTACCAATATAGAAGGTAATGGTTGGTCCCTTAATAAAGGAAATGGGAAAGATGAGGAAATCGATGAAAGATTTCTTAAGTTAAATGATTATTTTAAAGGTGGTGAATAGGTATGGCAGTTCCTTTTAGAAGAACTAGTAAAACTAAAAAAAGAATGCGTAGAACACATTTAAAGAAAGAAGTTGGAGCACTTACAACTTGTTCTAAGTGTGGGGCAACTTTAAGACCTCATAGAGCATGTACTAAATGTGGAAATTATAAGGATAAAGAAGTATTAAAGGTTAAAAGTGATGAAGAATAATTGTTAAAAATTATTCTTTTTTTTATTAATAACATTGTTGACAATTAAATAGTGAAATGCTAAAATTGTATTGAAGATAAAGTGAGGTAATAGGGATGAATATAACACCAGGAGAACTTGGAAAATTTTTGAGTAATAAAGATAAGATTGCAGAAATGATTGCTAAAATTCAAGAAATGACAAAGGACATTCATGAATTAACTGATGCATTGGCTGATAAGAAACAAATGTTAGCAAATCTTCAAACTGAATTGAATGATATGTGCAAAGCTGTAGGTATAACGATTGATTTTACAAATGATGCACCGGTAATTGATGAAGTTCAAGAAGAAGTAACTCAATCTGTTAAAAAAGAAGAAATGGTAGCACCATTATTACCTGATGTAAATGAGATATCAAAAGTATTTGAAGGTAATTTATCAGATTTTGTAAATAGTTTTGATGAAACGATTGCACCAGCAGTAGAGGCTGAACCACAAACTCCAGTTATAGAAGCGGCTCCAGTTGCAGAGCAAGTACCAGTAACTAAAGCAGGTGAAAGATTCTCTGTTAAAAAAACTGCTTCGGCAATAATTGATGAGCCAGCCAAAGCTTTATTTGGAGCTGCTGGAATTATTTCTAAAGCATCTGAAACAGATAAAGTTGAAACTGTTGATGGTATAAGAGATGGTTTAAAAAGTTTATATGGCAAAGTTGTTGGGGATAGCCCAGAAAGAGTAACAGAGATTGAAGCAAATATAGATATGCCATTAACAAAAGAGAGTTCGGAAGAATTAATTACTGGTATTGAAAAATGTATTAAGTATTATCCAAAATATAAAAAAGAAGCAGCAGAAAGAAAAACTGCTCCAGTTCCTGATATGGCACCAGGATTAGAGGATGATATTCATAGGAGTTTTGAATCAATGGATACAAGTTTAAATGATTTGAAATCGATTGATGATATATTAAATGGAAGTAGGGGTATGTAATATGAAAGTTGATAGTGTGATAACATTAGATAATGATATTAGTTGCTTACTACTAGAAAAAGTTACCTACCAAAATGATAATTACTTTATGTCAGTAGTTTTAACTAAAGATAATGAACCTAGTGATGAATATGTAATCTTTAAAGAAATCATTGAAGGTGAAGATAAATACGTTGAAAAGATTGTTGATGATACATTATTAGAAGAATTATTAAGGTTATTTACTCAATCATTTAAAGATATGGTTAGTGGACTAAATGAATTGAGTTAGAGCTTCTAAGCTCTTTTCTTTTGGCATAAATTATATTATAATTAATGATGAAAGGAAGTATAGTAGTGAATTGGGTATTTTGGTTAGTGTTGATAATTATTTTAACTATAATTGAAGTAATTACAATTAATTTAGTTACAATATGGTTTGTAGTTAGTGGAATAGTTGCTTTGATATTATCATTTTGGATTACTAATTCAGTTATTTTATCGACTGTATTTGTAGTATTTGGCATTATTTTATTATTAACAACGAAGCCAATACTAGATAAGTTATTAAAGCATAGTAGTCCAACTAATCTAGAAAGAATAATTGGTTCAACTGGAATAGTTACTGAAAGTATAAAAAAAGATACTATTGGAGAGGTAAAAGTTGATGGTAAAAGATGGAGTGCTATTGCAGATGAAGAAATTCTTGAAGGAGAAAAGGTGAAAATTAAAAAAATTGATGGTGTAAAATTAATTGTTAAAAAGGAGAGTGATTGATTATGCCAGAAATATTAATTGCTATTTTAGTTATTATTGTCTTAATAATAATTCCAAACATTAAGATTGTTCCTCAATCTAAAAGTTATGTTATTGAAAGATTAGGTTCTTATCTTACTACATGGCAACATGGGCCTCATTTTAAATTGCCATTTATTGATTCAATTGCCAATAAAGTTACTTTAAAAGAAATAGTTAAGGACTTTGCTCCTCAACCAGTAATTACTAAAGATAACGTTACTATGCAAATTGATACAGTAGTATATTTTCAAATAACTGATCCGAAATTATATACTTATGGTGTAGAATATCCAATTAGTGCTATTGAAACACTTACAGCTACTACATTACGTAACATAATTGGAGAGCTAGAACTTGATGAAACATTAACTAGTAGGGATATTATTAATACTAAAATGCGTTCAATACTTGATGAAGCAACTGATCCTTGGGGAATTAAAGTTAATCGTGTAGAAGTTAAAAATATTTTACCTCCAAGAGATATTCAAGAAGCTATGGAAAAACAAATGCGTGCTGAACGTGAAAGAAGAGAGAAAATTCTTCAAGCTGAAGGTGAAAAGAAATCATCAATTCTTATTGCTGAAGGAGAAAAAGAAAGTGCTATTTTAAGAGCTGAAGCTCAAAAAGAAAGTCAAATTAAAATTGCTGAAGGTGAAGCAGAAGCACTACTTAAGATTAAACAAGCTGAAGCTGATAGTATTAAATTATTAAAAGAGGCAGGAGCTGATGAATCAGTACTTCGTTTAAAAAGCTTTGAAGCTCTAGAAACAATAGCTAATGGAAAATCAACGAAGATTATTTTACCAGCTGATTTACAAGGAGTAGCTTCATTTGGAACAATATTAAAAGAAACAATAAAAGAAGATAAGAAAAAATAAGTCAATGGACTTATTTTTTTGTTGATTAATCACAATTTGGGAGATATAATTATCCTAGGTGATACAAATGAAAAATAAAAAGACTATGGTAATAGCAATACTAGCTTTAATTATAATTATAGGAGTAGTTATATATTTCTTCTTTTTTAGAAAAACAGATGGTATGAATAGTACTAATGATTTAGAGAACACTAACAATAAACAAACTTCATATGTTTATTGGAATGATAATTTTTATATGACATCTTATTCTAGTACCCAAATACCAACTGGAACAGGATTATCTGGAACATATACAACTAGAGAAGCATTAGCAACTGACTATAGTGGATGGACTAACAATTCAATATATATAAAGACAACCAAAGTAAATGGAAAAGTAACAGGTCATACAGCATGTTTATGGTATAACAATCGTGAGTTCTGTTTTGGACCAAATTATTGGGTAGAAACAGGAAATGGAAATGAACGTCATAACAGTGATGAGAACGGCATAGCAACAATGAATAAGTTACAAGCAGCAATGGAGGAAGCATTAGGAACTCAAGCAGATAGTTGCACATCCCGTAGAGATATCGCATATTGTGATTTCGGCAATTTCTACTGTCGTGCCCTTTCAATTGCCGCCGTCCAATGTCATTCAAATATAACGACTAATTCTTGTACTGTAGATGGTGATGGCGATGCTAGCTGTGGTTAATAGTTCTTTCTCGTAGACTTTATTTGACTATCTATCAATCTCTAAACCGAAAAAATGTATAGAATTTGAGATGAGATATTTTTCACAATAAAAATTACTAAAGAGCGATACACATATTAGAAATAAAAAAGGTTTCATATATAAATGGAACCTTTTTGTCGAATTTTGGCATGCTCTTTTTCTTGAATTGGTATGTATTAATAATTATAATAATTAATCGTTACCTATTGGTGCTCTGGTGCCTACATTTCAAGTATTAGTAGTTTAAGGCTACCCATAAGGGGGTTTTGGACGAAGTGTAGGAGGAATGTTATGAAAAAAGAAGATATTCTTTTAGTAATTATAATTTTGCTAATCCTAGTAATCCTAAGATTGGTGTAAAAAAAGAGCACTAACCAATAAAAGGTATAGTGCCAAAACTCAAGTAGGCATTATCCACTAATGGGTAACACTTACATATTTATTATATGAAAATAATATAAAATATACAACTGTTAAATATATGTAAAATATACATAATTACATTTGAATAGTAGATATTATTATCTTATACTTATAATAGGTGATAATAATGAATAACAGAAAGATATATTATAGTGTATTAATAGCTTTATTATTAATATTAGTAGTTAGTACAACATATGCGTTCTTTGCACCCCAACAAGGTGGTACAACAAGTACAAATACAACAGTAACCAGTAATACAACAGATCTCTTAACATTTAGTATTAATAGAGATATAAGTTTCACAGTAACACAAGCAGATTTTGAAGAGAATGGAGAAAACCAAAGTGGAGATGCAACAGCAACAGCAACACTAACTCCAAATAATAAAACAGGTGCAGCAACTATGAATTACTATTTGTATTTGAATTTACAAAGTAATCCAACGGTTTATAGTGTAGCAAATACTAATCATGATCCAGAATTAATGTTACAAGTATTTGATGGAAATAACCAACTTGTTACACTAACAGGATTAGGTAATCAACAAACTGTTAAAGGTGTAACAGGATATGATATAACTGGAGTAGAGGGATTACAAACACTACTTGATAATCATGCTATAAGTGCCAGTAATAATACAGCAACAATAGAAAACTGGAGAATAGTAATAACATTAATAAATCATGACTTTAATCAAAATGATAATACTGGTAAAGAAGTAGAAGCTGAATTAATAATGCAACAAGAGCCTATGAATTTAGGCTTAACAGGAACAATATATAGAATGAATAGTAGTAAAGCAGTAACTAGTTATCCGATTTATGATTCTCAAATAGATGTTTGGTGTGATAATCAAAACTGTGTTTTCCCAAATATAAATAAACCAGGTAATAGTTATACCCAATATACTTTAACTTTCGGAACTGGTGAATATAAAGACAGTCCAGCAGATTTTTTAGAAGAAGTTTCGGTTTATTGTATATCTGATGGAAATAACAATTCGTGTGCAAATGCCAATAGATTCTTTTTGAGTAGTAATGAATGTAGTGGTTATCTTAGTCAGGGTGAGGTATGTATAACAGATACTATTGTTGCTGGTACTTATTTAAAACATGCTGTTAATAATAATATTATAACCAGTACAAATACTTGCTTAAATATCTATAATAACGAATTTTGTTTTGGCCCAAGTTATTGGGTGGGTTACCAAGGAACAGTGAATAAAATGAGACAAGATATGAGCTATGCTTTTGGTGTGACGCCTAATGAATGTAATTATTATTCCGGTGAAATGAACGTTGCTTATTGTAATTATGGCATATTTCAGTGTAGTCTTGAACCAAATGATTACTGGTTTCAATGTATGATTAGAGATGGTACATATAATTATACGTGTCATATTAGGGATAGTATATCTTATTGTAATAGGATATTAATGTAAGTATGTCAATAATTGTAAAATAATCAAAAGTAAATAAAAAAATATTTACTTTTTTTTATGATTTTGGTATTATTATTGTAGACAGTGGTAAATTGTGGGAGAAAGTGGGGGATAAATATGTTGTTGGGTGAACATC
>JAEEGK010028274.1_pt1 | contig 11259 bp, 8 predicted proteins | sample 8958771 | NCBI WGS metagenome assembly JAEEGK01 (sample SAMN16246547, study PRJNA631951) | gut metagenome | biome: gut microbiome; feature: rumen; material: SC-attached | host: Bos | place: Iran: Karaj | collected 2018-10 | reverse complement strand
CGCTGATGCCACGGGTTATGAATTTGAAGCAACCGCTCTCCACGAAGCCGAACCAACGTGCAGGATCGCTATTATTTATTTAAATCGATATGGAAACATCAAAGAAAAAAAGAACACGTGAGGAGGTTAGAGCTGCTGTCAGGGAGACAATCCGACGCAAGAAAGAATGGATTGAAAAGACCAACAAAGAGTTTGAAATGATTCGGAATGGAGAGTTGAAAGTAGAAGATCTCTACAAATTCAGTTAATTCTCATTAAAAGCCTTTTCTTACTATGAACACATTAAGCTTGGAGAACATCAACAAGCATGCTCCTTTTGGAGTAAGGCACTGGAAAAACACTGCAAAGGTACGAATATTAATTCAAGATACAAAAAGTATTGGATTAAACTTGCATATCTCTCGATTATTTTGTAATTTTGCGGTGGCCAGCAAGGACTTCGCCAAAGACCAGAGCGCTGGCCAGAAAGTGGTGGTGAAGTAAACCGGATCACAATCAACATAAAAGAGGCGTCCCGATTGGAACGCCTCTTTTATTATATAATAAAGTGTATTGTCTTAGAAGAACAGATAGCGGTTGTCAACGACGTTAGCCTTCTGGTAGAGTTCCTGGAGGAAACGACCTGCAGCCTGCATAGCCTGCTGCTGGAGCTGCTGCTCAACCATCTTCTCGTCGAACTTAGCACCCTGACGCTCACTCTTCTTCACAACCTGGAAGAGGTAAGCGCCACCGTTACCCTTGACGACTGCCTTGCTGAAGGCACCCTGCTTGCTGACTGCCACTGCACCAGACAGAGCGGGCTCGCTGGCACCTGTAGCCTGAACGAAGACAGGAGCCGTGAAGGTCACCTGATTGACTGAGTCGATGCGAGCACCCTTGGCCTTGGCTGCAGCGATATCAGCCACACCAGCCAACTTAGCCTTGATCTGCTCGAACTTCTTGTCACGAAGTACTTCCTGACGAAGCACGTCCTTCATTGTCTCCATGGAACGGTAACCAACAGGATGAATACCAGTCAGTGCAACCACCAGCAGATTATCATTGTTACCACACTCATAGAGCGGACTTACCTCACCCTCCTTGGCATCGAAGATCCACTTCATAGTCTCACGGGTAGCACGCAGACCGGCTACGGTGTGCTCTGAGTTGAAGAGGTCCTTACGCTCCTGGACATTGAAACCGAACTTAGCGGCGTTCTTCTCCAAATCGGCCAGAGTCTTGTTCTCGCTGACATACTGGCTGAACTTATTGTAAGCATCAGAATAGGTGCCCTTTGAGAAATCGATGGTGTGCTTGATGACAGCCACATCATACTTCTCGACCATCGCCTTGCGGTTGATCACCTGGAGGATGATGTTACCCTGTGAGAACTCGAGGTTCTTCACGTCGTTCACTGCCAAAGCATTGATGGCATTCAGGTAGTTCTTTGACTCCTCGTCCATCGAGTTGCTGTTCTCATACATGGCAGAGGTGAGCCACATGTTCTCGCCTGACTGACCATATTTCTTAGCAAGCTCCTCGAAGTTGGCACCAGCCTTCAGAGCGGTATAGACGCTGTCAGCTGTCTTGTGGGCAGCCTCGGCAGTAGCACCACCGATCTGGATCTGACGGTACTCGATGCTATCAGGCATCATGGTCTTAGAGATGAGCTTCACCACGTTCAGGGTGTTGTCACCCTTCGTCTCGAAAGGCGCTGTGGTCTGACCGACAGCAATAGAATCGAGCTTAGCTGCGATGTCGAAAGGATAAGCACGCTTGGTAGCTGCAATACCTGTATAGGGGAACTGTGACTGTGCCTTGCGAACAACCTCGGCAGGATTTGCACCGCTCTGGAGCTTCTGTGAAGCATCGAGCATCGTGGTCATCAAAGCCTTGCGGTCTGCTGCAGAAGCCACTACCTGGAAGCTGACATACTTGATGTCACGTGTCTCCACAGTCTGCTTGAACATCTCCTTCTGCTCATCGTACTTGGCCTTCAAATCCTTATCGTCGATCTTCACATCATTGTCGTTGATGGTAGAATAAGCGATAGAAGCCAACTGGATGTCGCTCTCCTGATTCTGACCCTCGAAAGCCATCTTTGCAGATACGGGATTAGAGATCAGACAGTTAGCGATCAGTGCCTGATACTTCTGGGCCAGTGTCTGCTGACGGAGCTGCTTCTCGAGGAACTGCCAGTACTTATAAACCTTCTCGTAAGACTCTGCGAGCTGAGAGTTCTTCAGACTGCGCTTGTAGTCTGAGAGGAACTTGGTAAGCTGAGTAGCATCGAAACGACCTGTTTCCTGATTGACGAACGGTGAACGCAGGAGGATGGGGTTCGTACCCTCCTTCATGATGTTCTGCATCTCCTCGTCAGTCACTGTCAGACCGATCTTGTCAGTCTCGCTGGCAATGATCTGCTCGTTGACATACTCGTTCCATACCTCATCCTTGATGCTGTTGAGCTGCTCCTCGGTGAAGTTGTCCACACCCTGAGTCATCTTCAGCACTTCCTGATACTCATCTACCAGAGCCTGGAACTCCTGCACATTGATTTTGTTACCTAACACCTCGCCTACCTGCTGACGCTGCTGGTTCTTGGTTGCTTCACAAGAACGGAAAGCCTCTTCAGCAATGAAGGCGAAAAGGCCAAGGCCGATGATGATCACCAGCGCAACGCCTCTCTTTCTAATTTTTCCTAATGCTGCCATTTTTGACTATTATTTTTATTAAATTTATTCTATTTTGATTGACACGTGCGCACGTGGATGCGCACAAATCGGGCACAAAATTACAAAATTAAATGCAAACGACGAAATTTTTCGGCAAAAATCCACTCATTCGACTACCTTTAACCGCACCAACTCGATTTTTGTCGCCGTATTCTTGATGATTTTGAACTCATAACCGTCGATGGTGACCACCTCGTTGAGTTTGGGGAATGCCTGATATTCATGAAGAATCAGACCGCCCAGTGTCATATATTCATCACTCTCCGGCAGATTGAGTTCAAACATCTCGTTGATCTTCTCAATCTCAAGTCGGGCAGAGAGTACGTATTCGTTCTCACTGATCTGCTTGGCCACATGATTGGAGTTGTCGTGCTCATCCTCAATCTCACCAGTGATTTCCTCCATGATATCCTCCAGGGACACCAGACCGCTGGTACCACCGAACTCTTCCACCACCACAGCCAACGAACGTTTCTGCTGCATGAGCATCCGCATCAGTTTGGAAGCCTGCATCGTCTCCGGCACAAATGAGATACTACGCACCAGCGTCGCACTGAGACTGCCCAGGGTGGCATCTGCCTGCGCTGCCGTCAGACGGAACATATCACTGGAGTGGACATAGCCCGTGATGTGGTCGATATCCTCGTGATAGACGAGGATCTTACTGTGACCACTCTCGACAAACACCTGCTGAAGTCCGCTGATGGTTGTCGTATCCTCCACGGCATCAATCTCCGTACGGGGCACCATACAGTCACGCACCTTCGTCTCAGAGAAGTCGAGTGCATTCTGGAAGATCTTCACCTCCTCGCCTATCTCCTCATCATGGGCAGCGTTATCGATACTGCTCTGTACGAGGTAGTCGAGATCGACCTTCGTAAACTCATGTTCATTGGCATCCTTGTTCATGCGGATACCCATCAGGCGCAGCAAGCCTTTCGACAGCAGGGTTGCAAAACGCGAGATCGGATAAAGCACCACATAAAACAGATAGGCCGGTATGGCAAACACGGTCAGCAGCGTATTCGGATTGTTCTTAAAGATGGATTTGGGCAGAAACTCGCCCGTGAAAAGCACAACGAGGGTGGATAACAAAGTATCGCAGGTGACACGCATCCCATCGCTCAAAGGATAGAAGAGCGTCTCATCGAAGATCTTCGCGAAGAGAATACCATAGACAACCAAAGCGATATTATTGCCCACCAGCATCGTAGAGACGAAGTTGTTGGGATGCTGATAGAACAGACTGATGGCCTTCTGTGACAGACCGTTCTTCTCTTTATCCATCTCAGCCAACAGACGGTTACTGGAGACAAAAGCGATCTCCATACCCGAGAAGAAGGCAGAAGCCAACATCGAGACAATCAGCCAGATGATCAGTGTGGTCATTGGGCGCTCCTCCTATGCTTTTGTGCCGCCTGACGAACAACGGGCTCCTGTACCGTCGCTGTATCGGCAGGATCCTGGGGCTGTTCCTCAGCTTTATTCTCGCCCGTCATGTCCTCACGTTCAAAGGAGCCCTTGGAGTTGCTGACCATATAATGGCGCATCTGTTCATCACTACGGAAGTAAGAGCCCTCCATTGAGCGCTCCGGTGTGACAACCTTTGAAAACACGTTGGAATAGAGTTCATGCGATATGCCGTCCCAGAACAGTTCCTCACTGGTATAGATCAGTCCGTTGATATTACGGATACGCACCCTACCGCGCAGATGCCACAATTTCTTCTGGTCATAATACCAGGCGGTATCTGCCTGGATATATGCCTGCACATGGAATTTCTCATCGAACTGTTCGAAGAAGACGCCTTTTTCAAAAGTCCAGCGCGACGGGACACGCACGGTATTCACATCCCAGCGCTCCGTCACGATACGGTACTTGATGACACCAGAATCGCTGATCAGCGTGTTGACGCCATAAGATGTCATCATCGACACTGAGTCGCGGTCATGGATGGCAGGCGCCGTATGTTCTTGCATCTCACCGCCACAGGCTGTCAACGCCGTCAGAACGACAGCAGCAAGAATTAATCGACCTTCCATTTTGCGAACCATCTCTCGTTGAAGGTAAGTCCGATGTTGATACGGAATGTATTCTCCTTGACCAGATTAGCGGCAGAACGACGGTTCCATTCTGCACTGATATTCAGAATTGAACGGTGGTTATAATTGTTCATGATAGGGATGCCGAAGCCCAAACTAACATGATATTCCTTGGGACCCTCACCATTATTTATATAATAATAAGGTGTAGCATAACCTGCACCGATACGATAGCGCACGCGGTTGAAGAACTTGACACTGTTGGCATTAGGCAGCCATTCGGCACCCACGTTCACACGGTGCATATCCTTCAGCAGACCAGTCTTCAACTGATAACTGCCCTCACCATTACCCTCGTCAACAAACTGCGGCATGACCACGTCGCCCCATTTCTGCATCTGGTAATCGACGCCCATACGGAATGAAGTGCCATGCTGGTAAGCCAGTCCTACACCGTAGGTCCATGCCAGTTCGATGGCATTATCGAGCCGATAGCACAAGGAGTCAGACTTTCCTGTTGTGGATTTCCTATTGGTAATGATACACTCAGGGTCGGCATGCGTGTTATGGCCCGGACTGACCACCACACCAAGTGTCAGCAGATCCTTCTTGCTGATAGGCTGTGTAAACTGCAAACCGAGATCGAGTTTATAGTTACTGACCGAAGTGCGATATATTTTCGACAGGGTATTGACGTCGCTGGAGCTGCTGGTAGCCACACCGGTCTCGTTGGTACCCCAGAGATAGGCAATGTTGAAACCGACAGAGAGCGGTTTGATAATCTGCCAACCTAAACCGACGAAAGCCTGATTCAGACCGCCTGATCCGGAATGAGTAGTCTTGATGATGGCATCCACCTCCTCCAGTCTTTCCCTGGTATAATAGTTAAAGCCGATATTCGAATAGGGCATGATACCAAAGGACATACCCAGATTCTTAATCACGCGGAAAGAACCTACGACGTAATCGAAGCCACCACTCTTGGCAGTCACCTTCTCCTGATACTCACGATACTTGGTCATCTGACCTGAGAGTCCGGCATCAAAGATAAAGGTGAGTGAATCAATAGATGAATAAGAAGCAGGGTTCATCGGATTGACCTCATTTCCCTTACGGAAACCGAAGCCTACACCACCCATACCTTTATTGAAGCCCACACTCTGTCCGGCGAGGTCACCCAGACCGAACTGACTATAGGGCGAGTTCGTGCCACTCTGTGCTGAGGCACCAAAAGTTGTCAGTGCCATCAGGGCAAGACAACAGAGAGATTTATTCATATTTTGCGCTTTATTTCTATAGAAATTCATTTCAGCCTGCAAAATTATTGAAAAAAATTGGAATAAAATGCTTTTTACTGCAAAATATAAGCTATTTTTGCATCGTGAAACATTTAAAAAAGGATTTTTGTACATTTTTAGGTATCATTTTGATGCTACTACCGCTAAAAGCGGTGGCCCAGGATTCCATTCAATCGAATGCGATGGATTCTGTGGAAGTCAGTCTGCTGACCTGTTCGCCTCACGAGGAAATCTATAGTCTCTATGGTCACACCGCCCTCAGATGGCATGATCTCAGAAGCAATGAGGATTTAGCCTTCAATTGGGGCGTCTTCGATTTCAGGAAACCTTATTTTGTACTTCGTTTTGTCTTTGGACTGACGGATTATGAGTTGGGAACCGTTCCCATGAAATACTTCACGGAAGAGTATCGCAACGTAGGGAGCAGCGTGACAGAACAGGTGCTCAATCTGACAGCCGAGGAGAAACAACGGCTCTTCCTGGCACTGGTCAAAAACCTGCAACCAGAGAACAGAATCTACCGCTATAATTACTTCTATGACAACTGTTCAACGAGGCCGAGAGACATCGTTGAGCAATGCATTAACGGAAAATTAGAATACGCTGATCGTGAAGACTTTACGTCATCATACAGAGAGATGGTCAGTGTATGCACTAGGAACCATCCTTGGGCCACTTTCGGTAATGATATGCTACTGGGTGTGAAGGCTGATATGGCCACCGACAGACGACAGCAGGAGTTCCTGCCAGAGCATCTTCTTTATGATTTCGACCGAGCCCAGATCTATGCCAATGGCGAATACCGTCCGCTGGTGAAAGAGCGTCGGATACTTGTCCCTGCAGGTGTACAGGTGATCGAACAGGACTTCTTGTTCTCACCAACGGAATGTGCCTGCGGCCTGCTCATCCTGTCGATTGTCATTTTGGCATTTGAATGGCGGCGGAAAAAGACATTCCGACTCTGGGACGGTCTGTTGATGGTGGCACAAGGACTGGTGGGACTGGTGTTGTTCGTGATGTTGTTCTCCCAACATCCCACCACGAGTACCAATCTGCAGATATTATTGTTCAATCCCCTGCCCTTCTTCTTCCTGCCTGCTGTGGCAAGAGGGCGTTCCACCCGTTGGTGGATCCTGCTGACAGTCATGTTTGTCTTGTTTATGATTGGCAGTCTCTTCCAGCAATATGCAGAGGGTATGCAAATTGTGGCACTATGTTTGCTGCTTAGATCAGCGATACATTTCAAATTGAAGGCGTAAGAAGCCATTGATTTAGGAAAAACTGAATCATTTATTTGGTTTTTCGCTGATTTTGTGCTATCTTTGCAGCCGTTTTTACGTAGTAAACAATAAAAATAAGATAAAAAGATGAATTTCAACAAGATTTTGAAGTCGTTGTTTGGAGACAAATCCTCGCGCGACATGAAACTGATTCAGCCATTTGTGGAGCAGGCCAAGGCGGCTGCAGCGAAGGTAGAATCACTGGATAACGATGCCCTCCGCCAGCGGACGAAGGAGTTGCAGAAGCAGGTACAAGATTCTGCAAGTGCCCAGAAGGCTCGTATCGCTGAACTGAAGGCAACCATCGAGAACACCCCTATCGACGAGCGTGCCGATATCTTCGCACAGATCGATAAGATAGAGAAAGAGGTGCTCGACATCTATGAGAAAGCACTGGACGAGGTGATGCCTGAGGTCTTTGCCATCGTGAAAGAGACAGCCCGTCGTTTCGCAGAGAACGAAGAGACCGTTGTAACAGCTACGGACTTCGATCGCGAGTTGGCTGCCGATCCCAAGAAAGACTTTATCACGATTGATGGCGACAAGGCCATCTATCATAACCACTGGACTGCCGGCGGTAACGATCTGAAGTGGGAAATGATCCACTATGACGTGCAGTTGTTTGGTGGTACCGTACTCCATCAGGGTAAGATTGCCGAGATGGCGACTGGTGAAGGTAAGACCCTCGTGGCTACCCTCCCCGTCTTCCTGAATGCCCTGACTGGCAACGGTGTACACGTGGTAACCGTGAACGATTATCTGGCTAAGCGTGACTCGGAATGGATGGGTCCACTCTATATGTTCCATGGTCTCTCCGTAGATTGTATCGACAAGCACCAGCCTAACTCTGAGGCCCGTCGTAAGGCTTATCAGGCAGATATCACTTTCGGTACCAACAACGAATTCGGTTTCGACTATCTGCGTGACAATATGGCAGTCTCTCCTGCCGACCTCGTACAGCGCAGTCATAACTACGCCATCGTCGATGAGGTGGACTCCGTGTTGATCGATGATGCCCGTACACCGTTGATCATCTCTGGTCCTGTGCCTAAGGGCGATGATCAGATGTTTGAGGAGTACCAGCCTCTGGTGGAGCGTCTGGTTGGTGTCCAGCGTCAGTTGGCTACCCAGTATCTGGCAGATGCCAAAAACCTGATCGGTGAAGGTAACAAGCTGATGGAGGCAGGCAACAAGAAGGAAGGTCAGGAGAAACTCGATGCCGGTTTCCTCTCTCTCTACCGTTCTCACAAGGCACTGCCGAAGAACAAGCCCCTGATCAAATATCTCTCTGAGGAAGGTATCAAGGCTGGTATGCTGAAGACCGAGGAGATCTATATGGAGAACAACAACCGTCGTATGCCTGAGTGTGTCGAGCCCCTCTTCTTCGTGGTCGATGAGAAACTCAATTCCTGCGACCTGACGGACAAGGGTACGGCCTGGTTGGCAAAGCAGGTGAACGATGCAGAACTGTTCGTGTTGCCTGATATCACTTCTGAACTTTCAGCCCTGGAGGCAGAGACAGGTCTCTCTGACGAGGATCGCCTCAACAAGAAAGACGAGCTGTTGAACCATTATGCCATCCAAAGTGAGCGCGTACACACCCTGCAGCAGTTGCTGAAGGCCTACTGTATGTTTAATAAGGATGACGAGTATGTGGTGATCGACGGTGAGGTGAAGATTGTGGATGAGCAGACGGGCCGTATCATGGAAGGTCGTCGTTGGAGCGACGGTCTGCACCAGGCTGTAGAGGCCAAGGAGCATGTGAAGGTAGAGGCTGCCACTCAGACCTTTGCCACCATCACCCTGCAGAACTACTTCCGTATGTATCACAAGCTGGCAGGTATGACCGGTACGGCTTCTACAGAGGCTGGTGAGTTCTGGGATATCTACAAACTCGATGTGGTGGAGATTCCGACCAATCGTCCTGTGATCCGTAACGACCAGGATGACCGTGTGTATAAGACAGCTCGTGAGAAATACAACGCCGTCATCGAAGAGATTGTGAAGATGCGCGAGAGTGGTCGTCCTACCCTGGTGGGTACCACCTCCGTGGAAATCTCTGAGTTGCTGTCGAAGATGCTGTCGATGCGTAAGATCCCCCATCAGGTGCTGAACGCCAAGCTGCACCAGAAGGAGGCAGACATCGTGGCCCTTGCAGGTCAGTCAACCAACGGACTGGGTGCTGTGACCATCGCCACCAACATGGCAGGTCGTGGTACCGATATCAAGCTCTCTCCTGAGGTAAAGGCTGCAGGTGGTCTGGCCATCATCGGTACGGAGCGTCATGAGAGCCGTCGTGTGGACCGCCAGTTGCGTGGTCGTGCCGGCCGTCAGGGCGATCCGGGTAGTTCGGTATTCTATATATCGCTGGAAGATGACCTGATGCGAATGTTCGGTAGCGAGCGTATAGCAGGCGTAATGGACCGCATGGGATTCCAGGAAGGCGAGATGATTGAGCACTCGATGATCAGCAACAGTATAGAACGCGCGCAGAAGAAAGTGGAGGAGAACAACTTCGGTATCCGTAAACGTTTGATCGAATATGATGACGTGATGAATACCCAACGTAACTTCATCTACGCGAAACGTCGTCACGCTGTGATGGGTGAACGTATCGGTGTGGATATCACCAAGATGATCTACAAAGCAGCAGAAGATATCGTGAAGGAAGCACGTAGCAACATGGATTACGAAGGACTGAAAGACGAAGTGATGCAAGTGTTTGCTATCGAACTGCCGTTCGACGAAGATACCTTCCTCCGTGGTAAAAATGACGATTTGCACCTTCAACTCGCCGAAGCTGCGCTTGATACCTTCAAACGCCGTATGGACAAGTTGGTTCAGGTGGCTAATCCTGTGATTCAGAACGTATATGAGACTAAGGGTCAGATGTACGAGAACATCCTGATTCCTATTACTGACGGAAAGCGCGTGTACAACATAGCCGTTAACCTCAAGGCTGCAGCCGAGAGCCACAGCAAAGAGGTTGTACGCGAGTTTGAGAAACGCATATTACTCCTCGTCATCGATGATGAATGGAAAGAGCATCTCCGTCAGTTGGACGACCTGAAACAATCGGTGCAGAATGCCAGCTACGAGCAGAAAGATCCCCTTGTTATTTATAAGGTGGAATCGTTCAACATGTTCAAGCAGATGGTTGGCGAGATGAATGCCAAGACAGTGTCTATCCTCATGCGCGGACAAATCCCGATGCAAGAGCCCACTACTGTCCAGGAACGCGAAATGCCGCGTCAGCGCCAGCCGCGCTACCAAGAGAGCCGTGGAGGTGGACAGGAAGATGCTGTGGCTGCCAACGCACGTGCTCAGCAAGCCGCAGCTCGTGGTGCCTCACACAAGCCCCAGGGTCCCACCGCACCCATCGTTAATGCTGGTCCCAAGGTGGGCCGCAACGATCCATGCCCCTGCGGCAGCGGCAAGAAGTACAAAAACTGCCACGGACGCGGACTGTAATTCAATTCAACTATCACAAGTCCGGAATGGAGGTTTAGCTCCATTCCGGACTGTTTTTCTCACATCTCGTGTCGTCTCTAGTGAAAACAACACACAACCGCCCTTCCAAGTTGCTGGGAGGGCGGTTGTGTGTTGAGCCGCGAGCGGGACTCGAACCCGCGACCTTTTCGTTACGAATGAAATGCTCTACCGACTGAGCTATTGCGGCTGATGCAACGCGCAATTCTGCATTGCGGCTGCAAAGGTACTATAAAATTGAGAATTGAGGGTTGAGAATTGAGAATAATTTTTGAGAGCTCATCATTTTTAACTCTCTTTTACATTCTTCTTTCCTACATCATCTGCTTGCTGTAAGTAATCTTCACCTTAGCCTTGTCAAGGCGCAAACGCGTAATGGCTGGCGCAGACACCATGGGAGCAATCTTGGTCACAACAGTACGGGCCTCTTGGTAAT
>JAEEGK010028273.1_pt1 | contig 11259 bp, 10 predicted proteins | sample 8958771 | NCBI WGS metagenome assembly JAEEGK01 (sample SAMN16246547, study PRJNA631951) | gut metagenome | biome: gut microbiome; feature: rumen; material: SC-attached | host: Bos | place: Iran: Karaj | collected 2018-10 | reverse complement strand
TAAGGCCTGCAGATACTCGTTCAACTGCTGACGATAAGCCGCCTGCCACTCCTCTCCTTTCGCACGAGCCGCTTCCGACAGCCCGTCCAGGTTCAGGTCAACCGACAGGATTTCACAATTCCCGGGTTTAACGACCGTATGCAAAACATCTCCCTCAAGCTCCCATTCTCCAACCATCCGATAGGAAACCGGCACATCCATCCGGACCTCCCGGTCTTCCGATTCCACGCGGAATTCCGCCACGGCGACAAACGCGACCGTAACGTCCGATGTGTGGTCCGGCTTGAACCAGAACGTCTCCGTCGCTTCGTTTGTCTGCGCTTCCCAAACACCGGCAACCAGCGCAGGCGTAGCGGACTTGGTCTTCTGGACATTTTTCCGGATATAGGCCTCGATCTCTTCGTCCGAAATGGACATCAGGAACTTGTTTTCCTGATTCAACCGGGTCAGTTCATCGATATATGCGTTGTAAACCATAATGCGCAACCGATACATTCTAAGGTATCGGACCGTTTCCGGCTTTTCGCAAACCTGCTTCAGCAATTTGCGGATGGATTCAGGCGTCAGACTGCCGTCAGGAGACAGGTCCTCGACAGTAATCCGGGCAATATACTGGTCGAACAACGCCTCGGAAATGGGGCGGCGGAAAACCATATCCCGTTGAACGGCCCGCAACAGATCCGCCCGCCGAAGATAACATTTCTGCACATTGTCGTAAAAACGGGTATTCTCCAGATTCTGCCAGGCGTCCATTCCGCCGGTAAAGGCTTTCTCCTTCGTATCATTGGCCCAGTCAGGGATCGACGTGACATCTTCAAGCAGATAGGCGACGGCTTGATTTACCGAATCATCCGACGCGGCATCCACCTTTTCCGGATGGGAAACCAGATCCATCGCGACCGGGTACAAGGTCTTCTCCCACTGCAGGTCCTCTTTCATTTCCCGGATCAACTCGTCGATGTCGTAAACCGCCATCGTGGCGGTCTGTCGCCGGACCTCCGCCTTTTTGTGATTGTCCACCATATTGCTCACGGCGAAGGTCAGACCCACACCGATGGCCGTGCCCATCACGCCGGTCAGAAACTGTCTCCACCAGTCATTGAGGAAAGCCGATTTCTTCTTTTCGCTCATTTCTAATCGTTCTATCCTCACAAAGATACGCAGAAAATGGTTATCTTTGTCTAATGATGGATACTTCGAAAATCAGAAAGCCGGCTGTTGCCGGGTCGTTTTATCCTTCGTCGGCGAAGGAAATCCAGGCCATGACTGCCGGTTGGATGCATCCTGCTCAGGGCGGGCCGGCGCCGCAGGCGCTGATCGTGCCGCATGCGGGGTATGTGTTCAGCGGCGAGGTGGCGGCGGCGGCGTTCAGCCGCATTCCGCGGGGGCACGATTATAAACGGATCTTCCTGATCGGGCCGAGCCATCGGGTCGGGTTTGCCGGGGCGAGCGTGGATACGCTTTACAATTATGCCGGAACGCCGCTGGGCAACGTCAGGATCGATGTCGCCACGGGGCAGGAACTCATCCGCAAGGGAGCGAGCGCGTTTATCTGCCGGAACGATGCACACGACCGGGAGCATTGCCTGGAAGTGCAGTTGCCTTTCCTGCAGCTGGTTTTCGAGGAGGTTCCGCCCATCGTGCCGATTGTGGTCGGGACCCAGCGCTTGGGCATCCTTCAGCAGATTGCCGAAGTGTTGGAGCCCTATTTCAACGAGGAGAATCTCTTCGTCATCAGCTCGGACTTCTCGCACTATCCTTCGTATGAAGATGCCAGGACCTCTGATCTTTTCCTGGCCGAAGCCATCACCTCCGGCGGCCTGGTGGCATTCCTCAACGCAATTTCGGACCTCGACAAGAAGAATTTCCCGGGCGAAGATACGGCGGCCTGCGGGGCCAGCGCCATTGCGATCCTGCTCTCCATAATGGATGCGCAGGGGCGCGGGAACTTCGCGGTCGAGCACGTGATGTACCGGAATTCCGGCGACTCGCCGTACGGCGACAAGGACAGCGTTGTGGGGTACAACGCCATCGTCGTGAGCCGGGCTGGCGCCCGGGTAATCGACCAAGAAGGCGGGCATCTCTTCCATTTCTCCGAAGAGGAGAAGGCCCGCATGATCGCCACGGCCCGGGCGGCGATTTACGCTAAGCTCGGCCTCGCGTTCGAGGGCGACGCCTCCCCCGTCGGGATCCTGAAAGAAAAAGGCTACGGTGTGTTCGTGACGCTCAATCTTGACGGTCGCCTGCGCGGCTGCATCGGGCGCTTCACCGCCTCGACCAGCCTCTGGTCCACAATCCGGGAGATGGCGCTGAGCGCCGCGTTCGACGATCCGCGGTTCCCCGCCCTGTCCCGGAAAGAGGCGCCCCAAGTCGAAATCGAGGTTTCCGTGCTCTCGCCGCTCAAGCGGATCGCATCGCTCGACGAGTTCAAACTGGGCCGCGACGGCATCTATATGATCAAGGGCTACAACCACGGCACCTTCCTGCCCCAGGTCGCCACGGAAACGGGCTGGACCACGGAGGAGTTCCTGGGCCACTGTGCCCGCGACAAGGCCGGCATCGGCTGGTTCGGCTGGAAAGACGCCGAGCTTTATACCTATCAGGCCGAAGTGGTGAAGGAATCGGATCTCGTCGGAGAATGATGAAAGAAGCCAGGTTCTATACCGCCACGGAAGCGGGCGTGCAGTGCCTGCTCTGCCCGCACCACTGCCGGATCCAGGAAGGCGGCCGGGGTATCTGCCGCAGCCGCGAGTGCCGCGGCGGCAAGCTCTACGCGCTTTCCTATGGCATCCCCTGCGCCCTCGCCATCGACCCCATCGAGAAGAAGCCCCTGAACCGGTTCCTGCCCGGGACGTACTGTCTCTCCCTGAGCTGCACCGGCTGCAACCTGTCGTGTCGCTGGTGCCAGAACAGCGACATCTCCCAGGTCGCTCCGGAAGAGGCCGAGGGCACGCGTCTGTCCCCCGCCGACGCGGTGGACCTCTGCCTCCGCCGCGGCCTCCCTGCCTTGGCCTATACCTACACCGAGCCCTTCACCTGGTGGGAATATATGTATGACATCGCGGTCCTCGCCCATAGCAAAGGCCTGAAAAACATCCTGGTCTCCGCCGGCTATGTCGAAAAAGAGCCGCTCCGCGAAATCCTCCCGTACCTTGACGCCGCCAACATCGACATCAAGGCCCTGGACGACGCCTTTTACCGCAAATACTGTGGCGCTACTCTTACCCCCGTACTCGAAAACATCCTGGCCATGAAGGCGGCCGGCGTCCACGTCGAAATCACCAACCTCCTGGTCACCGGCCTCAACGACTCGGCCGAAGATGTGACCCGTCTTTGCCAATGGATGGCCGACAACGGCCTTCAGGACGTCCCCCTCCATTTCAGCCGCTACTTCCCGCGGTTCCGGATGAAAGAGCCCGGCCCCACCCCGGCCGCGACGCTCTTCGCGGCCCGGGAGACGGCGTTGTCTATGGGAATCAGGGATGTGTTTTTGGGGAATATCTAAACTATGATCAAAAAACAACGCGTATGAAACAGTATATCGCCGATGCTTTTACCGATTGCCTGTTCGGGGGCAATCCGGCCGCGGTCTTGCCGTGCAAGGCCATGCCGTCGCCCGAACTGATGCAGGCGATCGCCATTGAGAACAATTATTCGGAGACGGCGTTCGTCGTGAAGACGGGCCCGGGGCGATACCACCTCAAGTGGTTCACGCCGGGCGGAGAGGTCGCGCTCTGCGGCCACGCGACGCTGGCGACTTCTTTTGTGCTGCATCGCTTCGTCGATCCCGACACCCGGGAGATGCACTTCGACACGATGAGCGGCGAGCTGATCGTCACGGCCGGCGAAAAGGGTTACACGATGGATTTCCCGGTCGGAGCGAACAAGCGCATTCCGCTGACCGAGGCGATTCTCGCAGCGACCAACGGGCTGGCGCGGGAAGCCTATTACGACGGCGACGACATGCTGGTCCTCGTCGAGTCCGAGGCCGCCCTGGCCGACTTTGTCCCGAACTATGACGCGATGAAAGAAATCGACGGCCGCGGCCTGATCCTGACGGCCCCTTCCGAGGCGTATGATTTCGTCTCCCGCTGCTTCTACCCCAAACTCAACGTTCCGGAAGACCCCGTCACCGGCAGTGCCCACACCCAACTCACCCCCTTCTGGGCCGAGCGCCTCGGCAAACAGGAAATGACCGCCAAACAAATCTCCCGCCGCGGCGGCATCCTCCGCGTCTCCCTCCAGAACGGCCGCGTCTTCATCACCGGCAACGCCGTCCTGTTTATGGACGGCGAGATTCCCTTCGACCTGTGATCCGGCGGGGATCAACGTGCCGGATTATTCTGTACTTTTGTAGATCATCAGAACAATAAAAAATCAAATCATATCATGAAAAAACAGTTTTTCTATTTTGTGACGATCGTGGCATTTGCGCTGACCGGATGCGGCGGGTGCTCGGATTTTTCGGCGATGTTTGAGGGCAAACCGGTTACGAAAGATTTCGAAGTGGCCGGGGCTTATACCAGCCTCGAGGTCTCTCACGCGTTCGATGTGACCGTGAGCGATGCGGTCGACAAAGTGCAGGTCACTGCGGGCGAAAAGATCATGCCGAATGTCCAGGTCGAGTTGGAGGGAAATACGCTCCGGATCTATCTCGAACCGCAGAAACCCACGCTCCATTCGTCGATGAAAGTACTCCTTCCCTATAATGCCGCACTGACGGACATCGATTTTTCGGGTGCTTCGGATTTCCATTCCAGATTCGGTCTGGAAGGCGCGAAAGTAACCGTGTCGCTCTCCGGCGCCTCCGACTGCGAATGTGACATCCGCGCGGAAGAAATCGAAATCAGCGGCTCCGGCGCCGCCGACTACGAGGGCACGGTGACGGCCGCCTGCCTCAAACTCGACATGAGCGGCGACTCCGACGCCGAGATCAAAGGCGAAGTCGGCCAACTCATCCTCGATCTGTCCGGCGCCAGCGACCTCGAAAGCCCCGTCGTCAACAAGCGCTACGGCCTGGTCTGCACCAGCTGCGAAGGCTCCCTGAGCGGCGCCAGCGACGCCTACCTCCACTGCGACGGCACCATCAGCCTCAGCCTCTCCGGCTCCAGCGACCTCTACTACACCGGCGACGCCACCACCAGCACCTGCTCCACCTCCGGCGGCTCAAGCATCAAACACGAAAGGCTGTAGCTACTACGCTGGGCAGCCCATTCAGTGGCGCAACCAGCGGATCCGCCAGCGTGCCTTCAGTTTACCAACGCCAGAAACGGTTATCTATAGTTGCCAACTCCAAAATTGCTTTTTCGTCGGTTCGCTATGAAATGTTTTGCGTTCCTTTGCAAGCATTGAAGAACCGTTATTATTTGGAATTTGTTTACTAATTAGTTAACTTTGTGCTGAATGAAGAAGGAATTCGTGAGACAGGTGGTCGTATTTGAGAATCACTTTAAGGAATTTAGAAAAACGCTGAACAGGGAAACGCTCAAGAAACTATATCAGGTGCTAACCTTGATTATGATGGTGGAAGAAGTTCCAGCGCAGTTTCTGAGAGCCATTGTGGGAAGAAAAGGACTCTTTGAGATTCGAGTAGAGCACGGGAACAACATTTATCGGGTATTCTGCTGCTTTGATGAAGACAAACTGGTAATCCTGTTCAATGGTTTCCAAAAGAAGACGCAAAAGACACCTGCGGAGCAATTGGATAAAGCAGAAGCACTGATGAAGAAGTATTATGACCAGAAAAGCAACCGAACCAATGGATAAGAAAGACCTCAAAAAGATGAATCTGACCCCTATCGAAGACCTCATCGAAGAGGACTTCGGGGCTGTGGGGACGCCGGAACGTGACCAGTTCGAGATGGAGTGTGATGTCTTCGTGATTGGAGAGCAGCTAAAGGATGAGCGCCTTAAAGCTGGTCTCACGCAGGAACAGCTGGCAGAGAAGATCGGCACCAAGAAGAGTTTCATTTCCAGAGTGGAAAGAGGCCATGCCGACATTCAGCTCTCCACCCTCGTCAAGCTATTTCGAGGGCTAGGCCGTCAGATAAGCATTCGGGTTCTTTAATCCGATGCCAGCGACGACAGGCTGTAGCCGACTCACATCCCGAAATACTCCCGATAGCGCTCATACAGATGTCCGGCCTGGAGGTAGGCGGACTGGGGGCTCATGAAGTGGGAGAATTCGAAGGTGATGGCTTTGTCGTAGCCGCAGCGGGCGGCGGCTTCGAGTTTGAGGCGGAGTTTGTCGAATTTGATGGGGAGGAAGCGGATGGGCATGTCGCGGTCGAAGGTTTCGGCGTTGGTCCAGCACTGCATCCCGTAGCGGTCCGCCAGCTTTTTGTTGACGGAGAAAAAAGCGTCCAGTTCGTCGTAATCGATGTGGCCGTCCTGGAAGGCGCAGGCGTCCACGTATTCGTGGATGCCGTCGAAGATTTCGTTCCACTCGCGTTCGTGCTGCTCCACCGACACGGCCTGCGCCCGGGTCAGGGAGCCGCTCGCGGCATCGACGGCTTTCTTGCCATCGATCCAGGGCGAGATGAACGTGGGCAGGCCGCCCGACACCTCCTTGCACTGCCGCCCCATCGTGCGGAAGCTCTCAATGGCGCCTCGCGTGGCGCGGGAGATCTCTCCGGAGATGTACCAGCCGCCAAAGCTCTCGTACTTGCTGCCGTATCGCTCCCACACCTCGTCGATCACGAATTTATTCGCCTCCACCTCATAGCTCATGTCGCCGGTGTCCCAGTAGCGGCCGGAGTCATAGAGGCCCAGCATGAACTTCATTCCGTATTTCTGCGCCAGGCGGCAGAACATGTCGATCAAGTCGACCGACGGCAGATAGCATCCCTTCTTCAGGAGATACGGCGACGGATACGTGATGAATTTCCGGTATCCGCAGCGGATGTCGATCACCGTGTCGATGCCGATCGCTTTCATATAGCGGAAATCCCGGTCCCATTCCCGCTCGCCCCAGTTCTGGTGCGGAATGTCGTGGGAGATCTCATCGAGGAACGTACCCGTGATGGGGAGCGCCCTCCCCTTGCCCGGCTCGACAAGCAGCCGGCTCCTCACGGACGGATCCGCCTCAATGCCCCACCGGTCACCCCCATGCTCCGCCTCCGGCCTGACGCGCCGCTCCGGCCTGCACCCCGCCGCCACCAGCGGCGCGGCCGCCGCCGCCAACGCACCTTTCTTCAGGAAATCTCTTCGGTTTGCCATAAATCACTTTGTTGTTCTGGAATCTGTACCAAATTTACTGAAATTAATCGTAACTTGCACTCCGTTGCACGATGTACCAGTCTAAAGGCATAGCTAACAGCCGGATCGAGGTCGCGGACGCCCTGCGGGGGTTGGCCGTGGCGGGGATCATTCTGTACCATTCGGTGGAGCATTTCAACGTGGGTTATGCCGATGTGGTCACGCACACACTGCCGTGCGACGGGACGATGTTCAACTTGTGCACGGTGCTGTTCTCGGGCAAGATGTACGGGATCTTTGCGCTGCTGTTCGGCCTGAGCTTTTTCATTATGCGCGACAACCAGGCGCAGAAGGGCAAGGATTTCTCCGCGCGGTTTTTTTGGCGGATGGTGCTGCTGCTCGGGTTCGGCATCCTCAATCTCGTTTTTTACAACGGCGACATTTTGACTTTCTATGCCCTGCTGGGATTGCTGATGATACCGGCGGGATATCTGAGCACGCCTGTCCTGTGGGCTGTCACAATCTTTCTCCTCGCGCAACCTATTGAAATTTACAGCCTGATCTCCGGCTGGAAGCCCGACCTCTCGGCGCTGGGCGGCTATTATCAGAAGATGGGGCCCGCCCTGGAAGAAGGCAGCTTTTGGGAGGCGGCCGCGGCCAGCCTGCGCTACGGCTTCCGCTGCTCCTGGCTCTGGTTCCTGGCCCACGGCCGGATCACCCAGACCGTCGGCCTGTTCTTCCTCGGCATCCTCGTCGGCCGTCACAGGCTGCTGTACAACGAAGGGAAAAACCTGAAGATCTGGCGCGTCGTGCTGGCGTTCTCGCTGGCCGCGGTCGTGGCCGGCAGCGTGCTCGGCGCCGCCGAACACGGCAGCGTCCACTTCGGCCCGCTCGACGCCCTGCTCCACCCGCTCTACAATCTGGCCATCCTCCTGCTGATCGTCTCCGCCGTCGTCCTGCTCTGGTACGGCTTCGCCGGCTTCCGCCGCAGCCTCACCCACATCTGCTTCTTCGGCCGGATGTCGCTTACCAACTACCTGCTCTCCTCCCTGATCGGCTCCTTCCTCTTCTACGGCTGGGGCCTCGGTCTCTACCGGGAACTCGGCGTCACCTGGTCCTTCCTCGTCGGCCTCGCCATCGTCACCCTCCAGATCCTCCTCCTCCGCCTCTGGTCCCGCCACCACCCCCGCGGCCCCCTGGAGACCCTCTGGCGAAAACTGACGTGGCTCGACGCCTCAGCTCCCGTTTAGAATATCTGGTCGTACATTTGGAGAATTAGAATCTATTCGTACCTTTGCATCAGGAAGCAAACCGCGATCCGGATGAGGTAATTCGATCCGTGCGAAGTCCCCGCCCCGAGCCTCACCACCCACCTGGTAACCATCCGCCGCGTATTCCCGGGGCAGTTCTTAAAGATGACCAATCGGTCATCTTTTTTTGTGCCTTTGATTCCATTTTTTGTCAGCGACGCACATGGTTTATCTGTCTCATGCCTGTCGATGACAGAAATGTGGGGAATTGGGCTGTTTTATGGCAGCGACGGGCATAAAGCGACGCCGCCATGTGTTTCGCTGACGACCCAGCACCGCAAGGGAGTCCCCGGCGCGCCGAAAGGGTGACGTAACGGCGGCGTGGCGGCGTTGTAAATGAGTCGTGGGGACGGGTCCGTCAGAGTGTCCGCAAGGGGTACGTCACAGATGGGATTAATGCGAGGCCTGACTGAAGACCCCCCCCTCTGCAGCAGGGGGTGTATTCAGGGGCGCTATGCAAGAAGCATCCTGATACGTGGTCAGCTGAAGACACTTTGGCGGGAGCGGGCGGAAGCAGGAAAACTACGCGTTTTTATCCTTTTCTTTCTCGTCCGAATGGATCAGGGCGAGGACGAAGCTGACGATCATGGCGACGAGGCCGATGCCGAGGAGGACGAGGAGGATGGTGAAGAAGGTTTGCATGATCCAATAGACAAAGATACGATAATATTTCTCCCAGGCAATCTCCCGGAGCAATCTGCCGAAGCAATCTACCCAGTAGTTTTGTCGCGACAGGATCAGGAAACCGTAGGCAATCCTGTGGCGGCGGCATTTGGGGCGAAAAAGCCGAAAATCTTGCCACGACAGGACTTCCAGAGGCGCCCCCAATCCTGTCGTGGCAAAAGTTGAGCGACAAGTGCGTCAGGTCAATTGAAGACACTTCGGCGGAAGGGGTCAGCCGAAGACACTTCGGCGGAAGGGGGGCGAAGCGGCCGAAGCGGGAGCCGAAGGAGCCGAAGCGGCCGAAGCGGGAGCATGATTGGACGTAATTGGTTATCTTTGTATTTGAGAAGTTGTTGTAATTTCCTTAAGAGACGCCCAAGATGACTCGGTTTACTCGATTTACTCGATTTCGATTCCTCGCCCTGATTCTGTGGATTTGCTGGCTGTCAGCGATGCTTGCAGGTTGTGATCCGTTCAGAGGGGTCGGACGCGGCGAGAAACCGGAGGAGCCCGATGCGTACGGGGAGCTCATCGGAACTTTCTTTGTCGAAGGCCGCAACATGCATTTGCGGCTGCTCGACATCACGGATCTGTACCAGCAGGTGACACCGCCGGGGGCTTTTCTTTCTCAAAATATTATCGTATCTTTATAGGTTGTTTGCAGCAATCAAATCACTCATCATATGGAAAAGACCTCTTACCCCTGGACCTTTACTTCGGTCGGCGGGACGGTGCGTGTGAAAATCACCTCCGGCGCCGACATCGCCCATCTGGGCGAACTGGACCGTAAACTTTGGACGGTCCTCAGTTGCCCGACGCGCAACCTGGAATTCGACCAGAAGACCCTCGACCTGCTCGACACCGACCACGACGGAAACATCCGCGTGGACGAAGTCATCGCCAACGCCCAGTGGCTGACCGGTATCCTCAAGGATCCGGACCTGCTCCTGACCCACGGCACCGAAATCCCGTTCTCCGCCTTCAACGAGGAGAATCCCGACGGCGCGAAGCTGCTCTCCTCCGCCAAACAGATCCTGAAGAATCTCGGACTGGAGAAAGACAGCATCGCCCTGGAAGATACGGCCGACAACGTGAAGATCTTCGCCGACACGAAGTTCAACGGCGACGGCATCATCACGCCGGCCAGCGCCGATGACGAGGCGCTCGCCGCCCTGGTTACCACCATCACCGAGACCATTGGCAAGGCGATGGACCGCAGCGGGAAAGACGGCGTGACGGCCGAACACATCGAAGCCTTCTACACCGCCCTCGGCGAATACGCCGCCTGGCAGGACGCCGGCACGAAAGAAGTCTTCCCCTTCGGCGACAAGACCGCCGACGCCCTGGCGGCCGTCGAGGCGCTGAAAGACAAGGTCGCCGACTATTTTATGCGTTGCAAGCTCATCGGCTTCGACGCCGGCACGGCCCCTGCTGTGGACGTCGATGTCGAGAAGATCAAGGCCATCGAGGGCAACCTGGCGCTGGCCTCTTCCGCCATCGGCGAAGAGCCGCTGGCCAAGCCCGCGGCCGACGGCAAGCTGCCGCTCGACGCCGTGAACCCGGCCTGGAAGGCCGCCGTGAACGCAATGCGCGCACTGGTGCTGGAAGAAGGCACGAAGGCGCTCACCGAAGACGAATGGGCGGCGATCTTGGGCAAGTTCGCCCCTTATACCGCCTGGATGGCCGAGAAGAAAGGCGCCGCGGTGGAAGGCCTGGGCATCGACAAAGTGAAGGAGCTGCTGAAAGCCGACCGGAAAGACGCGCTGCTCAAGCTCGTGGAAGCCGACAAGGCGCTCGAAGAGGAGGCGCTTTCGATCGAGGCGGTCGACAAGCTGCTCCGCCTGTATCACAATTTCTACGATTTCCTGAACAATTATGTGGTGCTGGCCGACTTCTACGCAGAAGACCGCAAGGCTATGTTCCAGGCCGGTCGTCTGTATATCGACCAGCGTTCCACGGACCTCTGCGTCCGCGTGGACGGGCCGAATCCCGACATCACCAATCTCAGCGGGATGTACATCCTGTACTGCGCCTGCAAGAGCGAGAAGATGGGCAAGACGATGAACATCGCCGCCGTGTTGACCGACGG
>JAEEGK010028271.1_pt1 | contig 11260 bp, 9 predicted proteins | sample 8958771 | NCBI WGS metagenome assembly JAEEGK01 (sample SAMN16246547, study PRJNA631951) | gut metagenome | biome: gut microbiome; feature: rumen; material: SC-attached | host: Bos | place: Iran: Karaj | collected 2018-10 | reverse complement strand
GGGAATCTGCTTCCGGCCGGCAGGCACAGGGCCCATCGTTGAGGTTGTGCCCGCAGCGGGGGCAAACCCCCTTGCAGTCGGGACGGCAGAGCGTCTTGCTGTCCAGCCCCAGAACGAATGCGGTCGTGATGATCTCATCCAGGTCCACGCAATCATCCTGCACAAGAAACACATCCGGGTCTTCTTCATCCTGATGTTCCGTGACCAGCACCGTGTCCAGCTTTTCCACGGCTTCCCGGTCATATTCCCGCCCGCAGCGGTCGCAGATGCAGCGGAGGGAGACCCGCGTTTCCCCGGTCAGGGTCAGGAGGCCGGCGGAGGAACGGATGGTTCCCTTTGCCGTCAGGGGCGACTCGTAGCGGAGGATGGAGGGGAACTCCAGCTCTGCCGGGTCCAGCTCGCAGGAAAAGGGGAGGACCCCGTCTCCCCGGAGCAGCTCTTTGATGCTACAACGCATGGCGCTCTCCTGTCCGGATGAAAAGACCGATTCAGCTTCTTCGCTTTTAGCCTGCCTATTATAGAGGATATCCCTCCCTTTGTCAATCTTTTCTTTCACCGGATTTTTTGCTTGCAAATGCCCTCCCGGATGATTAAAATTTATAATATGGAGTATTATCCCCTTGAAGGAGGAAAAGGAGGTCCGCGGTCATGGAGCCGAGATACAGCGTCAAGCTGTCCCTGCTGGTGGAGGAGTTCGGCCTGAAGAAGGTCTATACGCCCCCCGATTTTGATAATGTCCGCATCGTCACGCCGGACCTGAACCGGCCGGGCATGCAGCTGGTTGGCTTTTTCAGCCATTTTGACAACGAGCGCATCCAGCTCATGGGTACGGTAGAGATCATGTACCTGAAGACGCTGCCCTCCTCGGAGCGGCGCAAGATCTTCGCGGAGCTGATGAAGCGGCATATCCCCGCCCTCATCATCTGCCACAGCATGCAGGTCTATCCGGAATGTCTGGAGATGGCGGAGAAATACCAGGTGAGCCTGCTGACCACGGAGCTGGATACCTCCGTCTTCGAGGCGGAGCTCATCACCACCCTGAATGTCTATCTGGGTCCCCGCATTACCCGCCACGGCACCATGCTGGAGGTCTACGGCGAGGGCATCCTCATCACGGGGGAGAGCGGCGTGGGCAAGAGCGAGACGGCCATCGAGCTGGTGAAGCGGGGCCACCGCCTCATTGCCGACGACGCGGTGGAGATCAAGAAGATCTCCTACAAGACCCTCTTTGCCGAATCGCCCCCCCTCATCCAGCACTATATCGAGCTGCGGGGCATCGGCGTGGTGGACGTGATGCGGCTTTTCGGCATGGGCGCCATCAAGAGCCGCCAGGAGCTGGACCTCATCATCAATATCGAGACCTGGCAGGACGGCATGATGTATGACCGGCTTGGCCTGGAAAACCAGTATACCACCCTCCTGGGGGTGCAGGTCCCCATCATGAAGATCCCCGTGAAGCCGGGTCGGAACCTGGCCGTCATCATCGAGGTGGCCGCCATGAACAACCGGCAGAAGAAGCTGGGCTACAACTCCGCCCAGGAGTTCACGGAGCGGATCAACCGGCATTTTGCCGAAAGCATGAAGGAGGGCGGCAATGTCTGAGGCGCTGCTTTCCGCCCTGCGCCGGGAGCTGCCCGGGCTGGAAGCGCGGCAGGAGGAGCCCCTGCGGAATTATACCTCCTTCGGCATCGGCGGCCCGGCAGAGCTCCTGCTGCTGCCCGCTTCCGCGGAGGAGCTGGCCCGGCTTTGCCTGCTCCTCCGGCAGCTGGGGGTCCGGCCCCTCCTGCTGGGCAACGGCTCCAATGTGCTGGCCCCCGACGAGGGGCTGCGGGGCGCGGTGGTGGTCACCCGCCGGGCCGCGGCCATGGAAAAGCGGGGGGAGACCATCGTGGCGGACTGCGGCGCGAGCCTGACGAAGATCGCCGCCTTCGCGGCGGAGGAGGGGCTCACGGGCCTGGAATTCGCCTACGGCATCCCCGGCACCCTGGGCGGGGCCCTGGTCATGAACGCGGGGGCCTATGGCGGGGAGATGAAGGATGTGACCGCCCGGGCGGAATACCTGGACGGAGAGCTGCACCGCCATGCAGCCGCCGGAGCGGAGCTGGACTTCCGTTACCGGCACAGCCGCTTCACGGCGGAGGATGTGATCCTCCGGGCGGAGCTCACCCTGCGGGCCGGGGACAAGGAAGCCGTCAAGGCCCGCTGCCGGGAGCTGACGGAGAAGCGCAAGGCCTCCCAGCCCCTGGAACTGCCCAGCGCGGGCAGCGCCTTCAAGCGGCCGGTAAACGGCTATGCCGCCGCCCTCATCGACCAGGCGGGGCTGAAGGGCTACGCCGTGGGCGGGGCCCAGGTGAGCGAGAAGCATGCGGGCTTTGTGGTGAACCGGGGCGGGGCCACCGCCTCAGATGTCAGGAAGCTGTTGGAGGATGTGCGGCAGGCCGTCCTGGACCGGACCGGCGTCCTTCTGGAACCGGAGATCAAGATACTATGAAAGAATTTGTGCTGATCACGGGGCTCAGCGGCGCGGGCAAGAGCCAGGCGGCGGGCATCCTGGAGGATATGGGCTTCTTCTGCGTGGACAATCTGCCCCCGGAGCTGCTGGACGGCTTTATGGAGCTGGTGATGGCGGCGGAGGGGAAATATGACCGGGTGGCCCTGGTGAGCGACATCCGGGGCCGCCGGGACATCGGCAATCTGGCGGAGCATATCCGCCTGCTGCGCCGGAACCTGCCCCTTCAGGTGCTGTTCCTGGAAGCCTCGGAGCAGGTGATCGTCAACCGCTACAAGGAGACCCGGCATCGCCATCCCCTGGACCCCCGGGGCAGCGACCTTACCGGCGCGATCCGGAAGGAGATGGCGGCCATGGCCCCTCTGCGGGAAATGGCGGACCATGTGGTGGATACCTCCGGCCTCAATTGGAGCAGCCTGAAGCTGCGCCTGAGCGCCTTCTTCCAGTCGGAGGACAAGGACAGCGTGTTCCTCCATATCTGTTCCTTCGGCTTCAAAAACGGCATCCCCGCCGGGGCGGACATGGTGATGGACGTGCGCTTCCTGCCCAACCCCTTCTATGTGGAGGAACTGAAAAACCAGACGGGGCTGGACGCGCCGGTGCGGGATTATGTCTGCGCCTCGCCCGCCGCGGAGGAATTTCTGGAGAAAATGACGGACCTGGTGCGTTTCCTCCTGCCGAAATACCGGGCGGAGGGGAAGACCGGTCTGCTGCTGGCCATCGGCTGCACCGGCGGGCGGCACCGCAGCGTGGTCATCGCGGAGAAGCTGACGGAGCTGCTGCGCGCCGCGGGCTGCCCGGCGGACTGCGTCCACAGGGAACTGAGGTGAACTATGTCCTTTGCGTCCGAGACCAAGACGGAGCTGTGCCGCACGGGGCTGAATAAGGCCTGCTGCGTCCGGGCGGAGCTTTACGGCATCCTCCTGTTCTGCAACAGCTTCACTTCCTCCGGCGTCCGCATCCTGACGGAGCACCGGGGCTTTTTGCAGCGGACGGAAAAGCTGCTCAAAAAAGCCGCGGGGCTGACGCCGGACGAGCGGCGGGACGAGGAGCGGGGCAAGCTGAGCCTGACCATCCGGGAGCCGGGGAAGCTGGCGAAGCTCTGCGCCCTGTTCGGCTGCGAGCTGGAACGCAATCCCGCCCATCATGTGAATCTGGGCGTGCTGGAGGAGGACTGCTGCCGCGCCTCCTTCCTGCGGGGGGCGTTCCTGGCGGGGGGCAGCATGGTGAGTCCCAGCAAGAGCTACCATCTGGAGCTCATCACCGGCCATTACAGCGTTTCCCGGGAGGTGGCGGCCCTGCTGCGGGAGATGGAGTTCCGCCCCGGCAGCCTCCGCCGCAATGGGAACTATGTGCTTTATTTCAAGCACAGCGAGGCCATCGAGGATCTGCTGACCCTTCTGGGCGCGCCTATGGCGGCACTGGAGCTGATGAACGCCAAGGTGGAGAAGGAAGTGCTCAACAGCGTCAACCGCCGCCTGAACTGCGACGAGGCCAATCTGGACAAGACGGTGAACGCCGCCCTGAGCCAGCTGAGCGCCATCCGCCGCCTGCGGGAAACGGACAAGCTGGATTCCCTCAGCCCCAAGCTGCGGGAGGCGGCCCGGCTTCGGGAGGAGCACCCGGAGCTGAACCTGAGCCAGCTGGGAGCCCTGGCGGAACCGCCCGTCACCAAATCCACCCTGAATTACCGGCTGAAAAAGATCATGGAGCTGGCGGGGGAATAACGAAAATAACCATGGGCGGGGGCGAAATCAGCGATTTCGCCCCCGCCCGCAGACTGCCCGGCGGCAGAGTCCTGGTGATTATTCTTCCAGCCAGAAGCCGGGCCACCAACAGTCGTGGAAGCCCTTGTCCTTCGGCCATGCAGTCCGAAAGAAATCCCGGTAAGCCCCGTTGTCCGGCAGCCGGATGATCTCCTCCATGGGGATCTCGCTGAACCACCCGTCATAGTACCGGGATCTGGGGCCGCCCATGCCGCAGGGGGCGTGCCCTTCCGTCACATGGCACCACCAGGTAAAGCCCCGGATGGGGATCCCCTCAGCCTCGCAGAAATCAATAAAAGCATTGATATGCTCCGGTGGGCAGATCAGGTCGATCAGGCCTTCTCCCACGGGCTGTATTTGCAGCGCTTCCAGGCTCTTCTTATCCGGCATTTTCTTCCTCCGAACCGACAATATTCTGCTACCGGGAAAAGCGCCGGCCAAGTCTCTTATGACCTGGCCGGCGTCAGCTTTGCGTTTACTTCCCCAGCATGGCCTGCTTCTTTTCGATCAGCTTCAGGATCAGCTCCAGGGTGCCGTCGAAGCCGAGGTAGTCCGTGTTGAGGCAGAAATCATAGTTTTCCGGGTCGTCCCAGGTCTGGCCGGTGAAGGCCTCGTAGTAGTAGGCGCGCCGCCGGTTGGTCTCCTTGACCAGCTTCTTCGCCTCTGCGCTGCTTTTGATGCCGTATTTCCCCGCGATGCGTTTCGCGCAGGAATCCAGGCTGGCACTGATGAAGAGCCGCAGCGCGTCGTTCCTTTCCCGGAGGATATAGCTGGAGCAGCGGCCGAAGAAGATGCCGTTGCCGCTCTCGGAAGCCTTGAGGACCGCCGCGGTCTGGCTTTTCCGCAGGCTCTCCACGTCCGCTTTTTCCCGGACGGCAGGAATGCCCTCCCGGTTGTTGACGGAGGTGGTGTCCATGAAGGCCGCCAGCAGGCCGGACTGGTAGTTTTCCTTCTTGGGGGTGTCCTCGTCCCGGGCGATGGGCAGCACGTCCAGCTCCAGGGAGAGCACGGCGCTGCCGTAGGGACGTTTTTCCGCCCCCTGCTCGTCCTCGTCGTAGAAGGCCAGGGTAGCCTCCCGCAGGTCCACGCCGGAATCGGCCACCGCCTGCCGGATCAGCTCGTTGTCATGCACCGGCCAGCCCAGCTTTTCGGCCAGGGCCCAGCCCAGCTCGTTGCCGCCGGAACCGTAAAGCCCGTTGATGGAAATCAGCATAGCAAAACCTCCTCCCAGATTTTAAAAACCGAAGAGATGGAACCAGGTGGGGAAGCCGAAGGCCACGATGACGATCATCAGCAGGGTGGGCACCAGACCGCCCTTGAAAAGGTCGCTGGCGGAGTAGTAGCCCGCGCCGTGGGTGTAGAGGTAGATGGGCTCGGTATACAGCAGGGTGATGGTAGCGCCCGCCCAGAACACGGGGATCATGGCCAGGGCCAGGGTGTACTGGCTGCCCACGATCTGCGCGATGCCGATCATGATGGGCACGAAGATGGCCGCCACGGAGGGCGCCGTGGGGATGAGCACACGGAGATAGCAGACCACGAAGCCCACGATGAGCATGACGGCGTAGATGCCCATGCCGCCCAGGCCGGAGAAGAATTTGTCCGCGATCCAGGTCATGGCGCCGGTGGAATTGACGCAGCCCATGGTGACCGCCACGGAGCCCACCATCATCAGCAGGTTCCAGTCCGCTTCACGGACATAGGATTTCCAGTCCATCAGGTCGATGCCCGGCATGAACATGAGGAAGAAGGCGCAGCCCGCCACCACGGTGGTGTTCAAAGCCTTCACCCAGGTGCCCGCGAACCAGAGCAGGATGGTGACGATGATAATGATGATGGCCTTTTTCTCCTTGCCCTCCATGGGGCCCAGCTTGTCCTTTTCCGCGAAGACGGCCTGCTGGGCTTCCGTGGGCATGGCCTCGGGCTTGAAAATGACGATGAGGGAGATGCTCACCAGCAGGCACATGATGAGAGCGAAGGGGAGGCACATCACGAACCACTGGAGGAAAGAAACGTCCACCCCCTGGGCCTGGAGCAGGCTCTGGGCGATGAGGTTGCCGGGGCTTCCGGCGGGGGAGATGAAGCCGCCGTTGCCGCAGGCGAAGGGCAGGCCGATCATGAGGCATTTGCCCAGCCTGCTTTCCCCGGGCTTCAGGCCGGCGGATTTCAGGAACATGAAGATGATGCCGTAGAACATGATGAGGGTGCCGAAGTTACTCAGGAAGCCGCTCATCAGGGTGGCGATGAAGAGGAAGCCGAAGACCAGGGTCTTGGGATTGCCCTTGCTGACCTTGGTGATCCAGGCGGAGATGCGCATGGGGATGGTGGTGTTGCTGAGGGCGCCGGTGACGCCGAAGCAGAAGAAGACGAAGAAGAAGCTGGTGCCGCCGAAGTCGGCGAAGATCTGATTCAGCGTGGTGATGTTGAAGTAGGGCAGCAGCACCATGAGCGTCAGGCAGCTGACCGCCAGAGGCGCCACCTGGCAGACAAAGAGGACGATGGCCGCCAGGAACACGCCGATGGAGGCCATGCCCGGTTCCGTAAGCCCCTCGAAGGGCGGGATAAGAGTAAAGAGCGCGATGAGCACCACGGCCACGATGAAGCCGACGATGCGTTTGGTGGCGACTTTGGGGGTGCCGCCGGATTCCAGCTTGTTGCGCTTCAAAACTGATACACCTCCGGTAATCTGTTTAAAACCGCACACAGCATGCGCGGGCAGCCGCTCCGCTCCGCGGCGGGAGCCGAGGGGTCACGTATTCGGGGCGTCAGCCCTTCACGTCCAGCTCTTTGGGCAGGAGGAAGACGCCGATCATCCAGGGAATGGCGAAGATGCCGAGGATCAGGAAGAAGATGCTCCGGTTGCCGTTTGCGATGGTGGAGGCGACGTAGGCGGGCATCAGCTTCGCGCCCAGCAGGTCCAGGGTGGAGATGAGGCCGCCGGCGGTCCCCGCCAGAGCGGGACCCACCCCGGGCAGGCGCACGGAGAGGCTCAGGCACTGGGCCATGCCGCTGCCGAAGGTATAGCCGGTGATCACCAGGCCCACATAGAGCCAGATGCCCGGCAGCCGCCAGGCAAAGCAGCAGCCCAGCCCGGCCACCAGTCCGCAGAGGATCAGCACCAGGCGGAATTTCCCGGTCTTCAGGGAGATGGTGGGAGTCAGGAGGCTGCCCAGCAGGTTGCCCACCATGAGGAAGGCCCCGGCCAAGCCCGCAGTCCCCTCCGTGAAGCCCCGATCCGCCACCAGAGCGGTGGGGATGCTGGAGCCCATGCCGGTCATACAGGCGTTGACGAAGAAGATGACGCCGCCCACCAGCCAGACATAGCGGTTGCGCAGCACCTTTCCCACGGCCTTGCCCAGAGGCAGCTGCTCATTCTCCGTCTCCTTCTTCACGGGACGGACATTGGGCATCACCGTCAGCCACAGCACCAGCACCAGAGTGGCCAGGCAGGCCGCCAGCAGGAAGGCCCGGCTGATGCCCAGGGAGGTGGTGGTGGCCATACCCAGCACCATACCGGTGGTGGTGATGGTGAGCACCAGGCCCATGACGACGCTGATCTTCTCCGGCTTGAAGAAATTGGAGAGGATCTTCGCGCCGTTGGCGGAGATGAAGGCCGCCGAGAAGCCCATCATGACCATGGCGGCATACATCATGCCATAGCCGGAGGAGAGATACCGGAGCCAGGCGCCGACGGCCGTCAGGATCATGGACACGGCCAGCACGGGCTTATAGCCCAGCCGGTCCACCAGCATGCCGCTGATGAAGCCCAGGAAGATGGCCGGGAGCATGGGGGCGGTGAAAAAGGACTGGAACTGGGTGTCGCTGAGGCCGAAGCGCTGGATGATCTGGGGCCCCAGGGGGGAGATCTGATACTGCGCGTAGTTGGGGGCCGCATAGGCCAGGGCGAAGACCAGCAGGCAGATCACGGGGTTTATCTTCTTCTCGCGGTCGTTGAGGGTAGTCACGTTGGGGCGCCTCCTATTATTTCATACGCAGGGGAAAAACATGAGGGGGCAGCACCGTCTTGCAGCGGTGCCGCCCCCTCGGGGGATCATTCTTTCTCCAGGGCGATGTCGCCCAGGTTCACGCACTCCCGGGTGCGCAGGCCGGTGAAGACCTTTGGCTTGTAGCCCTTGGCTTCCACATACACGTCATAGACGCCCACGGCCAGGTCCTTGAACCAGAAGTCGCCGTATTCGTCGGTGTGGGTCATGTAGAGCTTGCCGCCGTTCAGGCACCGGACCCGGGCCCCGATGACCACTTCCTTCGTCTCGGGATCGTACACCGTCCCGGCGATGAACTTGCCGGGGATGTTGCGGTAGTACACCCGGGGGGCGCAGCCGGTCTCGGGCTTCATCACCGTGGCGCCCTCGATCAGGTCCTGCATCTTGGGGTCGTCCTCGTCGCCGAACTGGAGCGCGCCGGTGGCGCACATCTCCACGCAGCGGGGCAGCTTATAGCCGTTGTCCAGCAGGTGGGCGCAGCCGGTGCACTTCTGGGCCACGTTCAGCTCGGCGTTCCAGTACACCGCGCCGTAGGGGCAGGCCGTCGCCAGGTCCTTGCGGCCCTTGGCCTTGACGGGGTCGATGATGATGAGGCCGTCCTCCCGCCGGTAAACGTCGCCGTCCTTGGCGATGGCCAGCAGGGAACATTTCTCGCAGTGGTTGCACATCTCGGGAACGTAGTGCACCGTCACCTTGGGGGCGGAGCCGTTCACATAATCCTTGACCTTGACCCAGAACTGGCCGATGTCAGGCTGGGGGGCGGCGATGGGGGTGAAATCGTTGCCGCAGTGCTCGTCCTTGCAGGCCAGCTGGCAGCAGTAGCAGCCGCTGCATCTGGCAACGTCGAATACAAATGCCTTTCTGCCCATGCTCAGGCCTCCTTCTTGTCGTCGATCATCCAGCCGTCGAGGCAGACGCCGCAGCCCTCGTCCACCTTGCGGGCGAAAGCGTCGGGATACTGCTTCTTCCAGCCGTCCATCTCCTCGTCGGTGACGGCGGCCACTTCCACCAGGAAGCCGCTGACCACCATGCCGGTGGCGTTCCGGGAGGTGATGGCGTGGGGGGTGATGAGGTTGATGGCGCCGCCCCGGTCCAGCTTTTCGGCGTCGATGGGGTCGAAGCGGGAGCCGTGGTCCACGTAGACCACGCCGTCCACCACCCTGGGGGTGACGTAAGCCGCGCAGAGCACCGTGCCCCGCTCGTTGAAGATCTTGACGATGTCGCCGTGCTTGATGCCTCTGGCCTCGGCGGTCTTGGGGCTGAGCCAGGCGGGCTCGTACTGGTAGCCGTCCTTGGCGCGGATCTTCATGGTCTCCACTTCCCGGTTCCAGGTGATGTCGTCCAGGTTGGCGTGGAAGCGCCAGCGGCCGTGGTTGGACATGCACAGCAGGGGATAATCCTTGGCCCGGGGGCTAGAAAGCCGCTCGTCGTGGAGCTCGCTGGCTTCCACCCACTTGGGATAGGGAGGCCGCTCGGGATCGTTGGGGAAGTTCTCCTTGATGCCGGTGGAGGTGAACTCCAGCTTGCCGGTGGGAGTGGAGAGAGGATGGTTCTCCGGGTCCTCGGCGAAGGTGCGCAGGCCGGGAGGATGGAGCTTGAAGTCCTGGATGTTGGGGTCGCAGGGAAGGATGAACATGTCCTTCTCGTGGAATTCGTCCTCCACGTCCATGTCGTGGACGCTGCAGCCCTGCCAGAAGAGCTCGATGACCTTCTCCTTGGGCACGTCGTTGTTGGTATAGGCGTTGAAGATCTCGGGGCTGATCTTCCGGGCGACCTCGGCCACGCAGTCGAAGTCGTCCAGGCTCTCGCCCACGGGCGGGCAGGCGGGGCGCTCGCGGAAGACGGAGCACATGATGCCGCTGCCCTTGTCGTCGGAGATGTCGTCCATCTCAAACTTGGTCTGCACAGGCAGCACGATGTCGGCCAGCAGGCAGTCGTTCTCCAGCCAGGGCTGCTGCGCCACGATGAATTCGATCTCCTCGCTGCGCACGGCCTTCACGAAGTTGAAGCCGTCGTTCCAGCAGGTGACCATGCAGGGGGCGTCGGTCCAGATGGCGTGGATGCGGGAGCAGCCCTCCACGGGGAAGACGTGCTCCTCCCACTGCTCGGAGGCCGGGCCGCAGAAGGAATAGAGGCCGTACCAGGAGATCTGGTCCTTCAGGATGGCGTCGTGCACCAGACATTTGGGCACGCTCTGCATGGGGGGGTTCTCCGTGGTCTTGCAGATTTCCGCCAGCTCCGCGACGGCGGCGGCGGTCTCACTCAGGCGGTAGCGCCCTTCCTCCTTGCCCTTGGCGAAGAAGGCGGCGGCGTTGGAGGCGGATTCGCGGTTGCCGCTCCCGGAGATCAGGGCCTTCTGCTTCTCCAGGGCCTCCTGGCGCTTCCTTTCCTTTTCCATGCCCAGCAGGCCCGTGGCGTTCAGGTCCTTCAGGCTGCCCGCGGGGCGCACGATCTCGCAGCGGTGGGGCAGGTCGATGATCTTTTCCGCCTGGTGGGGCATGGGGTAGGTGTCGGTATGCAGATTCCATTCGATCCACTTGGCCTGATGCCGTCCGGGCTTGCCCAGGCCCTGCATGCCCAGGCATATGCTCTGGAGGCGGGCGGGCTCGGTGGAAAAGGCGCCGCGGATGCCGGGGCCGCCGTTGCCGATGGTGACGCTGGTGACCTTATGGGCCCAGTCGCGGGCCAGGGCCTTGACGGTCCATTCGGGGATGCCGGTCTTTTCGCTGGCCCAGGCGGGGGTCTTGGGCTCCCCGTCCACCTTGCCCAGCACATAATCGAAGAATTCGTCGTAACCCACGGCGTGGGTCTCCACGTATTCCTTGTCGTAGAGCCCTTCCTTCAGCCAGAGGTGGATGATGCCCAGGTAGAGGGCGGCGTCGGTGTTGGGCTTGATGGGGATCCACTTGTCGGCCAGGTAGCAGCCGGAGAAGTTCAGCGCCGGGTCGATGTGGACGAACTTGATGCCCAGGGAGTGGATC